>Ga0208299_1001658_pt1 | contig 16160 bp, 5 predicted proteins | sample 15_taG_FD_184089 | JGI IMG/M metagenome (GOLD analysis project Ga0208299, IMG submission 184089) | Marine viral communities from the Subarctic Pacific Ocean - 15_ETSP_OMZ_AT15312 metaG (SPAdes) (version 2) | ecosystem: Environmental > Aquatic > Marine > Oceanic | place: Pacific Ocean | collected...
TCCATTAAAAGACCCAAGTAATCACGGGTATAACGGGTCGAGCCATTGTCCATCTATATACAATACTGGACACAGCCAGTGGAATATGCATAATACTACAATTGAATTTTTAGAACCAGTTTATATAAGCACTCAGATTGGTGGAGGAAACTGGAGTAGTACTAATCCCGCTATATGGGAAACAGAACCAAAAGAAGATATTGGATTAGATATATATTACGAAGCCTCAGGAGCAATGCCAATAGACATAACACACCAATCAAATGAGTTACTTATACCTATGGGATCAAAAATTACATGGGGCGGTGTTGAATATACTATTACAGCGGTAAACGCTTGGGATAATGCTAGTTGGATTACACAAATCACACTAGATGTTAATTTAGGAACTTCTATTCCCCATGGTGAACTATTAAAAATAACAAGATTCGATAATTCGGTCATTACTTGTAAGGTAAACAATGTAAATGGAGCTGCTACAGCTTCTGGGCAAGCTATAATATCATTAACTACCGGAAAAGATGCTTCGGATTTAGGTAATTTTGGTGATAGTTTTTATCATGACAACGCACCACATCATCTCGCGATGGATTTAGCATGGCATAATTGTTGGGTGTTTGGGAATGGAGTAGAATCAGATAGAATTAGAGATGATTTTAATGCTCCACAATTAGATAATGGTGTAAAAGCATCTACTATATTATCAGAGCCATATGCTGAAGAACGTAGAAGTAGTGGATTAATATGGTCTGGTATATTTAACTCTACAAGTGGTGTTAATAATCTTAATCAATTTATTCAAGCAGAACCTATAACTAAAGATTTAAATCCTAACTATGGTTCTTTACAAAGATTAATTTCAAGAAACACAGATACATTAGCATTCTGTGAAGATAAAGTTTTACAGTTAGCAACTGATAAAGACGCTTTATATAAAGCTGATGGAAACCCACAATTAATTGCTAGTAATAAAGTTATAGGACAATCAATTCCTATTCAAGGTGAATTTGGTATATCTACAAACCCAGAATCGCTAACACCAGATCCAGATGGATTTTATTGGTGTGATCAAATGAGAGGACAAGTACTAACATTAAAAGGAAATCAAATAGTATCTATATCAGATCTTGGAATGAAGGATTGGTTTAACGATAATTTACAAGATCTAGATAATATAATTGGTACTTATGATGAAAAGAAAAATGAATACAACATAACGCTTGGTAGTAAAAATAGGGAATCGCAAGCTCGTCCAACATCAACAACAACGTTAAGTTTTAATCAAATAACTCAAGGTTGGACTAGTTTTAAAAGTTTTGGTCCAGAAGATGGCACTAGCATGAATAACGAGTATTATACTTGGAAAGATGGTAGCATGTGGCAACATCATCAAGATGTTGAAGATACTTCTAGAAACAACTTCTATGGAACACAATATACTTCTGATGTAACATTAATTTTTAATGATCAACCCGGTTCTGTTAAAAGTTTTGGTACAATAAACTACGAAGGATCTCAATGTAGAATTACTCCATTTACTAGTCAATCTGTTACTAACGCTAGTGGTACTACATGGAATATCGACGATGATGAGTATTATAACTTAAGCGCAAAAGTTGGTTGGTATGTTGAAAGTATGGTAACAAACCTACAAGAGATTGGGAATTTAGAATTTAAAAATAAAGAAGGCAAATGGTTTAGTGTTGTTCAAGGTGTATCTACAGAATTAAGTAATTTAGACGAAAGAGAATTCTCAGTTCAAGGGTTGGGTAATGCTAGTTCAAATACTTCCGGAACAGTTTCCGCCGGTGATTATAAAATATATGTAAACCCATGTACCAGTATTGGTGCAGGAGAAGAAACTGTTAATTGGGATAGCACCGCTGATAGTGATTTATGGAGATGGTCATTAGTAGGTAGTGTAGGAGTAGGTACTGCTGGTGATACCATAGCTGATGGATATGTTGATGTTACGCTTACCAATATTACTCTTGGATCAGGAGGTGTACTAAGTTATTCTGGTTTAAATTTAGATGCTGCAAACTTTAATACACCAGGCGGTACCGCAACCACAACTGGTAGTGGTAATTCAACTGTTTATATATACACAGATGATGGAAGTTGGAATGCTTCTGATGAAGTTAGTAAGGTAGAATATACTAATAATGGTATAGCGGGAGATCCAGGTAATACGGTTAACTGTAGAATACATTATGATTCTTTCGAGATGCCAGGTGGCAATAAAACTATTTGTGTTGATGTAGATCATTCAGGAACTGAAAATCCGCGCGGAACTATTTATAGAGATGTTTGTTTTCACGTTAGTTATATAGCGCTAGGTGAAACATCAACTCCTACTGGAAATGACCATGTCGCTATAACGTATACTAATATTACTTCACCAGATATTACAGAAACAGCAGATACTGGATTTAGAGCAGATCCTAGAGTATCTAATAAACACACTGGAAGTGTTGATGAGGCTATGTCAACAAAAGTTGCAGAATATATATGTACAGCTGATTCTGGTTATCACTTAAGTTCAATTGGTAATGGTCCTGTAACAGGATTGATGGCTCAATATCACGCTACTTCTTTAAACTCACTTTGGAGCAACGCTTACGATTTCTTTTATACAAACGAATACTGGGATGCTCCGGATACTGATAAAATAAAGAAAACTACACTTGAGATTTATTATACACCACCGTTGGAAGGTGATCCAGTTAACTTAGAAGGAGGATTTTGCAGTTGGCTTCATGACATAGGATTAACATATAATGCACAAAGCATAGCATCTACTACAACATTTGGTAATATAGAAGAGGTTACTTCAGTCACTACTACAAGCTCAACTATATCATCTAATATTCCAAATTATATTACAATAGCATATACGGCTGATGGTGAGGTTGACCTTACTGTTACAGTAGATCCGGAAGAGGGTGAGGATAAACATATGACTTTTACTGAAACAGGGGGAGTGTATACTGGAACATGGAACACTGGTCAAGTAAACGCGACTACATTAAGTCTTCTTGAGTCAGAAAGTCCAATTACAATTGCTGTTCAACCCGACGCTGCGCCTACTACTACAGCAGTTAGTTATAATGCTTGGTGTACCGCGGTTGCCGGGGATTTAACTTTAAACACTAATGTTCCAGACGCTACAGGTGAATTAACGTGGACGGTACAATCTCCTGTCACTAGTCTTTCTAAAATGTTAGACACAATTGGAAATGCAGATAGGGATACTACAGAAAATATGGGGGAATGGACGGGAATATCAGGTACTCAACTGCTAACAAATGTAAACATACCAGTCCAATGGAGGTTCTCTGCTGATGAGGGTTATAAATTTACTATAGATAGACAACCAGAAAGTAGTGATTTAGTTGGTGGAACTAATTCTTACGCGTTGACTGCTGGTACCGCGGAAGGAGGTGATGTTCTAACTGTAGGTACCGCCGCTATTTTAGGTATTCAAGAGGGAATGGTCGTAACTTACCCAACCACTGGAACCGCGTTTACGGCTAATACGGTGGTTGAAAGTGTAAATGTTGGAGCAGGAACGCTTGAGGTAGATAAAGTTACATTAGAAGCTTTAACTACCGGAGACGAGATTAAGTTTGATAATGGATGGAAACATCAAATGAATGTAACAGTGAGTCACCCTGACAATTCTACCGCGGTAACTGATTTCACAAAAGTAATAATAGGTGGAACTATAAGTTTAAATAAATTTGGTACAGCAAATCAAGACGTAACATTGCAACCTAATTTTCTAACCGTTTCATCAGTATAATAAAACAATATGCCTGCATCAACAGTATTAACATTTACAGAACCATTAAATATATCCTGCCAAGTAGGTGATACAGCTTATTACTTAAATGGTTCTACGGCGGTTGGTGGTTTTACAAGCGGATTACATACGGATATAGTAGAAATAGGTATTATAACAAATATAACTGGTTTAGTAATAACAATAGGTGACAGTTTTGTAAGTGTCGTACCTAACGGATCTTTTATATTATTTAGTAAAGACAACAAAGTAAACTTAAGTAGTTTGTTGGGGTATTATGCAGAGGTAAAAATAGTAAATGCTTCTGTAGAAGAAGCTGAGTTGTTTAGCGTTGGTGTTGATACGTTTGAAAGTAGTAAATAATTGCAAAAAAGTGTGATTATTTAACTATAAATTAAATTAAATATGAATAAAGATATAAAGTTATCTTCTCGAAAGAAAATCTTAGATTTTCAATCGATGTTGATAAATGAAGCTGATGAAGTAAATATAGTTACTCATCAAGACTCGAAATTATTTCCATTAAAACATACTTTTGCGGACGGCATATATGTTAGACAAATGTCTATGAAAACCGGATCAGTTGTTGTTGGAGCAATTCACAAACACTTACATGTTTGGTTTCTATTAACCGGTCATATATCTGTTGCTACAGAAAATATTATAGAAGATTATATAGCTCCGTGTTATGTGGTTGCAACGCCAGGAACAAAAAGAGTTATACACGCAAATGAAGAATCGATATTTGTAAATATACATAAAAACCCTACAAACTCACAAGATATAGAATGGTTAGAAAAAGAGATTGTAGCTAAAGATTTTAGAGAATATGAAGAATACATTAACAAAAACAAATAAGATATGAGTTTTTTACTAGTAGGTGCTGCAGCTGTCGCTGTTGGTGGACAAGTGGCTAAAGCTATATCTGGGGCAAAACAAAAGAAAGCCGCAAAGAAAGCTGAAGCTGAAGCTAAAGCTGAAATGCAAAGACAAAAAAAGAAGTTTGCTGAAATGGATACTAGCAATCCTTACGCTAATCAAGAAAATACAATGGAAGACTTAACTGTCAATCAGCAAGAGGCTGACTTTATAAAACAACAGCAACAAGAATCCCAAGCTAATATAATGCAACAAATGAAAAGTTCGGCTGGTAGTTCTGGTATTGCTGCTTTAGCGCAGACAATGGCTAATCAAGGTTCTATGGATGCTCAGAAAGCTGCTGTATCAATTGGTACACAAGAATCTCAAAACCAACAATTAGAAAGAACAGAAGCCGCAAAACTTCAATTACAAGAAGCGCATGGTGATAGAGAAACTCAACGAATGAATATTGATAAACAATCCACGATGTTAGGAATGGCCCAATCAGAAAAAGCCGCAGAGAGTCAAAAACTTGCCGATGCTGATAGGAAGATGTGGTCTGGTATTACTGGTGCTACTGGTGCTGCTGCTAGTGCTATGACCGGTGGAATGGGGGCTATAGGAGGTGTTTCCAATCCAGTAAATACTCAACCTCAAAATGGATAATAAAAAATAATATTATGAAAAAATCACCATTAAAAGGAGCAGACCAAACGTTAGTGCAAGGCGCATATAGGGCTGCAATGGCTGGGCACGGTCGCGGACAAGACGCTATGAGCGAAGGTATGGACGCAATTACTGAACAAGCTATGAAAGGAGTTGCCGCTATACAAGCTAATAGAAAAGAAAAAAGAAAAGAGGGAGATGATTTAGCTAAAAGAATAGATGCTATGAATGGTTCAATGGGGACAAATTTCTTTGACGCTAGTCAAGAGTATGTTAAGGGTCTACATGATCAATACGATAAGGATGCTAAATGGGGTAGAAAAAACAAAACAGCAGAAGGAATGGGATCTTTAAATGCTTTCTCATTAGAAACAGCATCTGCTAAAGAAACTAGAGAAGCCATAAAAGATGCACAGTTAGATTCAGATTGGTCAAATTCAGCTTCAAGTAAAGAACTTAGTATTTTTAACGCTGTTATGAACGAGGAAACTCCAACAAGAGTAACTAAAGACGGGAAGTGGGAGATTGATATTGGTGATGGCAAATATATGCTTATGTCTGATGTCGAAAACATGATGCAAGAACATAAGAAAGACTATGCGACAATGACTGATATTAGACAACAAGCTATTGATGTTGCAGAAAAAGGAAAAGCTGACGCAAAAAGAAACAAAGAAGAAGGTTATACCGGGGGTGGTTATGACGTGACTAAAGCTACAGCTAAAATGGATAACACTCTTAGAAATGCTAATCTAAAATCTTTAATGCATGATGATGTTTTAGAAAACAATAAACCTTGGGCGATTGCTGTAGAAGAAAATCCTGAAATTACAGGTATGACTTACGAGGAATTAGGTTTACCTACACCAAAGGGAGATGATGGTATTATAGGTAATGAAGATGATCCTCAAGGAGCGCAAACTGTTTTAAGTGGAGAACACAGAGGTCTTATAGTTGATGCTTTAATTAATCCTGATAATGATTTATACGACGAAGAAAGAACTAGAGGTATGATGGCTAGTTACTTTACAGGTTTTGTAAACACACAATATAACAATGAGTATGATGCTGGTGGAGGTAAATACACATCTGACTCTAAAGGACAGTTTGGTGAAACTGCACAAGAACAAGCGGACAATTTTATGAAAGAAAAGGGAATAAAATAATAGAACATGGCTGACGAATCAAACTACAACATAGTAGGAGAAGAGGAGTACACTGGTCCTAAGTATGACATTCAAGGTATAAAAGGGGAAACTCAAGAAAAACCTGAGATGGACGACTATGCTACTGTTTTTAAGGAGATGACTGATCATGGTTTTAGTGATGAGCAGAAAACCTACGTGTTGCAAAATATGAAGGCTAAAAAAGATTATGAAGCTAAAATAAAAGCTGATAGAGCTAGACAAAAAGCAGCTTGGGATGCTGATCAAAAAAAGAAACAAGAAGAACTAGCTCTTAAAGAAAAAACTGAAAAGGAAGCGGCTGAATTAAAAGAAAAAGAGAAAGTTGATAGTTTAGATTACACCGATCCAATAGATAAAAGAAACTTTAAAACTTTAGTAGCTAAAGATGAAGATGACGTTATAGCTCATTATAATAAATTAAGAGATTCAGATTCAAATAGTCCTTTTTATGGCTTAGATATTACATTTGAAACATCAAATACTATAGGTAACATGATAGATATTCATGGTCCAGGTTTTGAGGGTATGCAGATCGACTTAAGGCCATTTACCCAAAAAGGTAAAGACTTAGCTGAAAATCAGTTTAAATCGCTACAAGCTTGGGCTGAGACTAAAAAAGGTGATGTACTAGAAAATGGAGCTTCATTAAATTTACTTAGTGGTAAGGACACCAGTGGGGAGCTTGGTTCAAATTATTTTGATCAAGACGATATAGATTCTGCTAACGAAACGTACAAGGAAATAGGTATGGAAATAGTGCCTGGTAGAATGTATCAGGGCGATATGCCTTATGACGTTAAGCGTGATGGTGAGGTTGTGGCCTCGTTTACCAATGTTTTTGACTTAGAGAATTATTTAGGTAATAGAGATAATTTTACAGAGGAAGACAAAGAGCATTTTAATAGTGAACACGTTTTACACCAAGAGCAAGAGGAGAAGAATAAATCTGAATTAATGAAAAACCCTGCCAACCACGCTAACGCTGAGCAGGTAAAATTCAATTACAAACAAGGACCTCAAGCACAAAATGATATAAAAATACTCTATGAAGGTGTTTCTGATGAGGGTATGGAAACTATAAACGCTCACTTAAATACACCTATAGTATCTAAAGATGGTGAATACGAACCTGTTGAAAACTGGCAAGCACAAAGGTTTGATCAAGTATTTACAGACGAAGTAAGAGATAAATTATCACCAGAAGATCAATTAATATTTGATCAAGCAAAAGCTAAGAGTGAGGAGGTTGATGATGATGGTAAAACCTTATTTGATAGATCTATTGAAAAACAACAGGTTTATGATAATGAGAAAATTGTTAATTCTGTTTTAGCTAAACAATATAGAGAAGATCCTAATAGAGCTTTTGTTAGGTATTCATCAAGACAAAAATCTATTGATTTAGAAAAAGATAGACAAGTTATTGAAGAAAACTTAAACACTGTTGCTGACACTTATAAAAAAGATTCAGATAATACTTTTGTTTATTCAAACGAAGTGATTCAAAATGCGGCTTTAAACGGTGTAAAATTAGAAACAAAAAAAGATAAGGCTGGTAATAATATTTATATAGCTAAAGGAGACGATCCTACTAAAGTTGCTGAGTATCAAAAGAAGTTTAACGAAATAAAAAGACAAGAAGAGCTAAACAAAAGTAAATATAGAACAGCTAAAGAAAAAGAAATGCAACGTTATCTGCTTTGGAAAAAAGCCAATCAAGATAATGATAAAATGGTTGACATATCAGGTAGAGAAACTGATTTAAGTAATATAATGTTAAATGAGTTTAACGACGCTGTGTCTAGTATTGGATATTCTGTACCCGCTTTGTTTGGAAATGAAATGGCTATAAATATGCAGCAAAGTCGTGGTGCTGGTAAAGAATCTTATGAGGCCGCTTTAGATTGGAATACCGCAGCTGCAACTGGGCAGAAGGGTAGATATGGTATGATATCTTTAGCTCAACAAGCACCTAATATTATGTTAGCTATAGCAACACAAGGTATTGGAACAAGTTTAGGAGCAAGCACTACTGTTGCTAGTGCGTTAACATCAACAGCTTTTGGTATAAACTCTGGTGGTAGTAAAAGAGCTGATTTAACTATACAGAAAAACTCAGGTATAGAAGCTCAAGAAAGATTAGATGAACTAGAACTTAATAAGGATTACATGCCTTATGCAGATTATGTAAATGCAAAGGCTGGTTTAGAAGAACAAATCGCCATGGGTGATATGACGACTGGTCAAATAATTGGACAATCAGTTGTTAGTGGTGTTATTGAAGGTGGAGTTGCTTTTGCTCTTGGTACGGTTCCTAACTCTGCTAAATTAATGAAGGGCATTATAAGTGGTCCTGGTGACGATATGGTAAACGCTGTTGTACGTAAGAATTTACATTACTATGGCGCAGCTGGCCTTGAGTTTGGTAAAAGAACGATGGGGGAAGTACTTGAAGAAAGTATAATCCACTTTGGAGATGCCGCGTCTGAATCACTTATACTAGGTAGAGAAGCTAATTTTGATGGTTGGGAAGATGTTATTGCTAGTTCAATAATAACAGGTGGTGTTATGAATGGACCTGGTATTGCTTATACTTCTGTTATGAACAGAATGAAAACCTCTGATCTTAGGGCGCAGTGGAACAACTCTAATGATAAGATAAACGGTTACAAAAAAGATCTTACCAACCCTGCTATTTCTCCTATGGAGAAAAGTATATTAAGGAATCAGATAGGTGAAGAATTTAGTAAACAGGTTGTTATGCAAAACGACATGGAAGTTGGGGCTATGCTACTTGGGGCTGATGGTACTAGGAGGTTGATGGAAAACGGTATTGTACTCGACGAACTACACCAACAAGCTGATGTTATACCTGGAGACTCTCAAGATGTAATAGATAAAAAAGTAAAACAATATTCAGAAAGTTTAAAAGGGGAAGAAAAAAGTAATTATGATAATAGACTTGATAGAGCTGTTGAGAATACAAACAACTTATTAAATAGCATTAATTATAAAGATGGCTATAGAGTTTGGGGTGATAGAGGTGAGTTGTTAAACCAAAAATTAATGGCTACTGACCCCAATTACAAAGCTATGAATGACAAGCAAAAAGCTAGTTTTATTCACCAAACCATTAAGGGTCAAATAGACCAGCAAATGATCGATCAAGCTAAAGCTGACCCAAGTATAAAAGCAATGGTTGAGTCTCAATTATATCCTGATGGAAAACCTAAAGGAAGACCTAGCAAAGCAAATCTTGAAATGGAAAGAGAAGCTTACTTAGGATTAGGTAGACTTCTAGGTGGAATGAAGGCTCAAGCTATATCAACAAACCAAAAGCAAAAGCTGAATGCTGAAAGTGTTTTAGGTAATAAAAGATTAAAAAACATAACAACTGTTCAAGTTAGTGATAGGGGATTTGAGTATGATATACGTAAAATGGAACAAAATGGTCAATTAGCTGATGGAGAAAATGCTGATGACATAATATCGTCTATAAAAAAGGGAGAAACTTTTGGAGCTATAGTTGGTAACAAATATATAGTTACTGACGTAAAAGCTGCTGCCGCGAATTTAGTAGAAGGTAAGCTTATGCAAGGAACTGTATTTTCGCACGAGGTTAAACATGCTGTAGATAATTTAGCTTTCAATCCAGAAGAGATGGCTGAGTATTCTAATAACTTGAGGCAATGGATAGAAAAAGAAAGCCCATCTATACACGCTGAAGCATTAACTTTATTACAAGGTAATAATCATTTTATCCCCGGTGTTGATTGGAAAAGCCAACCAGATATAGTACATAGAGAATACGGAAACTATGTACAAGACGCCTTGCAAAGAGATCAATATAAATCAGTTAGAGATAAGTTGGACAAAGCAAAAGCTTCCGTTCGTAATGTAATTGGAGAAGCGGTGTCAACGTTGCCTTTTATAAACACCGATTACAAAGTAAACACTCCTAATAATGCTGCTAAATATTTAGCTGATCATATGAAAGCTTTTGATAAAGGTGATATGAGCAAGATAGCTGAAATGAGAGCTGATAAAAGAAAAGGGTTAATTAATCCTGATACTGGAACTTTGAGATCAAGTGATTTACAAGGTATACTTAATGAAAATTATAAAGGCGAAAATTCAACAAAAGCAGATGTAAAATCTTTAGTTGATACCTTGTTAAATAATGATTTTAACGGAGAACCGATGATTGGTGGTAGCGACCAATTGAGCGCGTTTGATTTTCATGTTGGAGGTATATTAGAGAGTATAACAAGGAGGTTATATGATAAAATACCAATGAATCAAAGAGGTGTTTTAACTAGAGCTGAGTATAAAGCTAGTCTTAAAACTGAAGCTGTTAACCTTTTACAACAAGAATACGATCCTACTTTGCAAGATATGGATACGTTTTTGAGTAATAGACTTAATTTAAGAGCTAATTCACTAGCTACAGAGCTTGGTGTTACATCTGATTTTATGCTAGATATTGATAATGTTACAGATGTATTGACAGACGACACTTCAGATGATATAAATTTAGACGATAATGGAAATGAAATAGCAAATGAAACTGATTTTTCAGATGGATTGAAGTTTACGCCAACAGCTTTAAGTACAATTTTAGATCACGTTAAATTAAACTTGGGTGGGGTGTTACCTAGCATATCAGCTGAGAAAGGTAAAAATGCTACTGTTAGTCCTTTGGTGTCTGAATTAAAAAAATTATTTTACAGTGAGAAAAACCCTATACAGCAAGAGATAGAGAAGATTATGGGGGACACTCCAGTTAAAGTTGAGATGTGGCTTAAAGATCCTTTAAATAAAGCTTTAATATTAAAACACATGCCAACAACTTGGTTAGCTAGGAATATGCCTAAAGCTGTTCAAAAGTTAGTAATACAAGAAGATGGCAGTAAGAAATGGACAACAGATCACGTTGGAAGAACAAAGGGAACTAAACCTGGGCAAGTCGATTTTTATAGATCAACAGAAGTTGGACCTTATAAAGGCATGACTGATGGTAAACAAAAGATCAGACGTAATCCTAAAGCGATGACAGAAGTGTCTTCTATTGATATAATCAAAAAGTTCTTCAATGGTAAATCAATGACAGATCTAAGAAGAGGAGGTTTAGATACTCTTACTAGAGCTATGGCTCAAGAAATAGGTTTAGAACAATTTAGAGCTGATGTAGCTAACAACGGAGAACTTGCTAAAATGTTTGCCTCAAGACAAGAGTTGCTACACGGTGAGATTGCCGATAATATGGTCGCTCAAGTTATAGATCAAGTAGAAAGAGGCGCTGTATTAAAAAGTGAAGGAAATTTAGGAGCTCAATTTTATTTTGATCAAGGTTTTGATGCTGATATATTAGGTAGAATGGTTAGATTAGGTTATGAACAAGGTGTTGATAGTAAAATCTTTCGAGACAAACTAAGTGAAATTGATAGTCAAATGCCTGGTGCCTCTTTCTTAATAGAACTCATATTAGAAGATTTATCATCAGATAATATAACTAAAGATAATATTGGCTTTTTATCACAAATAAGAAATAATCCAAATATACCTCAAGCTTTAAAAGATCAAATAAAAAATAAAGAACATTTATTAAGGGGTAAAGATGGAAAAGTTAATGACGCTGCTTATAATCTTAATAAAGAAGTTAAGAATATACTAAGTAAATATGGGATTGATAAAGGAATGATAGATGCTTTAGGTGGTGATCTGCAAATATTTGGTTATATTAATAGAGCTATGGACGCGGCTAAAAACTCTAAAAAATATAAAGGTAATGCTCCTTTTTATGCTGATAAAATAGCTATATATAATGGTTTAAAAAATATGACTACTGGTTTTAATCCTAAAGATATATTAGTAGCAAATAAGAAAAATACGGCTTTAAGGAATATGTACGCACCGCTGCTACACTCAACTGATTCTAACGAAGCTAAAGATCTACACTTAGAAAGTATTAGAGATAGAATAAACGCAGCAAATATATCTAATATAGGTCATTTAAAGCATATCATGGATACTCTTAATAAAGCTTTCCAAGATAAAAATCTTAGTCCACTTGCGTTAACACAACTCATGCAAATTCAAACTAACATCGTTACTGGCATTAGGGGTCTAAGCGGTATAGAATATTTTATGTATGGGAATTTCATAGACAATGCTACGTTTAAAAACATATCACCTGAAGTTGAAATTAATAGTGATGCTTATAATAATTGGTTGTCACAGTTAAAAACATATGATTTTTACCAAGAAAGATATGATATCAATAAAGCGGAATTCTCAAAAAATCCAGATCTAACAGATTCACAAGTTGAAAGAGCTACTAACGACGCGACATATAAAGATCTTCTTATAAAAGGGGAGCACATAGGTGCCCAAGCAAATACGAGTGCTGATTTAATGACTGCTATTTTAGATGGTACATATAACGATGACACCTTTGCTCGTATTACAGAAGACCACACCCAGTTCTTTGGTCCTAACTTTGTTATGGATATGTTAGATGACACTTTAGGGCAAACTAGTAGAGATAGTCATTTAAGGATAACAAGATCCTTAGAAGGAAGACTAGATATACTAAATAGAGTTAAACATATAAGTGGTAAGCCAGCTGTTGAAGCTATAGCTGCTAAACAAGTTATCTTTAATTCAAAAGGAGATCTTGATAACGCTAAGATCATGGAAAATGCTATTAAGCAAAAATACATGAACAATCCAACTAGGGGCATTACCGTTTTAGATTTTGATGATACATTAGCTACAACTAAATCTAAGGTTATTGGAATCGCGCCAGACGGAACTACCATATCTTTAAACGCTGAACAATACGCAAGTCAATATGAAGCTTTAAATGATTTAGGTTATAAATGGGATTTCTCACAATTTGATAAAGTTATAAGCCCTAAGTTAGCTCCATTATTTCAAAAAGCATTAAAGTTGCAAAAAAAGTTTGGTCCTGATAATATGTTTATACTTACAGCTAGACCTGCAGAAGCTAAAGTTGCTATACATGCTTTTCTACAAGCTAATAATTTAAAAATACCTATAGATAATATAGTTGGTCTAGGTAATTCTACATCAGACGCGAAAGCTATGTGGATAGCTGAGAAAGTTGGTGAAGGATATAATGATTTTTACTTTGCAGATGATGCATTACAAAACGTACAAGCCGTTAAGAACATGCTAGATCAGTTTGATGTTAAGTCTAAGGTACAACAAGCTAGAATATTAAGAAGTTCTGATTCTAGCTCTACGTTAAACACAATGATAGCTAGGTCTCTTGGTGTTGCTGAGTATAAAGAATATTCAGAAGCTAAAGCTAAATTGGCTGGTAAAAACAAAGGTAAATGGAAATTCTTTGTAGCTCCTGGAGCCGAAGACTTTAAAGGTTTGTTATACCCATTGTTAGGTAAAGGAGTTCAAGGAGATGCTGATATGAAATTCTTTAGAGACAAATTGATTGATCCTTTTTCTAGAGGTGTAGATCAAATAAACATGATGGCACAGGCACTATCTACCGATTACAAAGCTTTAAATAAAGCTATGCCTGACCAAAAGAAGAGATTGAGAAAGAAAATACCTGGAAGTGAATTCACTTATGATCAAGCTGTAAGGGTTTATTTATGGGAAAAGAGCGGAATTGAAATACCTGGTTTATCAAAAACTGATAAAGCTAAAATGGTGAAAGCTATCCAAAGTGATCCTAGTATGGTTGAGTATGCTAATAATTTAGCTAAAGTAGTTAAATCACCTACTTATATAAACCCCGATAACGGTTGGTTAGCTTCTACTATAGCTAAAGATTTATATAGCATAACTCAAGGTGAGGGTAGAAAACAAGCTTTAGCTGAATTTATTCAAAATAGAAAAGAAATGTTTGGTGACTGGAAAAACGGTAAACTAGACGGGCCTTTAATGAATAAATTAGAAGCTACATTAGGTACTAATTGGAGGGACGCTATGGAGGATATGCTTTGGCGTATGGAAAATGGCACTAATAGAGCTTTTGGTAAAAATAAACTGACTAATAGGTTTGCTAATTGGGTTAATAACTCTGTTGGTGCAATTATGTTTTTTAACGGTAGATCAGCTGTATTACAGACGTTGTCTGCTGCTAACTATATAAACTGGTCTGACAACAATCCTATTGCGGCTGCTAAAGCTTTTGCTAATCAAAAACAATACTGGAAAGATTTCTCAATGATCTTTAATTCAGATATGCTTAAACAAAGACGTTCTGGTAACAAGAGATCTGTTAGTGAAAGCGAGATAGCCCAAATAGCTGCTACATCAGATAATCCATCTGGAGCTATACTTCAAAAGTTATTAGACTTTGGATTCTTACCAACACAAATTGCAGATAGTTTTGCTATCGCTATGGGTGGTGCTAGTATGTTAAGAAACAGGATAAATACTTATTTAAAAGATGGAATGACTCAGGTTGACGCTGAAGCTAAAGCTTGGACTGATTTCCAAAAAATAACTGAGGAGTCACAACAGTCTTCTAGACCAGATATGATATCTTCACAACAAGCTTCGCCGCTTGGTAGATTGTTATTAGCATTCCAAAATACGCCTATGCAATATACTAGGTTAACTAAAAAGGCTATACTTGATCTTAAAAATGGTAGAGGTGATGCTAAAACTAATATATCGAAAATAATATATTATGCCGCTGTACAGAATATGATATTTGGTGCCCTGCAAAAAGCTATGTTTAGATTTATGTTTGAGGATGATGAAGAAGATGAGGAAAAAAGAAAAGCAACTGTTAAGTTAGCTAATGGCATGGTTGATTCATTCTTAAGAGGCACTGGTGTATCTGGAGCTATATTAGCTACCTTAAAGAATATGATAATGAAATTTATTGAACAAGATAAAAAAGGTTACAACTTTTCAGAATCAGCTATAATGGTAGAGTTATTAAACCTATCTCCACCTATTGGTAGTAAACTTAGAAAAATAAGAACAGGTTTTCAAACTTATAAATTTAGAAGAAAGGAAATAGGACATATGAACACTTGGGATATAGATAATCCAATTTGGTCAACTACAACTCAAACTATATCTGCGTTAACAAATATTCCAGCCGATAGAGTTTATCAAAAAATAATGAACTTAAGAGAATCTGCTAATTCTGATAATGAAATTTGGCAAAGAATAGCTTTGTTAATAGGTTATCCTACTTGGGATTTAAATGTTGAAAATGCTGAAGTTAAACAAGCTAGAGACGAGGTTATAGAAATTAACAAGCAAGAGAAAAAAGCTGAAAAAGATAAAGAAAAAAAAGAAAAAGAAAAAGAAAGAAAAGAGCGTGAGGCTAAGATGGTTCATTGCTCGGCACATATTCGAAAAGGTAAGGGACCTAGGTGTAAGAATCTAACAGAAAATAAAAATGGTAAGTGTTATGCTCATCAGTAAAAACTAATATAAAATGACAATAGCGACACCCCCAGAGTGCAAAATATGCAATCAAGAAGTAGCACTAATGCAAAAAGATATAGAAATGCTGAGAAAGGATATTAAAGAGCTAAATAAAAAGATTGATAAGTTAATGATTAAACTACTTGATCCAGATTCTGGTTTAGTAGTTAGAGTTAATAAAAACACAGAGAGATTAGACGAAA
>Ga0208299_1001659_pt1 | contig 16154 bp, 18 predicted proteins | sample 15_taG_FD_184089 | JGI IMG/M metagenome (GOLD analysis project Ga0208299, IMG submission 184089) | Marine viral communities from the Subarctic Pacific Ocean - 15_ETSP_OMZ_AT15312 metaG (SPAdes) (version 2) | ecosystem: Environmental > Aquatic > Marine > Oceanic | place: Pacific Ocean | collected...
TCCCCTCTGCGCGTTCCAACCCGCCAAAGGCAGCTAACCTTTCCAAGTCGCCCATTGCTCCAGCTTTCTCAAGCTCCGGCCCTGATCCCACCACGCCAAATTCAGGTGCAGCTTCCGCCCTGCGTAGAGCGTCCATCTCTCCCGCTCGCTCCAAACCCGGAGCCTCTCCCCGCGACAACTCCTCTAGCGTAGGCTCTGCGCCTAGTCTTCCTAAATCTCCGAATGCTCCTGCGCGTTCGTATTCCGGCACATCGCCCAGCCCTATCTCTGGAAGGTCAACGGGGAATCCCATTCTCTCCAGCAACGCTGGGTCAGCCATCTTCTGAAGCTCCGGCAAGTCTGGAAGCTCTCCCGGTTTATATTCCTGCGCCAGTTGCCCAAGCATCTCGCGTGCTGCATGGGCCGTGGGATCAGAGCGAATCATTAACTCTCTCGCACGGTCAACGTACTCGGCTCCGTATTCCTCTTCCATTTGCAGCATGAAATCTGCAACTTCAGTGGAGGTTTCCTTCTCAAACTCCCAACGCTTAAGTGCGCGATCCAAGTCACCTACGCCTGTGAAATCAACATCAACAGCTTCATCACGATCCACCGTGGTGCGGGTGGTCGTTCCATCGGGTTTCCTGACAACCTTTGAGTAAGTGTTGGCTTTTAGTGGAGGGCCAGTTGGAGACTCATATCCCGCTAGAGTCCTAACGCTCTGGGTCATGGATTTCGAGCCTTCAAAAGCCGAATCGTATTTATGACCTGTTTGGCTTCTTATTGCTGGATCAAGGTCACTCCAGTGAGTGCCTGACGGGAATTCCTTATTACCTATCTTAACCCCTTGCGTTAAATTACCGGAGTCATCAAAATCAACTGTTCTCCCGTCACGGTATCTACGGTCTGCTCTGTCAACAACAATTGATGCTGGGCCGCTTAACTTTATCTCTTCATCTGAATAAACAGGCTCATATCCTGTTGGAATTTCTGTCCTAGTCTTCTCGTAGCGCGTGACAGTCCCATCATCCGCAACCTCGTGAATCAACATCTCCTCGCCAAACTCCATAGCACGCTGGAGTCTCGCCATATGCTCTGCGGTGTCGGCAGTTGCCTCTGCAATCTCCTGCTGGCTGGGCGGTGTCGGTGGGGTTGGTACGCTCGGTTTTCCCATGATCTATTCCTTAATTAAATGTCGCCGCGCACGCTCCATAGGTACGCACACAATCTTGCTGTCATGCTTGGGTCGTACCCAAGCGATTAAATTGCAATCCTTCCCGATCTTGTTCCACATTTCCGTATACATTTCCTTCATCACATCCGGTTGAGTCGCCACAGTAGCGTCCACATAACAAATCTTTCCGCCTGTATCGCAGTAGTCCTTTCGGCAATCCGCTTCACTGTCAACATAGCGCAACACTGCCGCTCCCACCAGTTCACCGTTACGAACTGAAACCAAGTATCTACCCTTGATAACAAACCACTTCACCCAATCCAACAATCTTTGCTGCGGCCAATCCTTGCAATGATCCAGACGCCGCCTGAACAGTTCCGCAATCCAAATTGACATGGCATCCACGTTGTTCATCGTTCAGGGTCTATTGGTTGTCCAAAGGCACTGGACTGGACTGAATGCAGCGCAAGCCTTCCGCCATCTGCCTTCACTCTAAACTGTAACTGATTAAATCTTCCCTTGCTCAACATATTAAAGCCTTTCCGAATTAGGTTCGTTGAACCGGGAAGCGACAGGCTCCCGTCAAGCGTGTTGGCAGAGGAGGAAAGGTCTGTGTAATATTTAATGTCACCCGTAACCGCATCCGTATGGGTGTTGTCCAGATTGAACTGGGTTGAGTACCCGATCTTGTCTCCCCAAGTCTCTCCAAAGGTGTATGCGCGGGTCTTGATGAAAGATTCGTAGGTTGAACCGCCATCCTTGTAATCTGCAATGGTGGTAGAGTCTTCGGGGTTAATATCGTCCCAAGTATAAAGCTCACCGTTCTGCGTGGCTATATTCAGCTTCAGTTCGCCGTCAAATGCGCTTATCACAAAGTCTCTCGCGTCCCACCCAGTCCAGTAACCGCACCAAGCTCCTGCCAAGAGGTTAAAGGTTAGTACAGTGTCGGGAGTAGTGGCATCATCCAGCGGCACAGACAGGATGTAGCGATTTCTCCAGTGGATTGCCGTGCAAGTGCTGACCGCAGCCTGATTGATGCGCCCTATGAGGTCGTTTATGTTGCGGCTGATGGGAAGGCTAACATCCGTCTCCGTACCCGCTTGAATTGTCTGCAAAGAGCGAACTCCATCCCGTGAAAGGAAGTAAACATCCGCGCCCACCTGTTGGACAGTGGCATCGGCCACGCAACCCATCCGGTTATTGATTAACTTGATGCTCCACTGCGATACAGGGAGGGTTGGGTCAGCGTTGACCTTGTAAATGCTTCTTTCCTTGAAAACATACAGGTCAAAGTTCTGTCCGGGCATCAGGGCAGTGATGGGGTCACGATCATTACCCACCCGAAGGTTGTCACCCGCCAAATCCCAAGAATCTCCATCCAAGATTGCACTGCAATACAAAGTGTCAGCGGGGACTGTCGTATCTGCGCTGGTGGCGAATAACCTGTTCGTGTGCGTGACAATAAATTTAGGTTTGCTTGGAGTTTGAGTGACGTTAGCTGTTCCAACCGCAGTTGTCCCGCCAGTGGGGGCGGCTGCGAAGGTCACAGCGGGTGGGCTGTCCTTGGTGTAGCCAGTTCCCTCGTCTGTGATGGTCACACTCACCACTGAACCATCATAACCGAGAACTGCCGTTCCTGTTGCCGTGTCACCCGATGAAGGGGCGGCAATTGTGACAGTTGGAACGGCAACGTAACCCGCTCCACCTTCTGAAATAGCTATGCTGCTTATTTGCCCCGCTGAAATGGCTCCCTCGGTTGGCGGAGCAGCACTCCCGTCCACATAACGCAGAGCATTAGTCCCGTCCGTATAATACATCCGGTCATTTAGCTGGGAGAACCTCACGGTGGCTCCTGAAGGATAGGTTGCTCCTGTCAGGAACGTGAACACACCGGGAGGAGTCAAGACTTTCAGGTTATCCTCGCCATCAGCCAAGATGAAATACTCAATGCTGCCCGTGTCAAAATAGGCAATGGAAGTTAATGGAGCAGTAAGCCCTCCCCATGTGCCTGTCTCCGCTTCCCAGTTTACATCTACATCTTCCCAAATCCTGTACCCTTGGGAAAGGCTTGTTCCCCGCCGAGTCACCGCATTACCGAACTCATCAAGGTCAATGTTCTTGCCCTCCGCATAGGCATTCTCTGGAATCAGGTTTGCGCGGGAAGCACTGGTTTGACCACCCACAAAGCTGTTGTTCCCGTCCAGAATAATCGGGTCATCCAATACTTCATTTGATAAAACAGGCATTAGGCTACAAAATCATCTCTTGACCAGTGATCCACCACAGTCGGGACAATGAAACTTGTCTTATCCTGCTGTACGTTGTCCAGATCACGGCATATTTGAAGCAGATTAGCTGCTTCCGCAAATTTAGTCTGGGCTTTTTGATATTGCATGGAGCGTTCCAGCATATCGCCCGTGGCATAAGCCAAAAGTGCGTTCGCCGCACCGTTGATGACCGGACTATCCGAGTCACCCATCTCCACGAACTTCAATTTGCCAAGGGCATAGAGTGTTCCAGCTGCTTTAGGAGTGGCAATGGGCTTGATGCGGCAATTTCCACTTGCGTCAGGCGGCAATGGCACGAAATTCTGTGGAGTGTCCCTGCGGTCACTGGTGTTGTTCCACATATTCGGGTCTAACTGGAAGAATTGAACCCAACTCCCCCCAACACACTCCAAACCATCCGACTTCCCCGTTTCAGTGAATCGCACAGCAACGATAAAGTCCAGTTTAGGAGCAGACGAGGCTGTCGTGGAGGAAGTTGGGTAATAAAAGATGGATGGGTCATCGGATAAAGTAATGGTTTCGTCCTCTGCCGCAACAGCAGTGGAAACCACACCCATGGAGTTAGTCCAGAGAGAGGCTTGAAACATCATCCGGTAACGATTGTTGATGAACTGCTTGCAAGTCGTGACTGACGCACTGTCAGTGTCACTCATCTTCGTCGTAATTTGATCTGCAAGTTCAGTTAATGTCATCAGTTACCCCTCTCAATCTCTGCTTCCAGTTCGGCTATGGTATCCAAAGCCTCGGAAACCCATTCAGGAGCCGCCAGTGTCGCCGCCCGAAACTGCGGGTGAGCTATCATCCTCTCCCCGTTGTCCAGACGAGGACTCAAGCACCCCGTCAATAGCAGCACGATTACGATTGCGCTTGTCGCCCAACCTTTCCAGTGCCGCCTTGTCATCCAACTTGTCTCCAATTCTTTCCACGGCTTCCACCAGCTTGGGTAGAGCCGCTAAACCCTTCAACGCCTCCAAGATCATTTCTTGGCTGCATACTCCTTAAAGCAATCCACCAGTCCTTGGCCACCAATGTACGCAGGGACTATCACCATCACCGCGCCAATCAGGTTTTCCGTTACTTCCGGTGACAGGTTAAACCATTCAGTGGCCATGACAGTTAACAAACCGCCAATAGCCATCCAGAGTTTCCGTGACTTCAATTTTTCCTTCATTCTTCTTTAGTAAGTTTAATGATTTTAAGGCAACTCCAGATACAGGTGAGTATCAGGAGCATTATCTTCAGCATAAGCTCAATGTCAGTCAGGGACACGGCAGCGAGAACGCCGCCGTTAACCCCGAACATTTTTAGCCATTCGCTTATATCAGTCATGCATCCACCCGTTCACCCTGTTATTCGCTCGGTTCCGGTGCTGGTTGTTGCCAGCTAAATGGTTTCGGAGAAGGGCGTAGCTTTGCAGCTTCAATCTGCTGATCAAGCGAGTCCTTGAACCCGTCTGACTCTGCAACTGCATCCGCAATTTCAATCGCCCATTCCTGTGTAAGGTCTGCGAACGGAATGAATGCAGAAGGATCAGGCGCGGCTAACGTGTGCATAGTGTCAATGTATGCACTGTTCCCGTTCCCGTCCGAGGCAGTCATGCCGCAAACCAGTTTCACAACCACATTATCTAGGTTGTCCTCGTCTTTGACCAACGGTTCAAGCCGTGACCAGTTATATGTATTTGCCATAAGATTATGATACAGAGTTGATAACGTCTGCGGTTACTGCCGCATCCGTAGTTCCCCATGATGTTAGTTTGACTATAAAATATCCCGATGATGGAACGTAAGAGTTTAAGTCCTCCCCGAAGTAAATCCAACTGGGAGCAGCTACGGAGTTCATAAGCGGGGAATTAGTTGTAACGTCTACCAACAACGTCACTGTACGCCCAGCGGCTCGGTTGCTACTTGTGAATGTTAAGTCCGTCAGAGAGGCATCCCCGATAACCTTTTGAAACTTGTCGCCATTGAAGTCTACTGCATAGCTTGCCGCTCCTCCGCTTGAACTTGTCGTGGTGGTAGTGACTCCGCTTGAGCCAGCAGCAGCCCACGTTGGCGCAGCACCAGAGCCACCGGAAGTTAACACCTGACCGCTGGTTCCGTAGTTTGCTCCTGCTATCCCGAACGCTCCATCCGAGTCAATCCGCAAGGCTTCGTTCAGGGAAGAACTGTCATCCGTGCTGAACACAAGCGATGCAGCCCCGTTTCCTCCCGCTTCCCGAATTGTATTTATCCTCGCTCCGAATCTATCGGCTGTCGTAGATGTCGAGGCTTTTAGGAAAATTCCAGTTCCTCCCCCATCCGCTATAGACCCGCCCATCAGCTCCATGCTGGTTACGGGAGACGAAGTGCTTGAGTTGTTTACTACTAGCTTTGCGTTTGTTGGTGCTGCGGTTCCGATGCCGACGTTGCCAGCCGAGTCAATCCTCATCTTCTCGGCGTATGTTCCTGCCTCCGAAGTGTAAAAAGCCAGTTCAGCATCTTCTGTCGCGGCTGAAACGTCTGTGAAGATTCCCCGAATGCCAGCGTAGTTATGTGTAGCAGATGCCTGTGTGAAAACCAGACCGGAACTGTCGTTATCTGCTCCATTACCATTTGTAAGGAAAAGCGAGTCCACATGGCCCGCAACAGCCGAACGGACTTCAAGAGGGCCGCCGGGCGTAGGCGTTCCGATGCCAACTTTGCCAGCCGAGGTAATCCGCATCCGCTCACTTTCAGAAGAACCGTCATATGTGGTAAGAGTTAGGTCAGCCGCACCATTACTAGCATTAGTGTTAATCGCCTTTATTCGGACGTTTGATATACCTGCATAAGAGGCTCCGCTGTCGGTGAGGAAAGCTATTTCAGATGCGTTACCTAGCGTGGAACCCGTAGCATTGTCCAACACCAGCGCGGGGCCAACCGCACCGGAAGCCGCCTTTATGCAATGAAGGATTGTTTCGGGCGTTCCTCCGATGCCAACGTTGCCAGATTGGTCTACAGTGATTGCGGTTCCTGATGCTGAATCAACCTTGAACACATCAGACGCATCGCCGTCATTGTAAAGCTGCCACTTGAATACATCGTTTTCATACAACCGCAGCCCAGCATTGAGGTCATTATATGAATCTATGTCCAGATAAGCTGACTCGCTGGTGTTAGCCTTAATCTGAAGGTTTCCACCTGTCCGAAAGGTGCTGGTTCCGATGCCAACGTTGCCAGTCGAGTCAATCCGCATCGCTTCGGCTAAAGTGCCAGCAGCAGCGGTGGAGAAGGTGAGGTGGCCATCATCCTTGTTAGTGTCATCCGCCCCCGAAAGGACTTTCATCTCACCAACAGCAGTCCCGTTCCATTGACCTTGAACATTTGCCAGAGTGGAAGCTGCTGAACGATCCGCGTCCAGTGCGAGTGTCACATTGTTGTTATCAGTACACTCAAACTTGACGGTCTGATTGCCAGTGCCAATGGTGTGCAAGATTCCAGCAGTTGGCGTTCCACCGATGCCGACTCGCTGTTGATCGTCAATAGTTAAAGCCTTTGCGTAGCCCGTCCCAGCGGAGTTGCCAGTATAAAACTCCATGTCGTTGGCGGCATGATTGTACTGTATTATTCCAATGTAACCTAAATCAGCATCACCGAAATAAAGTGACGAGTAGGACGTTGAGCCAGCTTTAATCTGTAATTGGGTGTTGCCACCACTGCCTTCCACAACTAGGGGGTACGAGGGGCTGTCGGTTCCGATGCCGACGTTGCCAGCCGAGTCAATCCGCATCGCTTCAACCAGACTTGTCCCGCTGTGCGTGCTGAATGAAATTTCACCAGTTCTGCTGGAGTGGCTTGTGTGGATAAAGTTTATCTGGGAGTCAACTAGCTCGTTGCTGTTATACCCGCCAATATTAGAGAAGTTTCCATCCGTTGCAGACGGGTTTGCTAATGATAGATTACCGCCCGAATTTGTTGCTAAACTGGTGCTAGTGCTGGTGCGAGCAACCTCAATGCGACCCGCTGAATCAATGCGAACACCGTCAACGTCAAGGTCTGTTGAGGTTTTCCCGACGAGAAGGTTGTTGCCAGTGTTATCCCAGAAAAGTTCAGCGTTGTCCTGCGACAACTGGTTGGACGAGTTCACAAACAGGACTGATCCTGCTGTACTGCTTCCAATGGTGGTGCTGTCTATGGTTAATGTGGCAGTCGCAGCTTGCCATGAACAGGTTCCGTCGCCGTCTTCCCTTAAAAACTTTGTGCCTCCGGTTTCTCCCGTGGACTTTACCTCTGTGCCTTCAAGATCAATGTAAGTCCCGTCAACCGCAGTTCCCTGCCAGACACCAGTGCCAATCGTTCCAAGAGCCGTGATCTGGGTTTGGGATGCCTCCACATTCAGCGTGACAGTTCCCGATGTTCCGCCACCGGACAATCCTGTGCCAGCCGTTACCCCCGTAATATCGCCTGTCTCCGGTGTGTACCATTCCAAGGTTCCCGAACCATCAGAAGTTCTCAACGCCTGACCACTGCCACCAACAGCAGCAGGAACCGTGAGCGTGTAAGTCGTAACAGTTGCAGGGGTTCCAATCCCAAAGTATTCGCCGCCAGCATCATCTTCCAGACGCAAGTCACCCGCCATAGTGGTGATGCCGCCCACCTCAAGTGTTCCGGTGGACTTGATTCCTGCTGTGCTTACCTGAAGAGCAAAGGTGTTTCCCGCATTGCCGTCAGTCAACGCAACCAATGTCGCCCCGTTGCCGCCACCTGACGGCATGGCAAGGAGTTGGTCATACGAACTCGCAATAGTGCTTCCCGTTAAATCAGCCATCTAAAACCCCCATGCTCTTTTAATCTGTTTGGTGGAGAAGAGAGACTTCTTCAGAAACCTCGATCCCTCATTGCACTCCAGCTTGTAATACCCGTCCTTAACCTGATCCTTCTGCGGAGGTAAACCAACAGCAACACCTGTCATCGCAAACCCCTGTGGGGCTGTTACCTTGGTGTAGACAGCACCATCCACCTTAACGGTTTTCCGATTCCTCGGAACAAGCCGCTCGATGGTGTCGCCCTCGCTGTTCTCGAACTCGAAGAGAGGCATTACAGCCCCATCTCCTCATCCTGCGCCGCTGCCGCCGCCATAAGCTCTTCTTCCATGCCAGCCATCTCGTCCATCTCAGCAGCTTCTTCATCAAGTTCAGCTTCTGCCTCAACATACTCAATAGGCTGACCGCCAGCGGTCGTAAGTTCAACGTGCGCTGTCCCGTCCTCGTTAATCCCAACGACTTCACCTTCAACCGTTTCAAGAACTACAACGTCCCCAACTTCTGGTGCTGCTTCCGAGCCGTCCTCCAGCTCAGACACTAATGCGTCCAGTGGTAATTTAATCATTTCGCAACCTTTGTCTTGTTTATCTGAATCACCGTGGTGAGGGGGTTTCCCCCCTCCCACGGATATAATAAGGGTTAATCCACCTTTAGGTTTCATAACTTGATTTTACTTTACGCAGTCGAAGCTGTCTTGCTTCGCATGATAACGTAGTAGTTCGTGTTCTGCCTCAGAGCAGTCCAGAAAACCTTGAAACCAGCAGTAATCAGCATGTTAAGAGGATCGCTCTTATCGGCTGCATCTGTGATTATGATTTTCGGGCTGAACGGAGACTGACTACTCAGTTCCGGTATTCCGTATGCTCCGTCACCCAAGAACAGGGAGACATGAACGTCCTTCGTATTTCCGGTTCCACCACCAGCCGCAGCATCATAGATGAAGCGGTCAGCGTCAGTTCCAAGTGCGTCAGCAGTAATGAAGGCGTTCGTTGTAGTCACGAATTTCGCTCCGTACAAACGTCCCACTTCGCCCTTGTACAACTCTTCTACATTGCTGTATTGAGCTGCATTGAGCCATTCATTTACCTGCATAACGTCACTCAATACTTGAGGACTGCAAACGGCGGCATAGTTGCCACCCTTGGTTGGTTGTGCGCGGTTAACCTTTAGCTGGGTAACAGCATTCAGAACAGCCGCAGCGTCCAGCGTATTGCCGCTGGTGGTAGACTCGAAGGCCGAGTATTCCGTTGCTCCGGTTGTTTGCTTCGTGCCGTCAGCATAGATTTCAGTGAGTGAATCACCGTTATCAAGGTTGGTCGCGGGGTTGGCGTTATATCCGCCTTCCATCGCAGTCGCACCTGAGTTCACGTTATCGCCCACATTGGAACCAACCAATATGTTGCGCGTGATGTTGTCCATGTCGATGGCGGCATCCTGTCCGTTAATCTTGACGCTCTGTTGCAGCGAATTAAATAAATCCGTTGCATTTAGAACATCCGATAACTTGACGATCTGGCCACGTTGAATCAGCGTCTTGCTGATCTTGGTCAACGAGATCGACCTTTCACCCACAGTCGAAGTATCACCTTCAGTGAGTGTGTTAATGTCTGTCGCCTTGGGAGTATCCCAACGAAACATGGAGATGGCTTTGTGACCCGACTTCGGTGGAAGTGGAGTCTTTGAGCCGAACTGATCCAGTACCAGTGCTTGTACAGCGTAGGTCAGTAATTTCTTACTGAAATAATTTTGATACTGGTTGGATAGTGTAGCACTTGTATTCGTTGCCATAACTAATTATTCCTTCCGTCAGTATCCAGACTGACCACAACTATGAAACCGGATTACATCTCGTTATCAAGGTGCATGGCGGCGTCAAGCAGGTATTGCTCCTGTGACTCCATGTCCATATCCTCAAAACTTCTTGCTCCATCCAATTTCTCTGCCGTGAATCCGCCTTGTACCGACGTTTTCTTTTCCAGTTTATTATATTTTTTCTGTAACTCATCGAACTTAGCAGCAGCCTCCTTGGTGTTGCCCGACTCCAAAGCCAGCTTTGCCATCTGTACTGACAAGTCCAACCCATCAGGGCCGGAAGTCAGTGACGGAAATTGCTGAAGCAAAGACATTGCCTTCTGGGTTATGGGTTTGTTGTTGTCTCTCAAGTCCGGGTTGCTCGTCATCAATTCTTGACGCTTCGCTTCCCAAGCCTGATCGCGCTCGGCTTTGAAGGAGTTGATCTTTGCCTGTTCGCTCGCCGCTTTAAGCTCTTTAGCTTTAGCACGGGCGTCCTTGGCGTAATCAGTTTTTCCATCATCTGCCAGCCTAACAGCCGCATCCTCATAATCCTCGGCAGTAAACCCGTCCTCATCACGATACCCATTTTGTGCAGCTAGTTGCTGTCGTTGGATTTCCAACTCCTGCCTCTGCTTCTCCAAAAGAGCAGCGTCCTGCTTGTTCTGTTCCTTGGCCTCGTTTACACCAGTCCAAGCCTTGCTCAAGCGAGCCTGATTCTTGGCATACTTGCTCTGCTTTTTCTCGTCGGCAACCTCTTCAGGCTGCTCCTCTGTCAATGAACTACTGTTTCCAGTGTCTTGATCCGGAGGTGGCGATTCCTCGACTTCCTCTTGTTGCGGCTCCGGTGGAGTCTCCTCCGTTTCCGGTTCCGGTTCGGGAAGTATTTCTACTTCCGGTTGTTCCCCCGCTTCAACAGAAGCATCATACTCCTGTGCAGCGGCCAACAGTTGGTCGGCGGTTATATCGCCAGTTTCCTCTGCCATCAAACACTCCTTTGTTTTTGAATGCTGTCCTCGTCCTACCCCCGCATCCAAAGGGGCAAGCCGTGCTGTGGGGTCTTAACTCAACGGACGCTCGACCCCAAACGCATCCGTTGTAAATTCTTCCATTGGCTCTACTTCCCGTGCCAATGCTTCCAGTGTATGCACTGCCGTTCTCATCCCATTGGCATATCCAGCTTCAATTTGCAAGTTCTTTTTATCGCACTGCATAACTACGTGGGAGTTTTGCCGTAAAACCATGTTCAATAATACAGCCCTGAGCTTTGTCCCCGCCGTTCCAGTAAGGAATTGTCTCAGCGCATTTGCGTCTGAAGTGTCCCAACCGGGGTCTTCCACCCAAGGGAGTGTACTAGATAGACGCCAAGCGATGCTAATAAACTTAAAGAATCTCATTAAAAGTCTCCCTGCTGCACCACTGCTTCCGTCTCCTCAATGGCTTGAGCTTCCGGTTGTGGAACCTGTCCGGTCATCGCTTGAATCTCCATCTGGCCCTGTTCCTCCTTACTCGGCATGAAACCAAGCTGCACAAGATACTCCTCAACATCTTTCCGCAATGCTCTCGCGTTATTGGTGTCCAGTTCCTCGTAGGCATTTAGGAGTTCGCCCAGTCTTGAGCTGATTGCTTGCTGCCCTTGTGGGCTAACCTGCATACCGCTCTGTCTGGACTTCTCAAGGAACTGCATAATCACCCCGATCCTTACCCGATAATCCTGTCCACCTTCCAGCGGAATCATCTCGCCAATCAACAGCGCAGGAATAATCTTCTTCTCATCAGAAACCTCGTTGCCCTCCTTCTCGTTCGGGTCTTGCACCAACCTCGGAACCAAGGACGGGTCTTCCAGTTCAAGAATGCTCTTGTCCAGCTCAACCTGATTAATCCAAGGCGAGTTCACGAAAAGCTCTTTCCTTTGCACAGCCTTGTTCAGCAGCATCGCCTTGCTAATCATGTCCATGCCGCCACGCGGCTCAATCTGGTACTCGTCATGCAACGCAACCGGATCGACGTTCAGGCTGTCCTCAAGGAAACGGTACTGTAAATCCTCTCCATCAAACTGGACCAGAAGCTCCCACGCCTGACGGTATAGACTCCCCAATGCCTGACGGAAAAGTCGCAACCGCAAATCCATGTTTTGCTGTGCTTGGGCATTTATGGACTCAATCTCGGTGGCCGTCCTGCGGTCGCCCGATCCAGCCATCTGGTTGATGCCGTAATCCGGAACCGTAACACGGTTCTCCGCTACTGACTGCGTTAACTGCAATTCCTTGTCAAAGTCTATCGGAGGTTGCGGCATGGCTACGGGCGCAATTCCGAAAGGTAAAATCTGTCCGGGCTTCATTCTCAGGTTGACTGAGTTTGGTAAATCCCGTTCCGCCCTGAAGAGCGGCTGGTTGAAGAGCGTTCCGCAATCCATACGCTCATTCCAAACCTTGTTCAAGCTCGCCTCAAATGCACCAAGCATCTCGCACACGCCACGGGGGCTGTACCATCCGCCATCCGTGATCTCGTACTCACACGAAACAAACGGAGGTTGGCCGTGATCGTAAGGAACCTCCATCGTGTCACGCAACTTGATGTCCGGTGACTGCGGGGAGAAAGTTTCAACCTCCCATGTTCCATCCTTTTCTTTCCGGTTATAAACTTCCCAGACAATCACCTGATCCTTGTCGGGACTGTAAGTTAAGCCCTCACGTATCTCACGCTTGTTGCGTAGGTCATTGCTGACACCCTCGTCCTCAGACCTCCCTCCGCGAATCTGGTCAACGATCTTCTTCGAGTCCTTGTAAATTCCAGCACGCTTGTAGGCTGCGAGGCTCATCGGCAGGACATGAGTGAACCTGTCCGCGCTATCCATGCCTTTTGTCCAAGGCGGAACGATGACGTACATCGGGTCAATCGCCTGAAACTCAACACGCCTCTTGTCAGGGTTCCAAAACACCTTCATCACACCGCGCCCACCCATAAGCATATGGTCGATCCAACTCATCACCTCCGGTGCGTAGTTGCTCTTCTCATGTAGCTTGTAGGAAAACCATTGCTCCGCAGCCGAGGTAAAACCTGCAAGCTGGGAGCGCATGGGTACGAACGTAGCCAACACCTCAAGACCCATCGCTTGCTGAAAGAAACCCGGTTTCAGCTTATTGATGGTTGTGTCTATTAAGGGGAAATGTGTATCAGCAGCATTCGGCCACGGCTTATGTTTCCGCCGCAATCCGTTGTTCCGCATCTGATACCACAAGCCCTGCCGCGTCTCCCATTGGACACGCGACTTGATGTCGTCCAGTACCTCGGTGTAAAGCTCTTCGCTCATTTTAATCCATACTTCTTACCACCCGCTGCCTTGCGTGGGGCAGATGCCATCTTGCGGCGACCAGCCTTGGTAACTTTACGCTTTAGGCTTTTACGCGCTCCGCGTCTTGCTCCGAGTGAGTCGTCTTGCCGTGCCTTGTATCCCTGCTTTTTTGCTGCCATTGGTTTTACCTTTTGTTGGTGTTGATTCCTGTTCCCATTTTTTTGCCATTGCTGGCTTGTTAGCGTGCATCCACCTTCTTTGCTTCTTACTCTTAAACGGCATTACCTGCCCCTTCCACGGTTCCTGCCCCGCAGGTCAGGCGCGTGTTCGCCAGCCTTGAGGTCTTCCTTGGTTGGCACAGTAAATCCTTGTGGCGTGACTTCTCCCGCCTTGGTCTTTGGTTGCTTCTCCTTCTTTGCCATTATCTATCCTCCCAGTCAGGGAACTCGTTCGGGTAGGGATGCCTGACACCCAATCCCCTCCAAGCAACCCTCATCAACATCTCCGCACTCAATGCGTGACCGATACACCCATCACATATGACGCTGCTGGTCGCACGATCTTCAGCAACAATGGAACCCAACTCATCACAGATGGAACATTCCGTCAACCTTGAATCGGTTGGGCCAATGCTTGATTTCACAATCGTAGCCACCATATCAATATCCCATGAACATCCCCTGCGGCAGGGCGTCCTGCTCAAAATTCCTCTGGGCGTCCTCCATGATGTCGTCAAGCGAAGGACGGGTAATGGCGTTGAAATGCTCCCAGCTTCCCCCGATGCCGCCTCCACAAGCAATACAACCCATTACCGCGTCCGCCCTGTCGGGACTGTCCAAACCTCTTGACTTCATGGAGTCCTTACGTTCCAACCCCAGCTTACCTGTCCGACTGACCTCCGCTCGCCTTGTCACCATCTGCTGGTGCAGCATACTGTCCCCCGGTAAAATTATCTCACGCTTCTCTACAACCCGTGCAGCCGTGTGCCACATCTCCGCACTCCGGTTCGCGTAGCGGTCATCAAACGGCTTCGCACCGAAGTTAACCCTGTGTATGTCATACCCCGCATCCATCAACGCATCGCACAATGGCAAACCCAGTCCCCCTTCATCAGCATAAATCTCGTCCTGAGTCAAGTTATGTTTTTTGATTAGATTGATTAACTTGCCAATAGTGGTGTTCGTATTCTTCTCCCGCCAGCAAACCATGTCCATGATCTTGTTGCCCTGTCGCATCGCAAACACACATTCATCACCGCCAGCAGCAAAGTCTATGAAGGCAACACGCATACCCAGTTCCAGCTCAGGCGGGTTCTGTAAACACTCCTCCAAACTCTTCAGGTTCAAGACCAACCCGTCCGCACTGTCATCAACGAACTCACCATAGATCATTGACCGCACCAAGGGACTGTTCTCTCCATACAGCTCTATCTGCGATTCAATCCATTCCTTTGTCAGGTGTGGACAGTCATAAGCCGTAACAGTGTGGCACTTCCAAAACTTTCGCTTCTTGGTAAACGATTCGTAGAACTCACCAGCAGACGCGCCGGGACTTGACATCACCAGCAGTCGGCTCGGCTGACATCTGGCTATGGCTGTGAAGATGGAATCTGGGACGGTCTTCGCCTCATCAACGATCATCAACAGATTCTCTGTCGGCCCCTGCCTATGCCAACCCTCAAACTTTCCGGGGTCGTTCGTGCTAAACCCAATCGCCCTTGACCCGTTCGCGTAATGCAACTCGTTACTGGTTATCCTCCATCCCTGTCCCAAACCCCCAACAAACTTTCTCAACGTAGGCCAGAGCTGCCCCTCGACCTGACGCCAGACACCTGCAGTCGTTACAACCAGACTGTCCGGAAATCTAACCATGTGCCACAGGATCGCGCTCGCCGCAACCACACTCGTCTTACCACTGCCGTTGGCGGCTTTTAAGGCAACGCGACTCTCCTTCTCATTCAAGTCCTGCAACACCTTGCGTTGCCAATCATAAGCCGTTACCTGTATGAAAGTCTCAGGGAAGTTCTCAAGTAGGCTCGCCTCCTCCAGTGCATCGTGATCTTTCGCGATCCGCTCAAGCGCAGCTCGCGACTTCTTCTCACTGGGTGAAAGGATCAGGGAAGGTGCAGGAGCTTTCTTAACCTTCTTGGTCGGCAACACCACATCGAACTTCCCCTCTTTCGGCTTGGGGCCAGTTCGCTTTAGCTTGGGTTGCTTCTTCAGCAACACCAACTTCTTCTTCTTTGCCATTAGTTGCGCTGCTTAACGCGCTCTGGAATCGAAGACAACTGCGATAGCAGCTCTGGTGAGATAGTGCTTTTCGCGGGTGAAGTACCGCTTGCCGTTGCCTTCGGACTCCAGTGCGGGAACCTAGACTGGAGAAAAGCCAATGCCAACTTTCCATCCCGACTGTCCATTATCTTCCTCACCAGTGCCTCCTCAGCCTGAGCCTGTGCCGCCAACACCTGCGCGTTAAACTTCGGCTTCTTCTTCCGAAGCCCATCTACCCTGCGCGGTGATATCCCACAAGCCCCACAAGCCGCCGTCAGACTCAACCCTAACGACAGCTTCTCCAAGAACATCGTCAAAGTGTCCCCAGTCAAATTCTTCTTAACAGAAATATCAGCCATGTTTTACTGTACAGTAAAACAATGTACCAAAAGTTCAAAACCTGTCCAGTTTTTTTTAGGGGGGTGGTTGGGGTTTGGACTCGGCGGGGGGTGGTGGCCCCGTGTGGTACGTCTACGGATAATACGTTTACGGATAGTACGCGTGCGTACTGCTCCAGTCAGGCCGATTGTCGAGGCCGGATCGTGGCCGGATCGGGAAGTCATCAACTAGACTT
>Ga0208299_1001660_pt1 | contig 16151 bp, 6 predicted proteins | sample 15_taG_FD_184089 | JGI IMG/M metagenome (GOLD analysis project Ga0208299, IMG submission 184089) | Marine viral communities from the Subarctic Pacific Ocean - 15_ETSP_OMZ_AT15312 metaG (SPAdes) (version 2) | ecosystem: Environmental > Aquatic > Marine > Oceanic | place: Pacific Ocean | collected...
CTATACCACTTTTATGTTCTATTATATCATTAAATACTTTACTAGCGTTTTTACTGAACTTAATCTTAGCTTGCTGAACTTTAGATTTAACATCAACTAAGTCCATTACTTTTTCCACTGCTTTCACATTTCCTAAATGATCATCAGCAAAGTAAAAGTCATTATAACCTTCAGCTGCTTTATTAACCATCCAACCTGACTTAGCTAATGGCGAGCTATCACCTAGTCCAGTAATATTTTCAATAGGTATGTTAAGACCTAACGCATCTAAAAACTCTTTAATAGCAGGAGCAGCTTCAGCTGATCTAGCAGTAAGAACAAACATGTCACTAGTTCCACGTTTCTCAGCTATTGTTTCAGCAACCTTAAACATAGGACCTTTTCTACCGTCCATTACTTTGTTGAATTCAGAGAAGTCAAATTCAGCTCCTTGCTCTAACATTTGTGTTCCTTTAGCAGCATACTCAGCAGGTGTTATCTTACCAGTCTCACCATCAGGCATCGTGTATAATACATTACTTTTAGTTCTAGCTAGTGTGTCATCAAAGTCAAATACTCTAATCTTTTTAATTGGAGCATTAGGATCACGAGCAATATTCAAAGCTTGATCTAGTATTTCCGCTTGTCTAATAGTTTCTTCGTTATTCAAGTTTTTAGACTTCATTACTCCAGTACTATTTATCATAGTTTCATTTGCTGGAGTAGCATTTTTGGATTGTTCTATTTTTACAGGTAAAGCATCTTTTAATTGTGATTGAGCATCAGAAGCGCTTAATCCATTTTTTATCTGTTCTACTATTAGTTTGTTTTGTAAAGCTATAATGTCTGGAATGTTTCTATACTGTGGATCTACTCCGACATTATAATAATTAGTAAGTATAATTTTATTTCCTTTATTATCTAAAATTTCTATATCATTAAGATTGAAGCCAGGAACTTTAGCATATCTAATCCATCCACTTATTTCACCAATTAAAACTCTATAAAGATCTTCTTGTTGAGGACCTTCTTTCATTCCTAGTTCTTTAGCATTTACTTTATTGTCGTTTATTTTAGAAATAGGTCCTTGAAAATAGTTACGTGATATTCCAGTAAAATTATCTTCAATAACATTGTTAGAAGCTAAAAATAAAGCTTGCTTTGCTGTTAAACTAGCCCCTAGCGCATGTTCTTCTGTTATTTGACCTGATGATAATTTTTCTATACCTAACTGTCTAAAAGTTACAGGAGCTATTTTCCTCATAAAGTGAGCTTGCTCAGCAGCTGTTGTACGCAACATACCTACCGCAGCTGGTATTATATTCCCGTCTGCGTTTTCTATTCGAGTAAATATTTCTTTTAGTACTTTTTCTTTAATTAAATTATTATCTATATTTTTTTGACTACCAAAATAAGAGTTAAACTTTTTTGATTTTTGGCCTATTTTTTCTAAAGCTATATCTAAATTTTTTATAGGCGGTCCATAATCTGAATCTTCAAAATTTTCATTTAAATACTCTTCAAAAACTTTTCTATGTTCAGGTTGTAATTTACCTTTTTTAGAAACTTTAGTAGGACTTTCATCTCTAAAAGGGAATTTATATGATTTTTTTCCTTTATTAGGGCCTGTTTTTATAGTTTTACCAGCACCATAAAATGCTCCAGAATTAAGTATAAAATCTTTTGGAAACACCTTAACTAGTTTAGGAAATTCTTTTTCTTTCCATTCTTTAAGTTCTTTTGGATTATTAAAGTTGTAATTTTTGCCACCTTCTTCTTGAGAAAATTTACTCCAAAATTTTTGATCACTTATATAATCTTCATATAACCTTTGTTCAACACCACTATCAACAATATCTTGTTCTATTTTAGGAGCTTTATTTATGTCCTTACTAAACATTACCTTAGACTTACCTTCAGCAATTTCTTTAGGTGCGGTAGGTGTAACTTCTCTTATAGCTTGATTAGTAAGTAACTTACCTGTTTGATCTACTAAAGCTTTAATTCTAGAACTAGTATTTCTATCAGATACGTTTGGTTGACCAGCTGGTGTAATACCAAACACTTCTAAGAACTCACTAGCTTTTATATTAGGTTTTTTATTCTGCGTAGCTAAACCTTGTGTACTACCTGTTTTAGCAGCTTTAACTCTACGACCTTTTGTATAGAAAGCATCTAGCAATACTTTTTGTACACCAGTAGCTTTACCACCTACAGTTGTACCTTCTGGTAACATAGCTAATAATATGTCTGCATTTTTCATAATAAATGCTTGAGCATTTTTAACATCAGCTTTACTTAAGTTACCTGGCTTAGGTGCAATACCAAACATACGTTGTGTATCATCTGGCGCTAAATCTTTTAATGTCTTATAAGTTTTACCTTCTAAAACTGGTTTCATTTGCTTAACCTTTTCAGATATTTTTTTAGCCGCGTCACCTAATCTTTCAGCAAGCTTAATACCTTTTCTTACAGGTTTAGTTTCCTTAGTTGTAGTCTCTTCAACAGCTTGTTTCTCAGCTACTTCTCTTACGCCTTCCTGCTCCATGCTAATAGTAGGAGTTTTCTTAGCGACTTTCTTAGCACCAGTACCTACTTTTAAACCTAAGTACCCACCAACATAACCAGCAAGATCTGTATTTTGTTCTGGATTAAATGCTTGTATATGCTTCATTAAAGGCTCAATAGCTTCAGACGCTACTTCCATAGGATCAGTGGCTTTCTTATTGATAGCGCTAGCTATCATATCAGGATAATACATATTGATCATATCTCCTAATACTCTACTACCTTTAGGAGAATCTAAAAAGTCTCTCCATTGCTCATTGTTTTTACCAGCTGCATCAGCTTTATATATATCTGTTACATCAACATTTCTTTTATCTTGACGTTTAGAACGCTCTCCTTTAGTTTCACCTTGAACAAATTTGGAAGAAATAACTTTACGTTCAAGATCTTCTTGCAATGATTCTATTATTTTTTTGTCTTTTTGTTTACTAGTTAAATCTTTAAAAGGTGATATTCTTGGTCTTTTCTTTACCTTTGCTTTTTCTTTCTCAGTAATTTTAACTTCACTTTTTAAAACATGCGCAGCCAATCCTTTTAACTCTCCCGTGTTTAGGAAATCACTAAAACTTAATAACATGTCAAAGACATCTTTACCACTCTTTATCTCATTATTTAAATCGTTCTTGTCTCCTTTAGTTAACTTAGACATACGTTCAGATAACTTCCCTCTTAACGTCATATCGGATTTAATATCTCTCTTTCTAATATAATCATTTAAAGCTGCTAGTTTTTCTTCAGCTATTCGTATTGGTGATTCTCCAGCATAATCAGTTTCAACTTTTTGTAGTATTTCTTTAACTGGTTTGTACTTTTTACTAGCCCAACTACTTAAATCATTGATAAGCGCAAGAGCATTAGGGTTATTTTGGACAAACTTATTAAACAAAGAAGCATGTCCTAACTCGTGCGAATGAACAGTATAGTTTCCACCTTTACTATGAAGAGCATTGTTCTGCATTTGCACTGTCATAGGTACAGTAAACTCCTTACCATCTTTAGTTTTTAAAATTGGCATTGTAAACCCATGAGCAATCTCATTTGATTTATCTTTTATATCTGTAAATGTTTCAGTAATTAAATCTATCGCTAATTTCTTTTGTTCTAAAATCTCTGGAGTTGGTTCACTGATTTCTTGTTGAGCCATTTGTTCTTGAAAGTGGTTTTCAATCTCCTGGTAAGCTTGCGCTTCAGCGTCCTTAGCATTTTTCGCTGATACAATCTTTATTTCATCTGTTAAACCTAACTCACTATATAAAACCTGCGCAGCTCTATTAACTCTAGTTTGTTCTCCAATGTAACCAGCGTGAGATATTATTCTGTTTTTATGAGCTTCATTAATATTAATTAAATCCATTTGTGTTTCAATAATACTCTTCTTGGTTTTCTCATCTAACTTTGGATTAACATTAACTTCATCAATCTTTCTTTTAGCTTCATGATTTTTTACTTCAATATCAATAAGCTTTTGGATTTTACCTGTATTTACTAAATCATCAATTCTTTGATCACTAACCTTTTTCGCTTCAATGTTTTCTTTTACTAAACTTTCTTGTTCTGCTCTAACCGCTTTCAAAGCCTCTTTAACTGACAAGTCTTTCTGGTTATCTAGCAATAATGCATCTACTTGCCTATGTAGTTCTAATAATCTAGCACTGTTTTTGTTTATTATTTGATATTCTTTATTTGTTTGGAAACCTTTAACTATATTACCAACTAACGCTGGTGCTTGAAACATACCACCAGACATTAAACCACCACTAATAGATGCTTCTGTAACTCCTTGTAGATATGAAATATCTTTTCCTAATAAGTTTATATCAACCCAGTTTTGACCTAGTTGAGCTAATCCTTCTGCTGCGGATTCATCACCGACACCTTTCATATACTTTTTACCGAAGTCTAAAAAAGAGTCTGACTCTAAACTATATTGCCCTGTTTTCTTAGCGTTAATATTAAAAGCTTTCTTAAAGTTTTTAGCCCCAAACTTTAATTGACTCAAAGCAACTTTCTCTGTTAAGAATTCTGCACCACCATATAATAATCCAGTAGCGTAAAACTTCCACGGGCTTATATCCATTTTATCATAAACTGCTTCTCCTTGCTTTATAGATTCAGTTGCATTGTAAATACCTTGAGACATCTCTTCATCCATCTCATGAAATTTATTACCCATTGCTCCTACACTAACTAAACCTAAACCTATACCTCCAGTGCTCGCGGTGATAGCTGTGTTAATAACTTGATTAGAACCTAACTCTAACATAAATTGCCCAAAATCACTTAAAGAATCTATATCTTCTAAACTTATAGGTTCTGCAGTTTCGTCAGTTATTTCTTGAGCATTTTTGTAAATTTCATTAATCCCTTTATCAAGAAGGTCTTTTGAAGAACCATGTATGTTAGCTATCGGACGCATCCATTCAGGTAGTACCTCTAAGTCACTGTCATTACTTAAGTCAATATCATAAACTCTTTCTACCACACTTGCAACGCTTAACTCGCTGATAGCGCTACCTAAGCCAGCTATTAATCTTAATGATGTTGCAGCGATATTGTTGCTTGCTATTTCTAAAGCATTGTAAGTTCTTGTAGTTTCACCAGCTATTTCTTTTAATTGATTAGATTTAACTTTTAATTTTCCTAACTGCTTGTAACTATCAGTAAGATCTCTCTCTAAGTCAGGAAGCATATCCCGTAGCTCTTCAAGTCTAGCTACATCTTTATTAGATGCTTTATCTTTTTGTTGTAGAGCTCTAATCTCAGCTATAACACTTTCAGCTTCGACATGCAAAATACCAATGTTCGCTGTCTCTGCTTTTATATCTGGTTGTAAACTTTCGAAATCTTTTATAGCTTGATCAGTTAAAGAAGTTCTACTCTTCTTATAAGTTGAAGATGTAGATAAATCTACCACTCCTGCAGCGATAGCTGGCGCTGCGAGTGGTCCTAAACTTGCAATTTTAATTACTTTAAATACATTATCAACATCCAAAAAACCACCACCATGAAAGTCTTCGAATTCTTCTAATAATTGTATTCTGTTATCTCTTCTATACTTCTGCTCTTTATCTCTAATGTATAACTCTTTAGATTTTTTAATAATATTTTCTTCCGTTAGGGGTGCATAAGCTACTAGATCCGGGGTGTCATCAATTTCTTTTTGTAGAATTGTTTCAGCTTCTTCTCTAAAATCTTCATATGGTTTGTGTTCATAATATTCTACTTCTTCTACTATTTCGTCTAATTTTCGATTCCACACATACTTACCTGTACCTCTAGTTCTTTGAGTTGTTGTTGCAGCTTCATTCTCCCATTCTTCTATTTTCTCTTCTGGAATTTTTTCAGTATTTTTCTTCATTAACAAGTCGATATAGGTTTTACTCACAATATCTTTCTTACCTGTTTCTATGAATTCTTCTTTTAATTTCTCTACTTTTTCCTTTCGATCATCAATAGAAATAGTTGTATCACTGGTTATTTCTTTTACTTGCTGCTTGAATAGAGCAACATGCTTGTCTTTGTCTTCAATAACTCTGTCGCTTAAGTGTCGGGGCTCTATGATTTCTTCTTTCTCGTCAACTTCTACTTCTTCTTTAATTGGCGTGTCTATTACTTCTTCTTCTTCTTTAATCTCCGTGTCTACACCACCAGTTGATTCAGTTTCGTAACCTACAAGTTTATTAAAAGTCTCAATATCATCAGTATAACCTTCATTTTTAGCATTGTCATACATAACTTCAACAGCATCACTATTAGATTTCATTAGTGTTATGAATTCTTCAAAAGATCCTGTGTAACCTTCTTTCTTAGAGTTTTTATATAATACTTTTAATGCTTCTTTGTTCATTATTTTTTTGTATTAAACGTAGCCATTGAATCATTTAAGGTCTCGTCAAGAGTATAACCAGTCTCTTCAATAGCTTCTCTACCGTTTTGATCAACAATTTTATCAACAAAAATCTCTTTAAGTTTCTTTCTCTGATCATCGCTGTCTGTCCATTCACTACCACCAACCAAGTCTTGCCAAATACTTTCATTTAACATCACATCCAACTCTTCATCTAGCAACAAGCTCTCTTTTAAATCTTTATTAGCTTGCTCCCAATTATTTTTAGTAATAGTTTGTTTACCCTCAGGTGTCTTTGAAACAAACTTCATAGCTTTAGCTTTATATTTACCTTTGTATTTATCAAATACCTTTTTAGCTTCTTCACCATAACTTCTATCTACGTAGTTTATTAAATCTCCACCACCATTTTCTTTTGCTTTTAAGTAGCTTTGGCCATTAAGAACAAAACTCTCGCCTGTATCAGGGTTAATATACTCTATTACTTCCACACCATTTTCATACTTAGGAGTTAAGTTTGCTCCATCATTATCTCTAATATCTTTTATGAAAGCTAATCTTAATGCTCTTTCCTTTTGCACTGCTTCACTACCAGAATTTAAAATATCATCTTCTGCGGCATCACCTAACATCTCAGCCTCAGTATTTAATATCCCCATTAACACTGGTAATTGATTCACTCTCTTTTTAAATTTCCCTAACGCTGCTAAATACTCGTAATTATCCCCATCAATAGACTCAACCCCTAACTCATGTATTCTATCTAATTCAGCGCTTAGTATTATTCTTTGTTTATCGTCAAATCCAACTGAACCTGCACTTGGTAAATCAGATATAGAAACATCTACATCATAAAGATCCCTATTGATCTTATTTTTTTCTTTTTGTAACTGTTTACTTTCTTCTTCCTTTTTTAAATCTTCTTCTTCCTTTTTTAACCTTTGTGTTTTTTGGTAGGTTAAAGCTTTGGATGTTAAATCTTTTAAAGCAGATGTTACGGTAGCACCAGTTGAATCTACTATTTGTTGTGGATTTCTATAACTCATATTTTATTTATTTAAGGGTTAACGGCATTCCATATTTTCTCGCCTAATCCAATTTTATCTTCGCTACTTTCATCTCCAGCAGCCATCTGTTCCATGCCTAAACCAAATAAACCTTCTGACATTCCTGTTAGAGAACCAACCATGTTTTGCTTAGCTTGTAAATCATTCATTCTAGCTTCATCAATTTCTGCTTGAGCTCTATCTAATTGTGCTAAATCCCTCGCTTCTTCACGTTGCCACACAAGGTCTTTGCCTCCAGCTTTTTTCTCGTCAAGATATTTTTGCCCTTGGGCTCTAAGCTTTTCATTAGCAGCTTCTTGTTTTTCAATTCCTGCAGATATCTTCATCTTACTTTGTGATGCCGCTTGTGCAAGTTGAGTTGCTGCACCTGCACCTTGTCCAGATGAAGCCAATGTATCTAAGGTGTTAGCTAAAGATAGATCAGTTTCAGCGTTTGCTATTTCTGCAGCTTGTGTTGCAACACTTAAATTAGCATATGGATTAGATAGGTGAGCATATGGATTTTCAATATCCTGTCTACCCCTCTCTAACGCTGCTAGTTTATCACGCTTCGTTTTTAATTTGTTTTTTGCTTTATTCTTGTTATGAACCTGCATTAAGGCGTTTACACCTTGAGCAGCTACTCCTATTAAAGCTAATGGTAATGGCATAATTTATATTTTAATATGATGATATAACATAGTTAGATGCTACTGCAAATAATTCTTTTAATCCACCTGGTTGTGTTGTGGTATCTGTTGATACTTTTACTGTTGAGAAATAACCTTTAATCCCACTTACTTGTGACCCAAATATAACCTCTCCTGGTCTTGCTACACTAGCACTAACTAATCTAGCAACGTACCTGTTTTCTTTTCTATTAAACCCAGCATAATAAGTTATTCCACCGTCTTGATACTCTCCTTCGTTGTAACTTTTAACACTATTTGTAACATCTTGATATTCATTAGCATTACCATAAGTGTATGGAGTTGTAAACGGGATATCTGGATCTGTCTGTTGCACGTCTGATTTAAAATAATCTACTTGCCATCCGTTACTACCCTCATATGATACTGTATTGAAATTCTTGGTAACAGAAGGATTAGGGTTAAATATAAAGGTTATACTAGACTCAGCTGAGGTTGTAGCTCCATAGAATTTCCCACGGTTATTAACTGTTGTAATGTCATAATGCTCATATATCTCTGATTCAATTAAAGAATAAAATTTGTTCTTTAAACTTCCAACAAACTCTGGCTTATAACTATAAAAACTAGTCCATCCATTCACTGATTCATCAAAAGACGAAGTATTAAAACTAGACGATGCTGTTGAAATAAATCTTGGGTTTTTCTGAATAGATAATACGTAGTTTTGATTGTGTATATCCCAACCACCTGTAGCTTTACCTTTTGTATAAACAACAAAATAACCTTTTTTGTTTTCTAAAACTAAATCAGTTGATATTGTTGCCACTGGGTATAAACCTGAACAATCTAAATCAACTAATGTAGCGCTAGTCGTGGTCGGAGGAGCTCCAGCATTGAAAAATTCAATAGCAGCTCCTAATGGTATATCACAACAGTTATCATCAGTTGAAAATTGGAAAATAGTAACACCAGTTGCCGGAGCACCTATCGCAGTCCACTCGAAAACTTGTCTCTCCCATTCGTCTGAAATAGCTGCTAGAGAGTCTCTAAAGTAATCTCTCATACCATAAGATGAAATTTCTGTTATACCATCTCTAGATAGTCTTAAAACAGCAGATCGGTTCTTATCAGTAAAGTATTTTCTATACCCATATATAGCAAAAGATTCTGGGTTTTTACTTATACCATATTCCCCTAAATAAGGTACTATTTGTCCTATTACAGATATTGAAGATGTTTCTGCAGCACCTTGATCCCCCGAATATATAGTATTTTTATTTATTAAAGCTTTATTAACTTTATTCTCTTGGAATATTAGTAAATTACTATCTTCAGCATATAACTTTTGTATTGTTCCAGCTGCTGGGTTAGCTTCTTTTGTTATATTCTCTCCAATAGAAAACACATTAGTTCTATTGTAACCAGTTTTAGAGTTATAAAGACCAGAGAAAATAAGTCCTGAACTCATGCCTCTTTTATCAACGTTCTTATCAACGGTATAAGCTCTTACACCAAAAGCAACATTAGTATTGTTGTATCCACCTTTTATTCTAGCCTCTTCCAAGTACCAATGACATTTAGGTGTTGCACTATTGAAAACCATTGCTGCGCTATCACCAAATGGGAAAGCTGGGTATTCGCTTGGGTTCCAGGGTAATCCTGGCCACACTGGAATAAAATTATTAGCTGGCGTTGTGGATGGCACTGCTTTCTTTAACCAAAAGGAATTGAAATATTTAACTTCTATTATTGCTGACATAATTTATAATCACTTGTTTATAACGGTTGTTACTATGTATTCTCTCACAATCACTAATCTATGGGTCAACACGTATGTTAACAGTGCATTGTACTGTTAAGCCACCAGCGTCTGCAGCTTCAACAGTTACGTTATACGTAGTTGGTGGAGCAACGCTTGGTGTTAATTCTAGTCTAACATCACCAGCTGGTAAAACAGGTTGTAAGTAGAAATAATTAACCGGTGATCCACTTATATTCTTTTGCGATGTTATAGTGAAAGTTATCTCAGCTCCTTCTAAAGATGTTTCTGCAGAACCATTTTTGCAGGTAAACCCATATATCAAACCACCTAATGTTGTGCTAGTTAAAGTTACCCCAGGGCAAACGTTAAAAGTTGGAGTTATATTATCTAATTGAGAGTTTACACCGGGGTTTGGACCCGAACCAGTTCTTAAGCTTGGACCAAAAGCTAAACTTGAAGTTATAGTGCCAACTCCACCATCAGGAACAGTTACATCTAAATATATAGTATAACTTTCTCTTGTGTTCGCGTCTGAGCCATAGTAAAATGTTGAGTTAGTTTGCATTTTGAAAGATCCATCTCCATTGTTTACCAATGTAAATTCACTTTTTCTTTCATTCCCTAGTCCATCTATTATTGATGTTATTACACCTGTATTTGAAGGATCTGTTAAATTAGCCCCTAATGAGTTTTGTGGGTAGAAATCATTAGTTATATCAATTCCAGAAGCTAAATCTTCAGTCTGACTCCAATTAATTATCGAAAGATCAACAGCTGTTAATATATCTCCATCTTGAATCAATGTATTTAGTTCTGATATTAAACCAGAAGTTGAAGTTTCCCAAAATAAATTTAAATTAGATCTAGTTGGAGTTGTTTCAAATGTAGAAAATACTGGTAACATATCACCAGCGTTAGCAGAATCTGTTACTGTTAAACCAACTGTTCCACTATTACTAGTTGTTCCTTCACTAACATTTACTACATCACCATCTTTATAACCACTACCAGCATTACTTATTGCAACAGTACTAAGTTTCGCACCAACCACATTAACGCTTAGAGTTAAACCTGTACCACTCCCCCCAAAAGTTGAGTATATGAAAGGTCCGCCGATAGTGTAACCACCACCATCATCTATTATGTTAACCGCATTAACAGTAGGTGTTGATGCATTAGGACTTGGCCCAGTTACTCCAATATTATAACTACTCATACTGAGTTTTCCAATTAAAGGGTCTGTAGCGTACCCATAAAACACTGGAGCAGTGTTATAAGGTTCTATAGCATTAGGATCCCATAATCCTAAATCAACACCAGTACCTATAGTAACAACACTATCTTTAGCAGTACCAGCGTATATTTGTTGATTTCTATATTGATCAACATTGATAACTCTAGGAAACAACTCTACATTAGAATTCTCAAGTTGACTCCCTGAATCTAAATCCTTTTCTCTATCCCTTTCTTTTAACAATCGTTCTCCCTCAGCTGAAGTAGGGTCGACAAACTCCATTGTTCCATCAACTAGAAAGTTGTAGTAATTTGGGTTTTCTTTCTGTGTTGGTCTTGATGTTCTAAATAGTTTTTGATTGGGACCTACTAAAGTTAAATCTCTTGGAACTTTATTTACATTATCTCCTGATAATACCATATGAGATGTTGGATCAGAAGAAGATGCTGGAGATGGACTAGCTGATTCTCCATCAATATATCCGTTTAGTAATCCTGGAAAAAACACATTGTAATACTCTTGCTCTGTCTGTTTCACAACAATTTTATAACTATACCACCCTAAAGGATTATCTAAACTGTATAGTCCTGGTTCTCCACTATTAGAAGATTTTATAGAATCAATTATTGTATTGAATTGAATACTTAAAGCATCACCAGGCCACGTGTCAGAACTAGAAAAAAGTCTCCCCGCAGCTCCTGTATATTCAGAAAAAGGAGATGATTTATAAGGATTAAAAATAGTAGAACCTTTGTAATTAGTTAAAGTGGAAGCCGCGTCTATATCTGATAATATAACCGTTGACTGTCTACCATACCTATCGGAAAGTACTACACCCACTTGATATGTTCTATTTTGCTTTAAAGTATGGTTAGGGTATTCTTTCCTAACATAGGAAGCTGGATCATTATATGGGGACGTAGAAATTTCATCCATTTTATCTCCAACTGCAACGTTGTAGTTTAAACTACTAGGGGCAGTGTGTTTATTAATATAATTACCATAAATAACTCTATTACCAGAAACAGCTTGTGATAGAGCTCTAACAGGGGTTTGATCATATACTCTTATTAAATCTTTATTTGGCAAAACCTTATATGGTTTTTGAGACTTATAACTATAACTATAATAACTATTAGTTTCCAAACCAAAAACACTTGATGGTATTGTATCAACCACTTTAATACCTAATTCATCAGACTGTTTATATAATATATCTATCTCTGTAACTTTTAAGTCATTACTTAAATCATCAAACCCAGTTATCCCATCAGGAGCATTTATTATCAAAGATATATCATTCACTTTATTCTGTAACCACTCTATATGCGTACTTTTAAAAGCGTTATCTTCGTCATCTCTAATAAAATAACCATCTTGTTCTGGAATAAAACAAGGTTGAGTGAATGGTGCTATAAGTGAATACTCATCATCATCAAACTTGAACCTATAACTAAACCTTACAAACTTATCTTTAAAATACTCAGGATCTCCAGACCAGTCACTATCATAATTAGGATTTAAACGTTGATGGTAAACAACTGTGCCAGCTGCATAAGTTGTTGTAGCAGCGGCAATTGTCTCAATCACACCAGCAGTAGTTGCGGTATCAACTATAAACTCATCATATCCACCACCGCTAGTAACTAATAATTTATCCCCAGGGTTTAATGTACCAGTAACTCCAACAGAGTAAACACCAGGAATAAGTGTGAAAGTAATAGTTGAAGGGTTATCTATATTCAACACAGATAGCCCATGTATTGGTAAGTATTCGCTAACCACGTCTTTCATGGTGCTTACAGCGGCTCCAGGAGCACCTGAATACAAATCAATACATTTATGTGGGTAGTATTTAGCAACTGAAATATGATCTTCTAATGTATAGTAACTAGTATTAGATATAGCTGTATTTATATTGATTTTTCTAGGTTGATTCCTATTATCAGTCCAAAACAACAAATCTTCTAATAAATCCACTCCTATAACAGGGTGAGTTTTTGAAAAGTTTAAGAAACTACCAGACACTAATAATGTAGGGACTAAAGTGTTTACATTGAGACAACCTACATAACATTTAGCATTAGTACTTGCGAAATTAGACAATTTATCAGAAGAAGTGTCTATGTAATTTGTCATAAAAACAACTATACGGTCGTTAACAACGTCCATATATCTACCTATGATATCTATATTGCACTCGTTACTTAACCCAAAATCTGTAATTGATAAATTACCTAACACGTTTTCTAATGCACCAACATCTTCACCCTCTGATTTACTAATCATTACGTTTTGAGCATCTCTATATTCTCCTGGTGGAACTAATCTTGCATCTAAATCTTTATTCATTTTAGATGCTAGAAAGTTATTTCTTGTTTCAGCCATTTAATTCTAGTGTTTAATCTGTTTAGATTTCCCTCTCATTACTTGAGTTATTTCACTTAACTTAATATTAGATAATCTAATTTTAGCATTTCTAAGTGCGGCAGCCCTATCCTTTTTAAATCTTCTTACTACATATTCTTGAATATCTCTTCTAGTTGATAAAATCCCATGAGCTATATGCATGTAGATAGCTTCTTCTGCCATTTTAGGTATTTTCATATCAGCATCAACTGATAACCCATCTGAGATATATTCTAAAATTATTAATTGTCCAGCTAAGTCACTACTAAAAGAAAACTTACCTTCTCTTTCATCTATAGTAAACCACCCATTTCTCTGAGAAGTTTCTGGATTCAAACCATAACGTCTACCATAAACAAATCTATCCCATCTCCATCCGTAAACATTAGCGTTATCATAATTTAGATTACCACTAATAAGATTATCATTTGCTGTATCCCAACGTTCGTTAGTTAACGATGTACCTTCTAAATTATCCCCTAAGTTATCTTGTGTTGGAATACCTAACGCATCTTGCACAGGCACTGTATAAGGATTACTAGTTAAAGTAGTGGGATATATAATGTGTTTAACTCCATAATCATCAATCCAAGACATTCTAACATAGTTTACATAGTCTTGTGGAATAATTACAGATAAACTTGGAGGGATTGTTAATTCTTGAGATTTAATACTTTTAAGCGTGTCATAACTAAACTCTTGTAAACCGCGTTTTGCGTGGAACATAACGTCAGTTCTTTTAGCACTTTGTATTAATTTACCTTCACCAACATAAGCCACTAAGAAGTTGTTAATAACCTCATTTAAGCTGATGTATTCATAACTACCATAGTTAGCCCATAATGCAGGGTTTAGTAACTTTATTTTTATAACTTTTGATACACCTGGAGCTACACCAAATTCTACTCGATCAACAACAGTAGTTGATAGATTGTAATCAACTCCCTCTACTTGTATAACATTATCGACGTATACACTAAAGTTTGTGTTTGAAGTAGCGGTTGTACCAACTAAAGTAGTATCACCAGTCCACGTGAAGTTAACCTGTAGTGCTATAGCGATAATAGCCTGTTCCCCAGCGTAGTATTGTTCATTAGTTTCAGTGAGTAATCCCATTTTTTATTAACTTTTTTCGTTTACTTCTTCCTGTTGTACCATTCGAGCAGCAGTTTGTACTATCTGTGGATCTCTAATAATAACACCAGCATACATTAATATTTGTAATATTATATTTGTTTCTTCTGATGAATGTAACTCAAACTGAGTTGAAGAACCACCAGCATAAATATAACCACCAGTTCCCCCATCGACAGTGTAACCCCAAACAGGACTATCTGGTTTTCTTATGTAGTAAACAGTAACATTACTTATTATTTCAGTTGGGTATATTAGTGTTTTTGTGGGAGCAGCGGTAGGACTACCGATACCTTCAAGTATATAAACTGGATATTCAGTTGTAGGTTTTGTTAATGGAGATTTATTAATTAAGATGTATTCATTTCTTTGTAATCTTTGTAATTCTTTTTCTCCATACTCCAACGTACCTATTCTATGAGTATTAACGGGGAAAGTGAAATGTGGACCAACATAAGCTAAAGATCCATTAGTTTCAAATATAGCTATTTTCTCATCTAGATTTTTTACACGATTAGCGTATTCACTATCGTTCTCTGGTATACGTAATTGTTGATTAAGTTCTTCAAAGTATTGTTCAAATATTTCTAATTGAACTTGATTGCCTAATCTATTAAATTCATCTGGAGTTATATATCCTCGTTGTTCTTTATTTAGGATATATAATACCGTTTTATAAACTGTATCTACGTTTACCATATTAATATTTTTAAAAAAAAAGGATGGCGGTTAAGCCACCCTTTATATAATCACTTGTTATTTAAGTTTTTTATCAATTGATTTATAAACTTCTAAACCTTCATCTGTTTTAAACCACGCAGCCATAGCTGAGTACGGATTTTCATCAAATGGTACAGTCATTAGTTTACGACCATTACTTTTCCATTTAAAAGTTCTTTGGTCACTTGATAAACTTATTATATTGTTCTCAGTTGCTACTATAGCAAAATTCCTAAGAACTACATTTTCGTCTTGCGATAAATTGATTAACAAAGCTGGGTTTCTTTTAGCGAATAAAAGTAAATCTCTTTTCAACTCTTTAGTGCTTAAGTTACTAACATTAGATCCTAACTCAACTCTTAAAATAGCTTCTGCTTGATCTATATCCATTTGTCTAGCTAAATTAACAGCGTCAATTTCCATTTCTAATGTTTCTAACTCATCAATAGCTTCAACTTGTTTATCTATCTCTTTAAATATAATACCATTATGAGGATGAATATTTAAAAATTCTTGTAATGTTCTTTTGTTTTTAGGAACATGTAAGTGTCCATTATCAAAGATGATATGTCTTAAAGTAGCATTACCAACCTGTTCATCAACAAACACACTTTTTTGATTAGTAGCATATCTCAGTTCTCTTTCGTAACCTTTTTCTTCGTCAAACCAAACTAAAGGATATTTACGTGTATGTCTACTAGGTATAGTATAACTTAATGGTTCTTTATTATTAGATAAATAATAATGTCTATCTTTATACTCCCAAGTATCTTTAACTTGTGGAGATTTCTTTTCTTTT
>Ga0208299_1001662_pt1 | contig 16136 bp, 16 predicted proteins | sample 15_taG_FD_184089 | JGI IMG/M metagenome (GOLD analysis project Ga0208299, IMG submission 184089) | Marine viral communities from the Subarctic Pacific Ocean - 15_ETSP_OMZ_AT15312 metaG (SPAdes) (version 2) | ecosystem: Environmental > Aquatic > Marine > Oceanic | place: Pacific Ocean | collected...
CAAATATGGAGTCGGTATTAGTTACTGAATTTTGTTGTTCGAATGATATTGAGTCTGGGGATTTTTCTTCGTTGGATTCTTTACACACTTTCATTTTTAATGTGTGGCCTTTTGTTTTACTTATCATATGCTGTATGGAAGTTATTAGATAATTTCCACTCAGAGTATTATCAACATTTACTGCTCCGTCCTGATCTGGGCCCTGAAATGAATTTATAATAATATGAACTACATTACCAACTCTTTTTGTACTATCTCCCGATACTTCTATAATCAACGAAGAAGATTTTAATTGTTCAATCTGTGCATCGTGCCGAGGCAACCACGATTCAATTCCATCATTACCACTATTTTCTTTAACATCACTAGGATCACCATACATGTTTGTTTGTGTTGGAGCAAAAAAAGTTTTGGATTCTGGTTTTCCGGCGTAGATGTTTGTATTTTTTGATAGAATTGGATGTGCATTTAAGGAAGGACATTTATCAAAATCTTCCAAATAATTATAGTTTGTTAACATATAGGATTTGGTGGTGATGTCATGTAGAAGAAGAGAAGAAGCATATGCTCCTCTATGTACTTCCTTACTTCTATCAAATTCACCAATTACCATTTTTCTAATATTGGACATCGAATCATCTATGTTTATTGGTTTGCTTATGTGATCTCTGATCATATCATTAGCATTATCAATTCCATACAGATATACTTGAGAGATATCTTGGTCAAACAATTTTCTTATTGAACGAAAATGAAATCCATCCATGTCTTGATAATAAACATAATCACACAACCTTGGATTGTCTGTTGATGCCGATCTTTTAGAAAGCCAATTTATTGCAACGAAGGGATTCCAGTGAGGTATGATGATACTTGTAGAATCATCAGTACGATCTATGCTGAGAAGTTGTCCTTCATTATATCTCTCATCCAATGTGGACATTGTTTTATCACTGTCATGAAGTATATAAGTGTGGTGTATATCTTCTACTATATCACTTATACTTTTATCAGTATATGCCTTACTGACGGTGCTGAACAGGTTTATCATAAATGTGGGGGAGACAAAATGAATATCATATAATTGAGATTGTTTGTTCAAGAGCGATGTTCTTTGAGAAATTTTATCAATAAGAAAAATGAGTTCTACTTCTTTGTCTATCGAGGGAGTGTGGAAAGATAGGGTGATATATTCTTGTCCGGTTATGGGAAAATTAGCAATAAGGTTAGACGCATCAATGTCAGTGCATACGCCATGCACACAATTTTGAAATAAATCTTCTGTAATTTCAACTGCGGCATACTGATTCATTATGCTAAGAGATGTTCCGTCTAATGTGGATATACTTATATCAGTAAGACGGATATCGTCCATCCTGATATATTTTGAAGAATCCGTAGGATTATTTGTCGATGTATCCACCATTACAGTTATGCTCCACGAACAAGAAATTTAAATTCTTTTATTACCTGATCCAAATACACAGGATTCAGTAAAGATATTTTTCTTTTGTCCTCGTTTTGTTCCATTTCATAATCATAATTTGTCTTTACATAATTACTCAAACTGTTGTATGTGTATCCATACAATAATGTCTGCCCAAATGTAACTCCACCAGAACCCATTGCTAGTTGTGTCGTTCCATTGTATTTTGAGAGGGGGTCTAACCAAACTTTATATGTTTGGAATCCCCCACCGACATCATCGAACCCGGCAGCAGAAGCACCTGTTGTCTCGAAATGATGTATCGATTGGGAGGAGTCGGTGACAATTCTTTTTACTACTGCTTCACCTACATTTTTATCAAGTCCGGTTCCACCAGTAGAGTTGTATGCCTTTACGACATCATTGGTAGAAAATGAATATTTAGAATCTACTCCAGTGACTGTAAGTTTATTTAGAACAGGGTCATAATCCTTCACCAATCCGCCCCAACCAGTAACTCCTGTTCCGTCCATTTTTACTAATGTGTCGTTCTTCTGAATTCCTCCAGTAACTCCGTCAGCGAAAAAGAGAGTAGTGCCAGGATATTTCTTCTTGATGTGTTTTTCAAATTTTCTAACACTCAACGGCCATTCAAAAAATACATCAAATTTGTTGTTAAACAACATAACAATCCAATGATAATTAGGAGAACCATACACGGCGTCTGCTATACTTTCTGGTGAATCATTATCATTAATGTTATACTGTACAAAATATTCGCTTCCTGTTACTCCATGATCAGAGAATCCGACCCTTCTTAAAATATCCACAGCAAGAACACTACCACCAGTTGATCCAGTTGCTCCATCCAATAATATTTTTGGGAAATTCTTAAAATACATTATCAATACCCTTCTTCTATCGACCTGGAATCAAGTAGTGACATTTCTTCGAATGTTAATGACATTAACATATTTGTGGGCGCACCATTTTCAAATGTAGAGAATGATCCAGAAGATGCATAGTCAACATTAATTTCCCTCAACGCACATCTGCCAATTTTATTAATCCAGTCGTTCTGCACAGCCTCACCAAATTCGTTTATTGAGTGATATTCAATTTCAAATTCAGCGGGGAATGTGTAAAATGCGCCTTTACCATATTTTGAACTGAGGGTAGGATATGCATATTTTTTAAATCGTTTGATTATTTGGTATGCTCTAACGGACTCTTCTGCATTTCTAGGAGAAAAGTTAAAGTTAAGTTCAAATTTTCTTGAAACGGGTTCACGGAACATTAATTGTTTTCTTGGGTTTGGTGCAATTCTTGCTCCTGCCAGGAGATATGCATCAACATTCGTATTCATTGAAACAAACGAAGCGAGACTATCGACTGCCGCCGCCGATTTCGTTATTAATCCTTTTGCAACAAGTCCTGTCCAGTCGTTAATAAGATTTTGCATGAAAGACATATCTTGTTGTTCATAATCCAAGAGGGAAAGCGATTGGATTTTTTGAGGCATATACAATGCAATTGTGTCTTTGGTTTTATTTATGGCTTCTCCAAATCTTGCAGTTCTTCCAGTTTCTTTAAAGAGTTGGTCATTACGATTTACATAATTTGTTAGTATGTTTTCATCTATGTCTGTTTTCTTTTGTAGAGCCGATTCCTCGGTGTCATTAAGATTAAGTTCACCAATGTTCTCTCCTGCTTCTTTGCCAAAAACCCACCCACCAATAATTCCGGTGGCCTGCAAAGCAAGGCTGTACCGATTCCAACCACCCTTTCCCAATCTCTTTGAAAGTTTGTTAGCGCCGTATAATCCAGCACCGGCTCCAAGAGCGCCGCCCATGATTCCAGAATTCATCACTTTGCCTTCGGCATTTTGTGCATCGGTCCATTCTTGTTCGTTCATATCATATGTTTCTGCACCACCACCATCATAAATATGAAAAACAACCATGTGGCTGTGTTTGTCTGTTCCTAATGTAATAGGAAACTGCAACCTGTCTGGAGAATCTCCATAGAAATCCCTCCCTGATGACAGATTCCCATCCGAATCTTGCATCAAATTTAGAAAAGAATCTGTGGCATTGGGATAGGATCCAAAGGCGCGGCTGCCGAACATATCTGTATTAGGTAGTGACATTAAGTATAGTTCCTCTAAATTAAGTTACATGAAAATCGGATACATAAGTATATATGGCATACAAAGGACGATACAAACCAAATCACCCAGAAAAATATATTGGTAATCCTACCAATGTTATTTATAGAAGTCTTTTAGAGAGAAGATTTATGGTATACTGCGACAAATACAGTAGTATATTGGAATGGAGTTCAGAAGAAGTGGTGGTTCCATATAAATCTCCAGTAGACAACAGAATGCATCGGTACTTCGTAGATTTTTTAGTAAAAATAAAGAACAAAAATGGAATAACCGAAACACTATTGATAGAAGTTAAGCCAAAAAAACAATGTTTGGCTCCCAAGAAACCCAAGACCAAGAAGAAAACAAGAACATACCTCAATGAAATAAAAACTTGGGGCGTAAACAGTGCAAAATGGAAAGCGGCAACAGAGTACGCAGAAAATAAAGGGTGGAAATTTATTATTATAACAGATGAGACTTTGGCTCCATAACTATGCATACATATTTACATGCCTGATGATCCAACAAAACTAGAACCACAATCAGCCGGCGCTGAATATACCAGCGGCCGAGTTTCAAACCCTGATATAATTCTTAATCGTAAGAATGTATTTGACGCTCTTGATGAAATGTTCAAAGAAACAGGACTTCCAAGAGGTTCTCAGGCAGCAATGACATGGTATAAGAGTCTTGTTCGTGAAATGTTTGAGATGACAGAAATGTCACCAGAAGAGACATTACTGAGAGATAAGACACGATTAATCCAAAAGTCAGGATATAAAAGACTTGGTGGAATGTACCTCTTTAACTATTTGCCAAAAACAAGAGCAAGATTAAAATATTATGATACAATCCCATTAGTTTTTATATTGAAATTTTATGGAGATGGGTTCCTTGGGTTAAACTTACATTATCTTGCCCCATCAATGAGAGAAAGGCTGTTTACACTTCTTAGAACCAGAATGCGTGGTCCTATCGAAAACCAATGGTCTAGATTGTATCTTTCATACGAAATGTTAAAGAATACCAGACAATTTAGATATTATAGACCATGTATTAAGAAATACAAGACTAAATATATTGGTTCAAGAATTTTACATATCTGGCCAAAGGATTGGGATTTAGCAATTCATTTGCCCATTGAAAGATTTAAAAAGACTAATAGATATCAAGTATGGATGGAAAGTAGACAGAAACTAATGGAAGAAAGACAGGGAATAGCAGAACAATAATGCCTATATTACCATCAGACTTTGCAGAGAATTTGTTCCAGATTGATCCAAGTATTAATCTTCCTTTAGTGGGCAATATTAATCTTTTTGGTGACAGGGGTTCAAAAGTTCCTAACGGAATTGATACTCTTGTTTCAAGCATTGCACATAAAAAACTTGCATATCCATTCAGGTATGAAATATCGTTCAACAATACAGATCCTTTGTCAAATTTAAGATTAGCAGTGTCGTGCGAGAGCATAACAATGCCAGGAAAGAATATTTCAACACAGGAAATTAAAACTCACGGGCCCGTGGATGACATGCCATACGAAGTTTCATATTCGGGGGATGTTGAAGCAGTTTTCAAAGTTGCGGGGGATTATTTCGAAAGAAATTTCTTCGACAAATGGCAAAACTTAATAGTGAGTCCGGGTAAAAATAATCTTGCCTACAAAGATTCATATTCTTGCGAAATTGAAATAACACAATTAGATTTACAAGACCAACCAATATATCACTTGATATTAGAAGATGCTTTTCCTAAGACAATAGGACCAATTGAACTTGGTGACGAGAGAGAGGGAATTCAAAAACAAGCAATAGGTTTCTCATACCGTCAGTGGAGAATGAAAGCACCAGACGAAATCGGATTCCTACAGGGCGTTATAAATAGATTAGACTTGAGAGGAAGATTAAATAGGCAACTCGATGGTATGTTCGGTGGAAGCATTCCAATGAACCCAACTGCAATCGGTGGCACAATATTAAATCTTCCGTGGGGATTAGACCCGGGACAAATTACCGAGCAAGGCGGCCTTGCTGTATCAGATTTCTTTAATGATTTGATTGGATAACTTATAAACATAATGGAGAATATTATGACACTACCAACACTAACACTACCAAAATATAAAATTAAAGTTCCCTCTACAGGGAAGACTGTTTCTTTCAGACCGTTTGTTGTCAAAGAAGAAAAGGTTCTATTGATTGCACTGGAAAGTGGTGACTACTCAATGATTGCAAATGCAATTAAGGATGTCATCAAAGAATGTACATTTGGAGAAGTAGACACAGAAAACTCACCCGTTTTTGATTTGTGTTATATTTTTATCAACATCCGAGCCAAATCGGTTGGAGAAACAACCGAGCCCGTATTTTTGTGCGAACATTGTGATGCACAAAATCCAGTATTAATTGACTTGACATCTATTGAGATTAAAAAGGATGAAAACCACACAAACAAAATTTCACTCGGAGAGGACTTGGGTGTTGTGATGAAATATCCTGGTTTAAATACAACAGAAGAAAATTCTGATGGAACAAATGATTCTATTGAAGCAATCTCTGAGTGCATAGAACTTGTTTATAAGGGAGATGAAGTATTTAAATCAAGCGAACAAACACCAAAGGACTTAGTGGAATTTATAGAAAATCTAACACATAGTCAGTTTGAAAGTGTGTTAGGTTTCTTTAATACCATGCCAAAAATTTCTCACAGCGTCAAGTTCAACTGCGTGAAGTGTGAAAAAGAAACTTCGTTGGAACTGGAGGGTATTGGTGATTTTTTTCTATGAGTCTCAGCCATGAGACACTACTGATATATTATAAATTAAACTTCCAAATGATGCATCACCACAAGTATTCTTTAGAGGAACTGGAAAACATGATGCCGTGGGAAAGAGAGATTTACACTACCATGTTAACTGAACACATTGAGCAAGAAAATAAAAAAATGGAACAACAAAGTAGACAACAATAATGTCAATAGATAGAATTAAACAACTCGAAGAAAGAGTCGCACAAGCAAAAAAAGATGTTCGTGCCCATATGTCTGTTTCAGAATTAAGTAAAGATTCTATTCGTGATATTATTGCCGAGGTTGGAGAGACACAAACAGTTATCAATAATTTGTTTGGTAAGTCAGACGCAGAGATAAAGGGATCTACTAAACTTCTTCGTGACGAGATAAGAAAACTTGTCGATGAGGGCACTAGTGCCGATGCCGCCAGATTAAAAGATATTCAAAATAGAATTAGAGAAATTTCAAAGATATCTGCTGAATCGGGTGGTGCTGAAAGTGAGTTTATACAAGAATATGGTGCTGCGGCCGCATCTGGTATGGCTAGAGCAAGGAAACACCGACTTCGTGGTGAGCGTTCAACACAAGACCCTTATGGGGCAGGATTATTTAGAACGGTCTTAGGAAGCAGATTGACTGATTGGATGATAGGAAGTCCGGCCGGAACTTCTAAAAAAAGAAGTAGAGCAGATTTACGACTTCAGATGGCAGAAGCAGACTTACCATCCGGTGGTTCTACAGATACCCCTGCTGAAAAGGAAGAAGCAAGAAGAGAAGGCGAAGTTCGTCAAAAAAATATAATACAAAAAGAAAACACTGTTATTGACTTGTTGGAAGAGATTCGTAATAACACCAAACTTCTTTTAGGTGGTGGAGGTGGATTCGGCGGCGGCGGCGGTGGTGGCGGTGGTGGAATTGGTGGCGGCGGCGATGCTGGCGGCGGCGGTGGTGGAGGATTCTTAAGAAACTTATTTTCAATGGATAACCTTTTACTCGGAACGATGGTCGCCGGACCCATTGGTGCCGCTGGAAAAAAACTTGCACAGACAAGAGCAGCACAATGGGCTGCAGGAGCATTAGGATGGGGTGGTCGAGGCGGCGGGTGGGCCACCAGTACAATGAATCCAGGCCGCCGTATGATAGGATTTGGAGCCCAAGCATTACCGAGAGGCCGGTTTGCAACACAGTTGGCCAAAATGGGAACAGCGACCCGGGCCCTCGCCGGCGGCAGATTGTTCAGTGGATTAATTTCCTTTGGTGTTACAGAAGCGGTTTGGCAACTCGGTAATGCATTTTTAGATTCATATAACGAAGATATTATGAAAGCACAAGGCGTTTTGTCAAGTGGGTCCACTTATGTTGACGCCGGAGGTGTTACTCGTTCTATGGACACAGTACAAAGAGATATGTTTGGAAACATAACAACCCCCGGTGGTGTTATATTTGATCCCAATGCACCAGCGGCAATAAGTAAAGATTCACAGGGAAGGATGCGTACTGAAACTTATATACAAACGCAGGCGAGAAATAAACTTAAGGATAATGAAAGAGCAGTTATTCTGAAGTTAGAAGAAGCCGAACGATGGAGAAAACTGGGAGTCTCCGACACCGGAGGAATGACAGGCGCCGACGGTAATTGGATAGACGGTCAAGAACAGGCAAACTATCTCCTCGGTCAAGCAAGAGGGATGATAGAACACAGAGCCCAACTGGTTAATAGTTTTGGTGCTAGGTCCATGGACGAAGCAGTTACGTTATTGAAATTCTCAAAGAATAATCATGGTGCATCCCAAAGACTTTTGGATAGAATGATGGACACAACAAGAGGCGGCCTCTTTGGTGAAAGCACAGACAGAGGTGCAATTACTGATACAAAAAATTTGCTGAATTTACTTGACCCCGGCCGGCTGAATCAACAATTTTGGCAAGACCTCGAGGCAACCGGCGCACAATTGAGTTCAGAAGGATGGCAAGCAGGGAAGAGTTCCCAATTGAGAATGATGAAGACAATGGGGTGGGAGGTGCAGGGCACTAAATTCTTATGGAGTCAGGGCGAGTTGCACGGCGGCCCTGAGTGGGGAGATAGAAATAGAGAAGCGGAAAACCGCATTAAAAGCAGAGAAAGTCGATTGAACCCGGATGGTAGTGTAAACGAAACCGCAGGTTGGACATTTGAACAAAAACGAGATGCTCACGGTGGTTCTATGCTTCCATATGACACCCGCGACGACAATGGTAATATTATTCCGGGATATAGGAATCCAAAGCACCCAAGATATAACAATGGGAAAAAACCTCCACGACAAGTATCAATGCTTCCTTCAATAAAAGGTAGTTTACCACGGATACTTGCCCTCGATAAAAACGCTTATAATATTTTCAATAACACATCCGCCGGTGTAGCAGATGCACTCGCTGTGGCGATGGTCAATAATGCAAAAACAAATGTGCAGAATACGACAAATTATATTGCTGACCCATACGATGAATCTTCTCTGGCAGATGGCGACCGAATCGCCATGATGAATGATGTTAATTATAATTTAAGATACACATAGAAAAACCCCACCCGAAGGTGGGGTTCTCCCGTTACCACAACGAAGTTAATTTCTCAACCCTCGTTGGCCAACTTTTCAAAGTAGGACAATGCGTCATCATCATCAACAGTTTCACTGACGCTCTTGCTTTCCTCTGAACTCGCGGTGGGTTTGAACTCACTCTCTGTCGTAGACTCAGCAGTTTCGGTAAACCGAACATTTCCACCAAGCACCTTTTCAAGATGCGTTTTCAATTCATCATAAGACTTGAAGTTTGATGGGTCACTAAAGTCTGCAAGAGAATATTGCTTCTGCCACAATTCTTCAAGTTGTGCATCATCTCCGTCAAGAAGTGGTGATGCATCTTCAAATTCACTCTTGTCGTAATTAACAAATCCTGCAACCTTGCGAACCTTAAGGCGGAAGTTTGCACCACCCCAAAAATCAAACGGATTGATTGCAGTTTCATCTTCAAACTCTGGCTGCATCTTCTCCATAATCTTGTCAAAGATTTTCTTTCCGTACTTATAAAGGAATACCTTACCTTCATTTTCAGGATTCTTGGGGTCAGAAACAACAAGAATGTTTGAGTAGTAACTCAAACGGCGCTTGCGGTTTCGTGCAATGTCCTTATCGGATTCAACACCACTGTTCCACAGTTGGGTATTCATTTCCGATACTGGGTCTTTATCACCAATTGTGGTACGAGAGTTCTCGATATACCAACCACCAGGTCCTTTGAACCCGTGATTAAATACACGAACCCACGGAAGGTCTTCGTTTTTTGGTGTAGGAAGGAATCGAATGACTGCATACCCATTGGATGCCTTATCCAATTCTGGCTTCCAAATTCGGTCGTCCTTGTAGGACTCACTCTTCTTTGAAAGTTTGTCTAATTCACCAGTCAATTTCTCGAAACTGGACCTTGAATTGCTTTTCATGTTTTCAAATGACATATGTTTTCTCCTATATGTGCGTGGTGTACGATATGTACGTTATGTAAAGGTATATTATACAGCAGGAACTCCCTGCGTCAAGTGTTTTATACTGGTAATTTTGAAATTTTTGGTAGGAGATTGCTGCCTTGGCCTTCTCTTTGAATCTTCTCAATAATTGGCTGAGAAATCAACTTGGCTCCGAATGCAACATCAATGTTGTAGGTATTACATGATTGAATAACGGCTTCGATATAAGAATCGAATTCTTCTGCTAATTCTTCAACCATTTGACAAAATTCTAATTCTGTAACATTCATAACAAATCTCCTATAAATATATAGGTGTATGGTACATCAAGTAAGACATAATGTCAATTCCTTATACATATATTAGGTAAAATAATGTGAATATTATTAGGAGAAATTCATGCCTAAAGGATCAGTTCAAATCTCAGCAACAACAGGTACTACTGGTGCCTATATTCTCACCGAAAGACACGGAATCACCTGTGTTGGCGGTATTTCCGCAGGGGTTTCTGGTGTAACTGGATATGATGTCCAAGTTGCCAAAATGGTATGGGGAAATACTGGAGAGTACTATTGGGTAGATAGCACTTACTCTGAAATCTCAGGCGGAGGGGGGAGTTGTGGTAGAGGACCACTTCCTGTCCAGATGAGAGATGCTTCTGGTGCCGCAGTTAGTACATCAGCAGTTAGTGGTTCTACAAGCAGAGCAGTTGATGTTAATATTTTAAATCAAGGCGGAAGTGCTTCTGTATTGAGTATGCAAAACCCAGATGCGGGGTTAGGCACAACCAATGGTGCATATATTGCAGTTGCAGGTACGACCAACGGAGCATATGTTCCAGTTGCAGGTTCTACTGCCGGCGGAGCAATCCCTCATGTTGGTGCGACTATGGACAAAGGTACAACCTTTGGAGCAAACGCAACAAGTGCAAAAGCATTGTCGGCGACTGGTGCGTTCTACGGAACAATTTCTTCAAAACTAAGAGCATCTGCCAGTTATCTTGGACAAATGAAAGTAGGTGGAACTGGTGCAGACGGTACTTATAGAGTATCTGGACTTTCCGCAGACATTCGTTCTTTCGCGGCTGGTGTTACCGTATCAACTGTTGCAGAACTAACAGGATTTACTTATGCAAACTCAATCGCGGCAATTGCAGGCGGAGTAACAATCGGAATCGGTAGTGTTTCTGTAGACAACCCAGTAGTAATGGGTTCAAGTACTGCCGGTACTGGTGGTGCATATGCAGGTTCAGCAGGTATTCAAATAAGAACTGCTTCTACCGTGCTTCAATCTGGTGTTCGAGTTAAGAACACACATGGTTCTGGCACGCTTACTGTTTCTTATGACGCAGCGGCCGGTTCTACATCAGCAATGACTGGTGGATGGGACTTGGATGACAGAGAAGAAGTCTTTGTCGAAGTGGACAACTTAACCAAAGTTTATGTACGAGGAACTGTGGATGCAGGAACTTCTTACTCCTACTACGCAACCTGATTATGTCACTGCATGAAAAGGTTTTTAGAAAAGCGGCAAAGGGCGGAACAGAGAAAGCCGGCAGAAGTGCTATGCATTCTGTTGCGAATACTGGTCCACAATTAAAGAGAAGAGAATTCTTTGCAACAAGTTCAGAAGACACAAAGGGCGGACAGGGGTTCGACCCAGATGATATCAGTGGATGCATGTTATGGTTGAAAGCAGATGCAATCACCAGTCACAGCGACGGTGATGATTTAACTGCATGGAGTGATTCTTCGGGAGAAGGAAATGACATTACTGTTCCCGGAACGGCCGCAAGAAGACCACACTACAAGACAGGTATCATGAATAGTCAACCTGCAATTTTGTTTACAGGTTCTGCTGATGAATATTTGACTACTTCTGGTATCAATAACATAACAAAGGGTGGTGTTGATTTCAGTGTTTTCTTGGTAGTAAAACCAACAAGTGTATCAACAAACAACCAATTGATGTTTGGTTCTTATACAACCACAAATTGGCAGAACACTGGCGCCTCCACCGCTTCTAATAAACTTGCAATGGGAATTGATAATGCATCGAAATTTGCTGTATATGGTGCAGATATCGATAGCGACAAATTAATAGGAACAGCACTATCTGACGACACAGCATATGTTCTAAGTTGTGTCTATGATGATTCAGCAAACATTATGTGGCAATTCATAGATGGAACACAATCAGACAAAGAAACATCTTATGAAAGTGGTACTAATTCAGCAGCACATCCCACAATGGGCGCAATCCTTACGAGTGGCAGAGGTGGAACTACTTATAGCAACGAATACACAGGTTACATTGCTGAAGTAGTAGTATTCGATTCAGTATTGTCCGAGAGAAACTTGGTGGACATGCACCATTATCTTGGAAACAAGTACGGAATTAGTGTACCGTCTAAATCTCGTTATTGATTGACATCTCTTCTTGATAACTTCGGATGGCATCCAATAATGCTTTTGCATATCTGTTTGGTTTATCTTCAAAGACTTGAGGAACGCCATCTTCGGATGCAATCAAAATTACAATATTATCAATCGGTTTACCAGTCATCTCTTGCCACATGATGGCATATGCAGTTGCTTGCATGAAGTAATTTTTGATGTCTGATTTTCTCTTCGGTCGTGTAGAACCCTTGAAGTCAATGATTGAAAGTTTACCATTGTATTCTGCAACACAGTCAACTCGGCCTGCTAATTCTAGAGTAGAAGACCAAAGAGGAACTTCTTGTGCTAGAACATTGTCGATGTTGTTGAGTTCTGGTTGTATTTGAATAAACAAATCTTTAATAGGCAGTTCGCATGTGTCTACCGATTCAAGATTATTGTTGATGTAATCTTCAATTAGGCTATGAAGTTTGTTGCCACGACTGAGGACACGACGAGACTCTGCGGGATTCTCTGCACGCCACTTGGCGAAGAACTTTCTCTTCTCCCATCCAGTCACGGTAGTTACTGAAGGATATTGTCCTTCGGGTGTAACATAGATTCTCTTACCGTCTTCGTAGACAGTCTTCAAATCGCCAAAGTCTTCATCTAAGGATACATGGTTAAATTGCTTCATAATAAAATCACCTTTTACATTATATACTAAATTTGTTGTATGTCAATACTTTCTTTGTGCCATTATGTCGAGAGCATCACTGGCTCTACGCATCATGTTGAATTTATCTCGTTTATCGCCAGTTTTACCTAGCATCTTATCTCGTCCTTGGATTTCGCCTTCATCGCCAACCACTGGTGACATTCCACCACCGACTGCGTTTCCTGCTTGTTCGCATGTATAGCAGTAATCCTCTTTGAAGTTCTTTGGCATGGCAGTTAAGTCTCCGCCGCGAGCGAACTTCTCTTTCTCTCTGTCAAGAATTTGCTTGAGGAAAGATTTAATCTGTCCTGCATATCGTGCAATGAAGTCTTGCGAACCTTCGGTTGTTCCAGGCACAAGTTGAGGCATTTCTTTTGGAGCCGCAGGATCAGATGCCAACTCTGGACGAATTGGTTGTCCCTCTTGAGGACCTTCGCTCCGAGGAGGACCAGGAGGCATTCCTGGCATTCCTGGTCCGGGAGGGCCCCCTCCTGCTCCGGGTTTTGCATCTGGTAGTGGATAAGAATCTTCTTCTGGTCTTAAGTGATGTCGTTCGACTTTATCAATTCCCATTCGTTGTGCAAAATCGGGAGAAGGTTCCATTGACCTTGGACCTTCTGATTCCGATGGAGGTTGACCACCCATTGGAGGTTTAGGTCCACCCATTGGAGGCATTTGACCACCCATTTTTTGTTTCATCATCTGCATCAATTCAGGAGGCATTCCTCCACCCATTGGAGGCATTTGACCTTGTTGCGGTGGTGCAGATGGTTTCATCGGAAGACCGGGTTGGTCATCCATTGTTGGCATTGGAGGTCTTCCGCCACCCATTGGAGGCATTGGAGGTCTTCCGCCACCCATTGGAGGCATTGGAGGTCTTCCGCCACCCATTGGAGGTTTAGCAATACCCGCTAAGTCTTTCCAACTAATATCAGCACTCATTGCACCAGGCGCGCCTGTTTCCATTGGGCGAATTTTTGATGCTTGCATGTTACGAGAAACTTCAGGGGGCATCTGACCACCCATTTTTTGTTTCATCGCTTGCATCATCTGACGCAGTTTTTCTTCGTCTTCTTCCCCACCATATTGTTCAACAAGTGATTTTGTCTTCTTTATAATTGAAGTTAGAAGTTTCTTTCCTTCTGGAGCAAGACTTCTCTTTTCTTTTTCGAACCCCTTGAGTGTTTTCTTTAAACCTTCTGGAGTCACAAAATGAATGTTCCCGGCATCTATAACAGGCCCGCCATCTGTAAACATGGCAAAACCCATAGAGAGAAGTTCAAGTTCTTGTTTGGTTAGTTTGGAAAAGTCTCTCTTGGTAAATTTCTTACCTTCATTTAAGAATTCTTTTGAACCCAATGGATTTCCTATATGTCTACTCATTTGTTGCCCCACTGATTTATGTTGTTTATGTCGCTTGGTATGAATGTAGTTGGGGTAAACGCACTTTGATCTACACCCTGTGCTTCCATTGAAATATCATTAACTTGTTTCATAATAGATTGTACCTTTTGTGTTCTATCGGCACTCTTTGGCAGAGTCATTGTCTTTTCCATCTGATTAATAAGATTTCTCTTTCTATGACTATCTGGCATTTTATCGACAACATCGCTTAATTTTCTTTTATCGGCATCGGATATCATCATATCACCATCAAGACTTGGTAGGTTCTTTAAGAAACCACTAAAATCATATTTAACTGCATCTGTATAACTCTTCAACATCGTAGGGGCCGAAGTTGGTGTCACCAATACCTCATGAGGATTGACATGTCCAAGACCAGCCAGTCCACCAACCTTCTCGGATGCCGCATTTTGCATCGACGATTGCATCGATTTTTGTTCATTCAAAAATGTTTTAAAGTCTTTCATTGGGTTCCTATCAAGATAACGATACTATATCTTTTGCAGTTGTTGGATATGAAGTGTGTGTTACCCCATGAACACCTCTGTGGTGTACTGGAATAATTGTTCCGGCTGGAACATTCTTGAATAACGCATCTGTACCATCCGGCAATCTTAGACCAACGGAACCCGTTCCACTGGCAGGACCGCCAACATAAAGTCCTCTTCCGCTGGTTGATACTTCTCCGGTTGGACCAGCGGCGGAACTAATAGTCTGCACATGATTGTATACTTCTCTTGACATTTTGAATATCTCCTATAGACTTTTGTTCATGAATATGTATAATGATGATTAGTTTGATTGTTGATGGTTAGTTTTGATTCTTGAAACAATAATCATTATACATAAAAGAGTAAATAATATCTGACTCAGTACAGTCTATGGAGATACTAAATGACGTATAACTTTAAAGAACATCTTAGAACTATTCTCAGAAATGATACGACGAGAATTCTAAGCGAACAAATAGGTAATAACGCCTCTGTCGTTCGCCCGCGAAAAGGCGGACCCAAGCCAGGTAAATTAACTACCGACCGTGAAAGAACTGCTCGAAGCATAGATCCACCATGCTACACATGTCCTCCTGATGGTTGGGGAGGCGACTGGGGACCAGGTGACTCTTGGGGCCCCTGTACCGCAGGTTGTGGTGAAGGAACTAATTGGATTATCATTTATCATAATGGCGTTCCAAACGGCAATTTTGATCCAGGACCAGATGGAGCCTTTGGTACTTCTGATGACCAGAATTGGCCTCCCGGTTCCAAACTGGTATTCGACGGAGCAAGAGTCGCTACTCTGGCGGACCCCGCAGGAAATTTCCCACCCGGTATGTGGTCAAGAGACCATCGATTCTTTTACCCCGATTTGAATTGGTGCAATAGCCCACCAATTCAACCACCGCCACCAGCACAACCAAACGGACAATTAGTAATTGGTCCAGATATCAATGGAACTATTACATGGTATCAGATGATAAACAACACCGACGCAGACGGTAATCCATGCACCACCTGTGGACAGACTATGGTTCCCTTTGACTGGCAAACCATTCTTAAAGCAGAAGGATGGGTCGAAGGCGACGAACTGCCACTCGGCATACAATTGCTTATGGCGTTCTTAGCAGGACTCGCCGGCGGTGTCATGGGTGCTTATGTATATGATAAATGGATTAAAGATGATGACGGCTCGACGCCTGACAGCGTAGAACCAGAGGAACCGATCATCATTCCACCAGCGGTTCCACCACCAGGCCTTCCGCCAGG
>Ga0208299_1001663_pt1 | contig 16129 bp, 17 predicted proteins | sample 15_taG_FD_184089 | JGI IMG/M metagenome (GOLD analysis project Ga0208299, IMG submission 184089) | Marine viral communities from the Subarctic Pacific Ocean - 15_ETSP_OMZ_AT15312 metaG (SPAdes) (version 2) | ecosystem: Environmental > Aquatic > Marine > Oceanic | place: Pacific Ocean | collected...
ACACAAGGTGATACTGGTGCAACGGGACCACAAGGTGATACTGGTGCAACGGGACCACAAGGTGATACTGGTGCAACGGGACCACAAGGTGCAACGGGACCACAAGGTGATACTGGTGCAACGGGACCACAAGGTGATACTGGTGCAACGGGACCACAAGGTGATACTGGTGCAACGGGACCAGTCGATGATTATGTGTCACATTTCAACGGTGCAACTGGTTCTATTATTGGTGTAAACAGTGTTGATGGATTAACTGGTGCTGTAACTCTCACTCAATCTAATATAAGCGACATTACAGCAACGGCCGCAGAAATCAATGTTATGGATAGTGATTCGCTTGCTCTGAGTGTAAGTCTCGAAGGAACAGATTCGTTTGTGGTGAATGATGGTGGGGTGATGAAGCAAATTAGTCTTGCTAGTGTTGCGAACTACATTGCCACCACAACTCTTGATTCTTTGACTGTAGATGATATTGCTATCAACGGCAACACAATCGGACACACTTCTGATACTGACCTATTGACAATCACTGGTGGTACTCTAACTATGGCGGGTGATATTGAATGTATGGATAATTCAATAACTCGTCCAGAACTCAAAGATTATTCTGAAACTGTAAACGCAATAGGGACTGTAACTACTGATTTTACAGTTGATTTAGAAAATGGTAATGTTCATACTGTAACCATTGGTGGTAACTGTGAGGTTGATTTTAATAATTGGCCTGCAACTGGTATTGCAGGAACAGTTACTCTTATTGTTACAAACGGTGCCGCACACACATTAACATGGATAACGGATGTAGAATGGCCGGGAGGTAATGCTCCTGCACTTACATCGTCTGGTGTAGATATTGTTTCGTTTATGTCAATCGATGAAGGAAATACCATCTACGGATTCGTTGGTGGAATCAACTTCTCGTAGGATTATATTATGTTAGGTGCAAGTAAAGCAACGACCACAAGAGAATATCAATTAATTAATACTGGAACAATTACTTCTACAGGAAGTCAAAATTATACCATTCCCACAGGTACTTTATATCTTGAAATTGAGATATGGGGTGCGGGTGGTGGAGGTGGTGCCGGTGGTACTTCTGGTGGTAGAAGTGGTACTGCATATCAAGGCGGCGGAGGCGGTGGAGGTGGTGCATACTGCAAACACAAATACCAACCATCAGATATGCAAGCAAACGATACATTAAACTTTACCGTTGGTGCGGGTGGTGCAGGTTCAACATCAAGTGGAGGCACTAATGTTGGTGCAGATGGAGCGGCGACAACACTCGACACACATAAGAGAAGTGCATCAACGATTGCTTCATTTAGTGTGAGTGCGGGTGGTGCTGAAGGAAATCTCTCAGGTTTTGCTCTCAGTTTTGGTGGTAATAATGGAGAAGGTGGAACAGCGGCAAACGGTAATATTACAAACACAGACGGTGCAGACGGAACAGCAAGGCCAAACCAAGGTGGTTCATCGTCTAATGGTACAGCAGGTGGTGATGGTGCAAACGGTGGTGCAGGTGGTGCAGGTGGTACTACTCTAGATGGTGCTGACGGTACTGCACCCGGCGGCGGCGGAGGTGGTGGTAAGTCAAATTGTACGGGTGGTTGTCCTCACTTTGGTGGTGGTTATGGTGGTGATGGAGCAGACGGAAAAGTTATTGTAAAGGCATACGGATGAGAATAACAGTTGATATTCCAGAAGCAGTAAATGGTAACTTTGAAATTAAGAAAGTTACTACTGATTCTGTTGTAGGAAAAGAAGAACCACTCGACACATATACCATTCTATACAAAGATGGTGTGGAAATCATGCAGGACACGACACATGAATATGATGAACATCAACCACTGTGGGATAATGCAACAGGCCATGTTTTGATTGGTGGTTTAGGCATTGGGTTTGTAAATCAAAAACTCATGGACAATCCGAATGTTACATCAGTTACCATAGTCGAAAAATACCAAGAGGTAATAGACCTCACATGGCCTCATTGCCCTAAAGATGAAACATTCACCCTTGTTCATGCAGATTTTGATACATGGCAACCAACACAAAATTTTGATTGTGTTTGGATTGATACATGGTTGTCTGAAAAGGGTGATTATTGTGAGTATAATGAAACATTAATAAATAGATATAATCAGCATTCTAGTTGGATTGGCTGGTGGCCGCACGGATTTATGGCCTGACTATTTTGTATAAATAGATGAGACAAATTATCCAAAAAGGGATTTTACGACATATGGAAGAAAAAACAGATAAAATTATATACAATCTTGAAGATGAGAATTTAATTGGAGCGAGAGACAATATTCGTTCTATTTTAAATCAAAAAGTTGCTGAGATTTTAGATAAAAATAAACCAGAAGTTGCATCATCTATCGGAAAGGTAGATGAGGGTGCAGCCCAAGCACTTGATGTTAAAGATGCGGCTGTGATTAGAGCATTTCTTAAACAGAGGCCATTAAAGGGCCCCAATTTAGTTTCTACTAATAAAAAGGTTGGAGACTACGACCAAGGAACTTTCCATTTAGATGATAAAACAGGTGATGTTGGAATTGCATCTTGGTATAATGATGATGATGGTGATTTAAAGGTTGCTGTTAGTGATGTTGGTTGGATTGTCAAAGCGACACCAATAACAGTTCTAGCACAACAAGAAATTCTCACATCAGCAAATAGACGAGATATTGGATATAAAGCCAGTGGTGTAGAAAAAGACCTTGGTAGGTACATGAAGAAATGGGAGAATGATTAATGCGGTTAATGACAGAACATACTGATAACATTCAAATCATTACTGAAGATAATAAAGATGGTTCGAAGAATTACCACATCGAAGGTATCTTTATGCAAGCCGATAAAAAGAACAGAAATGGTCGGATGTATCCTAATGAAATCCTTACGAATGAAGTAAAAAGATATAACAAAGAATATGTAAATAGTGGTCGAGCCATGGGAGAGTTAGGTCATCCAGAAGGACCTGCTCTAAACCTAGAACGAGTCTCCCACTTAATTAAAGAATTAAACACCGAAGGTAGTAATATTATAGGGAAAGCCAAGGTAATGGATACTCCGTATGGTAAGATTGTAAAGAATCTCATTGATGAAGGTGTTAAGTTAGGTGTTTCTTCCAGAGGTATGGGTTCAATTAAAGCCGATAAAGATGGAATAAATATAGTACAAGAAGATTTCATGCTGGCCGCTGTTGATATTGTTGCAGACCCCTCTGCTCCTGATGCTTTTGTAGAAGGTATTATGGAAGGTGTTGAGTGGGTTTGGGAAAATGGCATTTTAAACCAAAGGATGTTGGAAAACTGCAAATGTAGAATTTCAAAAGCACCTAAGCGTGAATTAGAACGAATCAAATTAGAAGAGTTTAAACACTTCCTGCGTGGGATGTAGAAAAACTCTAAAGTATAAATAAAGTCGTAAATAATATATTTTACGAAATATTCAATCTTGCAAGAGGAGTATTAACAATTATGAATCCAATCGAAGCCGCAAAAGCAATTTTAGAAGCCGAACAACTCGGCGAAGGAACTGCATATCCTGATGTTAAGGAAAAGGGCAACAAAAGCCCTAAATCATCTACATCCCCTAAAGCCGCAAATGGTGCAGGAACTAACGCCGCAAATGGTGCAGGTTCGGCCGCTGGCGAAGAAGGTGAAGATGAAGCAGATAAAAACGCAAGTTCAGTTGATATGACATCATCTGATGCAGGTGATGGCGCCGACCAAGGCGACACTGCATCTCTCGCTAAAGGTGTTAAGAAGAAGCAAAAGAAAGATTCTGGTATGACAGAAGATGACGATGCTTCCTTTGAAGACCTTATTGATGAAGATGAAGACGAAGACGAAGAAGTAGAAGAAAATGCTGAAGATAGTAAAGCAAAGATGAAAGAGCATATGACTGCCCTCTTTGCAGACGAAGCAGAACTTTCCGAAGACTTCAAAACTAAGGCTGAAACTATTTTTGAAGCCGCTTTAAATGAACGCCGAGAAGAACTAGAAAAAGAGTACGATGGTAAACTAGAAGAATCTGTTAATATTCTTCGTGAAAGTTTAGCAAATAAAATCGATGACTATCTTTCATATGTTGTGGAAGAATGGTACACCGAAAATAAGGTTGCTCTTGAAACTGGTCTTCGTTCAGAAATTGCAGAGAATTTCATCGAAGGTCTTAAGGGTCTATTCGAAGATAATTATATTGATGTCCCAGAGGATAAATGTAATATCATCGAGGAAGCCGAAGACAAAGTTGAAACTCTTACAAAAGAACTAAACGAACAAATCGAAAAGAATGTTGAACTTCGTAATAAGGTCAACGACTCTGCTTGTCAGATGATTTTCGAGGAAGTCTCAGACACTTTAACTGATACAGAAGTTGATAAACTTCGTTCACTCAGTGAAGGTCTTGAATACGAAACACAAGAACAGTATAAAGATAAGTTAGCAATCCTTAAGGAAAACTACTTTAATAAGTCTGTTTCTGTTACCAATAGTGACCCTATTGAAAATGTAGACGGTAGTGCTGAAGCAAGCCCACTTAGTGGTCCGATGTCACGCTACACTAATGTACTTGATAAAATGAAAGTTAAAAAGTAATTATACTTCTAGAAGGAGAAAATAACAATGGAACAAATTGCTAACGCAAGTTTACTTACAGAAAAGTGGGCGCCGGTTCTAAATCACAACGAGACTGGGGAAATTAAAGACAATTACAGGCGTAATGTCACCGCAGTTCTTCTTGAGAATCAAGAGCAAGCCCTTAGGGAATCATCCGATGCACATACCAATAACTTTGGTGGTGGTAACATCGATACATTCGACCCCGTACTCATCTCGCTAGTACGGCGTGCGATGCCAAACCTTATCGCTTATGATGTTGCTTCAGTTCAGCCAATGAGTGGCCCAACTGGACTCATCTTCTCAATGAGAAGCACATACAAGAACCAAACTGGTAATGAAGCACTCTTCAACGAACCAGATACTGACTGGTCTGGTGAAGTACCTGACCATGCCGACTTTTCGGGTGAAGTTACTGGTTCAGGTGGTGGTGGTGGTCTAACTGGTGATACCAGTGGTACTGATGCAGCCGATAACGACAACTGGGACCCAGACCATGATGGTTCAGTCCACGGTGGTGGTTATGGTACTGATGGTGCAGGTGACCCATTACATGGTAACTACAGTGTTGGTGGTGGTATGACAACAGACCAAGCAGAACACTTAGGTACTGATGCTGGTCCTTCATTCAACGAAATGGCATTCACCATTGACAAGGCAACTGTTACTGCTCGTAGCCGTGCCCTCAAGGCTGAATACACCACGGAACTCGCTCAAGACCTCAAAGCCGTACACGGCCTTGATGCTGAAAGCGAACTCGCTAACATTCTCTCCGCAGAGATTCTTGGTGAAATCAACCGTGAAGTCATTCGTACTATCTACTTAACAGCCATTCGTGGTTGTCGTCACAGTGACATCACCACAAATGGTGCAACTACTAGTGAATATGACATGATGGCAGATGCTGATGGTCGTTGGGCTGTTGAAAGATGGAAGGGTCTTCTTTATCAAATCGAGCGTGAAGCAAACCAAATTGCTCTCGAAACTCGCCGTGGTAAGGGTAACCTCTTAATCTGTAACAGTAATGTTGCTTCCGCACTTGCAATGACAGGTCAACTTGATACTGGTCTTGCTACAAGTGGTGGTTCAACTGTAAACCGTCCTGATGATACTGGTGACTTGTTCATCGGTACACTCAACGGTGGTATGAAGTGTTATGTTGACCCGTTCTCAACTGCAAACTACTGCTGTGTCGGTTACAAGGGTGCAAACCCATACGATGCTGGCATGTATTACTGCCCATATGTACCGTTACAAATGGTCCGTGCAGTAGATGAACAGTCTTTCCAACCAAAAATTGGATTCAAGACTCGTTACGGTCTTGCACAGAACCCATTCAACACATCGGATGGTTCAACGAATGTTGACCTTGGTGCAATTGCTGCCTCAGGTGGTCGTTCGAACTTTACCCGTGAGAATCTCTACTACAGAATCTTCCCAGTGACTAACCTTCATGGTAATGTCGGTGGTTGATTCTAAGTAATTAGATTACTTGAATTGTTTATATCAGAGGGGAGTCTTCGGACTCCCCTCTGTTTATTTACCTACATATTGTAAGGAGATAATACTATGGCAAACTTTGATGTATCTCAAGCCGATAATCAAAATTATCTGAAAGCAACAGCATTTCAGTTTAGGTTACATAAGGCCCCTAAACTAACTTTTAATTGTCAAGCAGGGCCTTTGCCTGGAGTCAGTTTTGATTCTATTCCTATTCTCGCCGGTGGTGGAATGACCGTTCCGTTGCAAATTGCGGCAACAAATCCAATATATGATGATTTAGAACTCAGATTTTTAGTTGATGAGAAATTAGAAAACTGGACTGAAATACACAATTGGATGTTTAGTATGCAAAATGCCAAAGAATATGGTGATGGTGGAAGTGTTGATGGGCCTATAGATGGTATGTCAGATGGTGCTTTATTGATTTTATCAAGTGCATATAATCCAATCGTTCAAATTGATTTTCAAAATCTCTTCCCGAAGGCCTTATCTGGCATTGACTTTGATAGTACATCCACAGACCTAGACCCTGCAACCTGTAGTGTTACATTTGCCTATCAGGCATATAATTATACTGTACTGCCTTGATAATATAAAATTGACTTATGTGAAATCTGTGATATAATAAATCACAGGAGTATATTATGAAACTAGAAGATATCCGTGTAATGGTTGAAACTGACCTGAAATTGAACGAAACTGAATTAGACATAGAATCAATGCGGATTCCTCAAATTCATGGCAAATATCTAAACCTTCTATTCGATGAAAGACTTATGCTTAAAAGGCATGAGGCCGACTATTCTGTTATGAAACGGCTAAAGTGGGAATATTATGGTGGAAAAATGAACCAAGAACAATTAGATGAATTAGGGTGGGAGCAATTCGACCTTAAAATTCTCAGGCAAGATTTGGACAAATATCTGGAATCTGATACTGATTTAGTTGAAATATCAATGAAGGTTGTATACCAAAAAGAAAAAGTTTCATATTTGGATAGTATTGTTAAGGCAATCGCTTCTCTACAGTGGAATATTAGAAATGCCATTGAATGGAAGAAATTCATTCATGGAGTTAATTGAATAATGGAAACTGTGAGTGGTGATATCGGTGAAGGTGCGATTTACAAAACATACCTTTATCATGCATATATTATGGCAAAACAAAGTCCTGACCCATCGACTCAAGTAGGAGCAGTAATTGTACATCCTACATTGGGGCCTTTGTCTCACGGTTACAATAAACCACCCATTGGTGTTGATGTCACGGATAGTATGTTACACTCAAAAGATAAATACCATTACATAGAACATGCAGAAAGAAATGCCATTTTTGATAGCATGACAGCAAAGTATAATATAAAAGGTTCTATCATGTATTCTACATGGGCCGCTTGTCCAGATTGTGCAAGAGCAATCATTGCCAGTGGTATATCAAAAGTTGTAAGTCACAAAGAAATGTATGACAAATATTCAGGTTCTATGAAGGATTTAGTAGATATAGGTATAGCGATGATGGAAAATGCAGGTATTGAATTTATACTTTGGTCTGGTGATGTGTCAGATGGTAAATTAAAAATACGAACAAGTGGAAAGGTTTGGTCGCCCTAATGGCCGCTAACATTATTGTTTCTAAAAAAGATGACATCTACTTAAAGGTAGATTGTGGTGATAGAGGAACAGCACAAGAACTTTGTGATTTCTTTACCTTTGTGGTCCCAGGCTACCAATTCATGCCGTCATATAGAAACAGAATGTGGGACGGAAAGATTCGTCTATACAATGTACATTCACAGGAATTGTACACTGGTCTTCTTGATTATGTGAAGCATTTTGCAAAAGAAAGAAATATCTGGATTGGTATTGACTTCGATGAGAAAAAAGAAACCTATACTAAACAAATGGTGTACAAGTATATGGAGTCTTTAAACATCCATGCGGCGGGTGAAAAGATTACACCGCATCAACATCAAATTGAAGCGATACAGAAGTCACTTAATGAACGAAGAACGCTCCTGCTGTCGCCTACTGCTTCTGGTAAGTCCCTAATCATCTACGGTCTAGTTAGAAAACGATTAGAAGAAGATAATAAAAAAATTCTAATTGTTGTACCAACTAAATCACTAGTTGCACAAATGGAAAGTGATTTTGCTGATTATAGTTCTCAAGATACATGGGATGCAGAAAGCAATTGCCATATGATTCATTCAGGTCGTGCAAAAGATACGGATAAGCGGATAGTAATCACCACTTGGCAAAGTGTATACAAACTACCACCTAAATGGTTTGAGCAATTTAGTTCTGTTTTTGGTGATGAATGTCATTTGTTTAAATCTAAGTCTCTTACTACCCTAATGACCAAATTAAAGGTCTGTCCGTTCCGTGTAGGGACTACAGGTACTCTAGACGGTACTGATACACACAAACTAGTAATTGAAGGTTTGTTCGGTCCTGTCTATAAAGTGACCTCAACAACAGAATTAATAGAAAAAGAACTACTATCTGATTTGAAAATTGACTGTATTCTATTAAAATATCCAGATGAAGAGTGCAAGGCCGCAAAGAATCTTAAATATCAAGAAGAAATCGACTATATTGTTACACATGAAAGAAGAAATGATTTTATATGTAATCTTGCCCTAAATAGTAAAGGGAATACTCTTGTTCTTTTCCAATATGTTCAGAAGCATGGTAAAATCTTATTCGATTTGATTAAGAAGAATGCAGATAAGAACAGAAAAGTATTTTTCATATATGGAGGAACTGATGTTGAACAAAGAGAAGAAATACGAAAACTCACAGAACATGAAAGCGATGCAATCATTGTTGCATCTTATGGGACATTTAGTACGGGTGTTTCCATTCGAAGGTTGCATAACATTATTTTTGCCTCACCATCGAAAAGCAGAATTCGTGTATTGCAGAGTATCGGGAGACAATTAAGAAAGTCTAAATATAAAGAGTGTGCGAAACTATATGATGTTGCAGACGATTTACATTGGAAAGCACATCACAATTACACATTAAATCATTTCATGGAACGGGTGAAAATATATAATTCCGAAAAATTCAATTACAAAAATGTAGTCATTCAGATTTGAGGGTAAACACATGGGTAGCAATTTAAACAATTTTAGAATATTAAAATTAAAGTCTGGTGAAAATATTATTTGCAATGTACGAACAGATTTAACCGATAAGTTTTTAGTAGATTATCCTTTTGATATGGAAACTATGGTTCTTGTTGATAGATTTGGCATTCCTAGACAAGAAAAATTAATTCTTAAAAGGTGGATTAACTATTGTAAGGGACATTCAATCACAGTTCCTAAAGACTATATTGTTGGAATCACTCATCCAACTGAAGCCCTATTAAACCATTATCTTCAAGTTAGAAAAGGCAATAATCATATTGCTAAATTATCACCAGAAGAAGAGAATCGAATGATGGAAGCGGCAGAAGAAGCCAATGAAGCAATGAAAGAAATGCTTAAAGATTATTTTGAAAATGGTGTGCCAGAAGAAATGTTAGAGCAAATTGCTAGTAACATCAATGATGAATACTTCATGGAAATGGAAGATGATGTTGAAGAAGAAGTGGAAGATGATGAATCAGAAGATGATATGGGTTGGGGAACTAAATATACGGACTGGAGTCCAGACCCCAATGATTATATCTGAGCCATTATTCTTAATATAGGCTGCCGTGAAAGAACACTCTATGTAGTGTTGGTGATGTGGGTTTTGAAAATAAAAATCAAAAGAATTTAAAAAAAGATTGACTTGACGGATTTATACTGTATTATACCAGTATGAATTTATTTAATTATCATTATGGAGATAAAATATGGACGAACATGAAGAATCAGTAGATGATTTAGAAGAAAAGCCAAAAGAAGAAAAAGAAGAAAAGCCAGCAAATCATTATGTTGATAACAAAGAATTTTATCAGCATATGATTTCTTGGAAAGAGGAAGTTCTGGCTGCAAGAGAAAAAGAAGAAAAAGACCCACCAGTAACTGATTATATTGGAAAGTGTTTTTTAGATATTGCCACCCATTTATCTTACAGGCCCAATTTCATCAACTATCCTTATAGAGAAGAAATGATTGGAGATGGTATTGAAAATTGCCTAATGTATTGTAGCAATTTCAATCCAGAGAAATCAAAAAATCCTTTCTCATATTTTACACAAATAATCTATTATGCCTTTCTTCGAAGAATTCAAAAAGAGAAGAAGCAAACTTACATTAAATATAAGTTGATTGATTCGGCCGACATTTATGGCGTTGTTAATAAGGAACTGTTGAATAATGATTTAGTAGATGAAAAATCAAACAATCCATTAGCAGACCATTTTTCTCTTAGTAAGGCAGATATTGAAAAATTCACACCTAAAAAAAGAGGAAGAAAGCCAAAGAAGAAACCACCACTAGAGGATTTAGAGGAAAAATCTGAATGAAAATTGCTATTATTAATGACACGCACTTCGGTGCTAGAGGTGACTCTCAATTATTTTTTGACCACTTTATGAAGTTTTTTGATGAGGTATTTTTTCCTTATCTTAAAGAAAACAATATCAACACAGTAATCCATGCAGGCGACTTTATGGATAGGCGAAAGTTTGTTAATTTTAATATTCTTAACCAAGTGCGGACCAGATTCATAGACATCCTTCGGGAAGAAAATATCGAATTGCATTGTATTTTAGGTAATCATGATGTTTACTATCGTAATACCAATGTAATAAATTCAATAAAAGAATTGTTCGGTAGTGATTTGAAATTATATGAAGAACCACAGGTTATTAACTTTGATGGTTTGGATATTGCACTTCTTCCTTGGGTAAATAAAGAAAACTTTGATGAGTCTGTTAATTTCATTAAGACAGCACCGGCCCCAATGCTTATAGGTCACCTAGAACTTGATGGATATCAGGTTATGCGTGGTGTTAATCATCATGGTGGTATGGATGCAAAAATATTTGAACGATATGAACAGGTTTTATCTGGACATTTTCATTGCAGGCAAGAAGAAGGCAACATTTACTATTTGGGAACACAGTACCAAATTACATTTTCAGATATTAATGAGACAAAGGGATTTCATGTATTGGATACAGAAACCCGTGAAATTGAATTCGTTCCAAACCCACACAGAATGTTTGTGGAACTGAGATATGATGATACCGCCGGCCCAATGAAAATAGATGAAGTTGATTTCTCTGAATTTAGGGGATGTTATGTTCGGGTAGTTGTAGATAATAAGGAACACCCATATACATTTGATAGGTTCACAGATAAACTTTATGATGGTGGTGTGGCAAAACTCACTATCATTGAAGAGTTGAGTAACACCGAAACAGAAGATGATGATATGGTTGACTTAGCACAAGACACAGTTACATTAATCAACAACGAGATTGATGTTATGACTGAGGTGAAGGATAAAGATAAAATGAAACGCCTAATCAAAGAATTATACATGGAGAGTTTATCACTATGAGTTATGACGAGAGTATAAAAAATATATTACCATATCCAACATGGGGAACTTCTCCGTGTGATGTTCGTGGAATGAATGGAAGTGTTCCTGGCAAGAAAAAAAGAAAAAAGGAACAGGCCGAATTTGCCATTACTGAAGAAGAAAAGAAAGAATGGACAAATAGTGGATGGAAAGAGAAAATTCCAAAAAAGAAAAAGAAGAAAACCCAACGAAATAAAAAACTTAGTATAAATGACAGGTGGAATAGAAATTTTAGTGGAAGTTTATCAGGTGCAATTGGAACTGCTAAACACATGGCATCATTTTCACCAGAACAGATTCAACTGGTAAAAGAACTAGTTTCTATAGTTGAGAATACACAAAAGAAACCGTAAATGATTATATTTCAGACATTAAGTTGGAAGAATTTTCTCTCAACTGGCAACAATAAAACAATAGTAGACCTCACACGATATGACACCACTCTTGTATCGGGTGAGAATGGTGCAGGTAAATCAACAATGCTTGATGCATTGACATTTGCTTTGTTTGGTAAATCTTTCCGTGGAATTAATATTCCACAACTGCCCAATTCTATTAATGAAAGAGATTGTGAAGTTGAGATTGAATTTATAGTAGGTCAAAAAGAATATAGAGTTGTTCGTGGAATTAAGCCAAAGAAATTTGAAATCTATAAAGATGGTGCATTGCTTCCACAAGATTCAAGGGCAAAAGATTATCAAAGGATTCTTGAGGAACAGATTCTCAAGATGACATATAAATCATTTTGTCAGGTTGTTATTCTTGGTTCGTCAAATTATATTCCCTTTATGAAACTTACAGCGGCCGATAGGCGTTCTGTTGTTGAGAATTTACTAGACATTGATGTATTTTCGGTTATGAATACAATTGTTCGTGGTAGAATTCAAGTGGCAAAAGAATACATTAAAGACCTTGACCATAAGATTGAAATTGCTAAGAGTAAGATTGACGAGAAGCAAAAATTAATCGATACTCTTAATAAAAAGTCTAGTGAATCCGTTGAGAAGTATAAGGCAGAAATTACAGAATCACAAAAACAGATTGACGAAATACAAAAACAGATTGATAATTATCGACACGAAGTTGCCGAACTGTTGAAGCAGGTGACAGATAAAGATAAAGTTCCAAAGAAACTTCTAGAACTAGAATCTATTGAACGCCAGCAGAAGACCAACATCAAGAACATTGATACGAATATTAGGTTTTATGAGGAAAATGATACATGTCCGTCATGTAAACAAGACATCGAGCAACACCATAAAGAGTGTGTGTTTAAAGAGAAGAACGAGGAAAGAGATAAAGCCGAAAGTAGATTAAAGAATGTCATTGAGAATGTAGAGGAAATTGAAAATAGATTAACCATTATTAATGGTATTCTTGACAATATTCAAACAATTGAAAAAGAAATTTCTGGAAATCAAAATCAAATTAGTGCTTCGGTTAAATATATCGACAAGGTGAGGCAAAACATTGAATCTGTTTCTGGTGAAGGAACAGAAATTCAAGAAACGAAAAAAGAATTAAATGAGTTGATGGGAGAAGGAAAGCAATGTGTTGGGAAGAGAAAAGAACTGGTAGAAGACCAACACTATTTTAAAATTGCATCGCTCTTATTAAAAGATAGTGGGATTAAATCGAAAATCATTAAGAGATATTTGCCAATTATGAATAAATTGATTAACAAGTATCTTGCGGATATGGATTTCTTTTGCCAATTTAATTTGGATGAGAATTTCAATGAGACAATCAAGAGCAGGCACCGTGATGAGTTTACATACCATAGTTTCAGTGAAGGGGAACGCTTGCGTATTGACTTATCATTGCTTCTTGCATGGCGGGAGATTGCACGACTCAAGAATAGTGTGAATTGCAATTTGCTAATTTTAGATGAAGTGTTTGATTCAAGTTTGGATGCGGTCGGAACAGAGGAGTTTTTGAAACTCCTAACAGAGTTCGGCTCCCGTGCCAACATATTTGTAATCAGTCATAAGTCTGATACGATGACAGACAAATTCAGCAATCATATTGTGTTTAAGAAAGTTAATAATTTTAGTAAGTTGGCAGGAGGATAAATGTCGTTAAAGAACAAATATGTAAAGGGTGATGCTTTTGATTATTTACCCCTACTTCGTGATGAATGTGTAGATTTGGTTTTCACTTCTTGCCCAGACTTATCACAAACAGATTTTGATACAAGCACTAATGGAATTACATCATATAAAGATTTTCAAGAACGAGCAACGAAAGAATTTGCACGAATTGTAAAGAAGGATGGTTTCGTTGTAATTTGTCAGACGGACAGACGGGTGAACGGTTCTATTCTTTCTAATCATATGTGGTATGCAAAATGCCTTGAAGAGCAGGGCATGAAATTAAAAGACTATAAAATTGTTGTTCGAAATGAAGTGGGAAAGAAAGACATGTACTACTTCACATTTCAACATATGTTAGTCTATACATACAAAGGAACAATTACCAGAAAGGGAGATTGGTTACGAGACATTTATGTTGATAAGCAGAGTAAAATTTTAAACCAATCTGTTTGGTCGCACGATTTTTGTGATTATATAATTTCAAATTTAACTGAAATTGGTGATTTTGTAGTTGACCCGTTTGCGGGAGTAGGTCCGGTCCTATATTCCGCAGAACGCCTTGGTAGACATTATTGGGGTGCAGAATTAGAGGAAAAGTTTTACAATGACGAATTCAAACAATTTCGAACCACTCTTCCCGTTTAGTAGCACAACCACTACAACCACGGAGGCACCAATGGAATATCAAATTATTAATGAAAATACTCCAATAGAAGAATACGATGGTATCCTTTACAAGAGAGATGATTTATTTCAACCTTTCGGTATGCATGGAACGAATGGTGGTAAAGTTAGACAAGCCATTTCTCTTATTAAAACTAATTTAGAAAATATCAAAGAAAATTTTGGTGGTACTATTGTAACTCACACTCAAGTACATTCTACCACTGGTACAATATTAGCCCAAGTGTGTAAGTTTTATGGGCTGAAGTGTATTATTTGTGTTGGTGGGTCTTCATCAAAAACACTTTACAATCATCACATGATGGTTTTGGCCCGACATTGGGGTGCGGATATTAGAAATGTGTGTGGAACAGGAATGCACGGTCCTGTCCTTTCTAGAATGCGAGATTTAGCAGAAAAGGAAAATGCGTTCAACGCTGTTTTTAGTGACAATGTTGATAAATTTCCCAAATGCATTTTAGACACAACCACAGAACAGGTTATGAATATTCCTGATTATCTGGAAAATTTAGTCATTCCTGTGGGAAGCGGCATTCAAATGGCCGCTATTCTTAGGGGATTGGTTAAATATGAAAAATCAGTCAAGAACATTTATGGAGTTTGCATTGGTCCAGATAGAAGTAAGAAGATAGATTATTATGTCAACCCACTAGAATATCCAATTTACGATTATCAAATGATTCCATTGAAGACCCAATATGGTAAAGGTGAACGGGAGTTTTTTGGTGGTGGACTAATGGATGAACTTTATGAGGCAAAAGCACATAAATGGATGATGGAAAATATTAATACTTCTGAGAAGACTCTTTTTTGGATTGTTGGTAGACGATTAACTAAAGAAGAAGTTTATGAGAATTATGACTTGACTTTACCCTGAGATAGAGTATAATTATGGAAATGAAAACTGTGAAAAAACCTTTCTTTGAACGAAATGATTCATTTTTGAATCATGATATAAATTACTACTTTGATGACTTGGTGGCGATGACGCCCGATGAGTTTCGTGATTGGGTCATTGAGATGAGAAAGACTGTCGTTAAGATTTGGGACGAAGAAGGCAATCCTCCAAGAACAGGCAAGAACGAAAACGATATTATTGATGAGTGGAATAAAATGGAAGGGTTTCCAGTACAGAAAACCTTTACATTCACCGATGAATTATCTGATATTGATGATGATGTTTTAATCAACCGTGTTCGATTAGGAGCAGAAGTTGACCAGTGGTTTTCGACCATGATGAAGACACGAATTAACTATAGCGATAAAGATAATGGCCATTCCATTTATGATTTGTTTGCTGATGATAAGTTTCTTGAAAGAATGTATAAAGGTTCGATGCGACACTTTCGTAGGGACTCTATGTACAATCATGCCAAGTCTGCAATTAGGAAAGACCCCAAGTTTTCAGTTGTTTCGGTCGAAACAGGAGAAGAATGGATTGAAGCATTTTATGGTTCGCCCACCATTTTTAAAGGCAAGGGTTTCATTCTTGAAGAAGTGAAGATGAGAGAGGGAGTCAACAGTGGTTACCACCAGTTGAATCAATCTGATATTCTTCATCTAACGAAACAGCAAGTCCTTGACTATAAAGAAAAAGGATGGCTCAAGTACAAGAATTATAGCACATTCGATGTTGAAAATATGCCGAACAATACGGTGTACAATATTCGGGTTTACAAAACAGGAG
>Ga0208299_1001665_pt1 | contig 16124 bp, 10 predicted proteins | sample 15_taG_FD_184089 | JGI IMG/M metagenome (GOLD analysis project Ga0208299, IMG submission 184089) | Marine viral communities from the Subarctic Pacific Ocean - 15_ETSP_OMZ_AT15312 metaG (SPAdes) (version 2) | ecosystem: Environmental > Aquatic > Marine > Oceanic | place: Pacific Ocean | collected...
TCTCATTTTCCTAGCTTCAGCAGGATGAAATCCTTTCTTTGCTAATTCTTTTGTTTGTCTTAAATGCTGATGGAATAAAGGGGAAAGCTCAGGCATTTTCTGAGGCTCTATTTCCTTCATAGCATGTTTTAAGCCTTCCTTACCCATTATATAAGATATGATAGCAGAAGGGCCTCCAATTGAATCTAAGAGCGTTCCAGCGCCTTTAAGTGTTGCTCCAACACCACCTCCTATTTTTTGAAAAAGATTAGGACCTTCTTCTTCAGTTTCTTCATCCACAGAGCCTGTGTCCGCAGGGTCAGCAGTAGTGTCAGCAACAGGAGCAGATTCTATCTGTGTTGATTGATCTGAATATGTTATCGTTATTGAACCATCAGAATTTTCTTCTCTCCTTACTTCAGTGGGTATAGTAATTGGATCTTGTTCATTTCTATCTATATCTACAGGAATAATTCTACTAGTCCCGTCAGATTCAGTAACTATTAGTTGATTATTCTCATCAATATTTGTAAAAACTGAACCATCTGGCAATGTATCTCCTATAGAATAATCATTTCCTTCAATTGTAATTATTGTGTTTTCTTCTTCTTTTTTTCGTTCTAAATTTACCCCTCCTTGATATACTCCTGGCATAATTTTCTTTCCGCCTTTTATATTTTCATCATCTTTTGATAATTTAGCATAATTCTCTTTTTTAATATAATAATCCTTTTTAGCATTAGGATCCCAAATAGTATGATAATTAGTTGGATCACCCGAAAATTTAGTATATGAACCATAATTATTTTCTTTAGCTTTTTCTATCGCATATATATTATCTTTATAAAGTTCAGATATATTATCACTCTTTATATCATAATTTTTTGATGAAAATCCATGAGATATTTCTCCTGTTTCTTTATAAAGTTGTCTATCAGTTAATACTTTTGTAGAGCCGTCAGAATCTGTTTTTGTATGTTTAATATAAGTATCTTCAAAATTATTATCTTCTAACTTCTTTATTATTTCATTAGCTTCATTTAAATCTTTTGCATCTACCTCATAATATGTAATTCCTCTTGAATCTGTTCTTTTGTTAAGAGTAATACCTAGTTCTTCTAATTTATTTTGTTGATCATTAGTTAACCCTCCTCTACCATCTTTTTCAACAGCTAAATGAATTGTATGAGATATGTTTTGTTTTTCTTCATCTTCTGTAGTCTGATCTTCTGTAGTCTGATCTTCTGTAGTTTGGTCTTCTGTAGTTTGGTCTTCTGTAGTTTGGTCTTCTGTAGTTTGGTCTTCTGTATCAGTATCAGTTGGTTCAACTATAAAATGATTTTCAAATCCAGCTTCATTAAGCTTAGTCATAATTTTATTAGCTTCTTCTATATCATCAGCTTTTATTTCGTAAAATATTAAACCATTTTCATCTGTTCTTATTTGAAGTTCAATGCCTAGTTCTTCTAATTTATTTTGTTGATCATTAGTAATACCACCTGTAAGTACGCCATCTTTTTCTCTAGCAATACCTAATTGAATTGTTTCTTTTTCTTTTATTTCTTCTTTATCTTCTTCAGTGACTATGTCTTCGGGTTTACTTTCTTCTTTTTCTGTTTGTCTTTGTTCCCAAGCCTCTAAATCTTTATAATACTGACGCATAGCTCTCTGAAATTGTGTAGTGCCTGCATAGTCATTTCTTTTTGGCTTTTCTGGCTTTGCATCAACTATTTCTTCAGTCACAGGAACTTCTTCTGGTTTTACAGCAACTCCTGCGCTTATTCCAGATTCATATTGCGTTTTTGTTAGTGCGTATGCTGTTCCGTCAGCTATTAAATCTTGACCTTCTTCACTATTAGCATCCATATAATCGCCATCAATCGTATAAGGCTCTCCTGTGTCATAATCAATTACATAAACTTTATCTACTTCTACTTCTGTTTCTGTTTCAGTTTCTGTTTCAGTTTCTGTTATAGTAGAAGATACTGCAACCCAACTTAATGTACTGTCAATATCATTTGGATCAACTGCAACAAATTCATCATCTTCATTTTTATTTAAATTATATCCTTGTTCGTATTTATTATAGTTTTCTATAGAGGATGTATCCTCAACATCTCTAAATCCAAAATGATGATGATCTCCTTCATCTTCATGATACACATTAAAATCTTCCATCCATTTTTTTCCTGCATCTGTTTTAATCCATTCTGCTAATTCTTTATCATCTTCTGGTTTTTTACCAATATCTACAGCATTACCTGTTAAATGAAGAGAGTCTGATACGCCTTGAACATCTTCTGAACTATTTACTTCAGGAGTTCTATGCATACTAGTTAATGTATAACTTCCAGTATAACCATAATCTTCTAAAGCTAACATAGCTATATAAGCATTCTTATTTAACTTAGATCCACTTACATTTCTTGATTGAGGATTTTCTCTAGGCATTAATTCATATTATTTTTTTCCCACTTATTCATATTCTTTTTAGCTACAGCCATTATTTGTTCATCTGTCATATCTTGTTTAAATTGATCTGTAGCGTGGTCATATATACCAGCACCTTTTCTAACCCTAAAAGGAAGCTTCCCACCTTTTGTATATATAAATCCTTTATCATCTACAGGCATTGGATTACCTCCGTGTGTTTCTTGACCAGGAGTTACAAATCCTTTTTTCATAGCTAATCTTATTGGAGCTGCAGCTTTAGAAGGATTATTTTCTTTTATACCAGCTTCAACTGCAGATTGATTATTTATAATTAATTCATTACCTGTAAATTCAGCTATAGCATTTGTTATACCACCTTGATCATATTCTTTTCCTCCAGCCTTCCAAGACTTAGTATAATCTTGTTCAAATTTTTCATTTCCACCTAACATTATTTTATTTACATAATTTTTTGTTTCTGAATTAAGTTGATTAATCCAATCTAAATTATTATAAATATCTACGCCATCAGCTTTTAATTTATTCAATTTTTTAACTAGTCCTGTAGGACCCATATTATAGGCAGCTAATGCTTTTGCTTTTACTACATCTTCAGAGCCTTGATTCCATTCTCTAGTCATTAAATCATTCATATATTTTTCTTGAAGATTAACAGCTAAATCTGTATCGGTTTTTAAATCGCTAAATTCTTTACCTTCAGGCACCCATCCCCATCCTATCATATCATTAAATGTTTTTTCTGTAATTTGTGATAAGCCTAAAGCTCCTGCAGAACTTACAGCAGAAGGATTAAATGATGATTCAGCAAATAATTGTCTATTAAACATACTATCCACTGGTAAAGATTCTGGCTGACTAACTACTCCTCCTTCATCAAATATATCTACATTTTCTCTGATATATGGATTAGCAAGATCCCATCTGTAATTTTCTAATCCCGCATCTCCTGTTTGTAAATCTCCTTCTGGACCTCTAAAATCACTTTTAAATGGATTTACCACTTTAATTTTATCTTCAGGTTTTATACGTTGTACAGGGTTTCTAGGAGATGCTCCTTCATATGCAGGAGTATTATGCCCCCAACCTGTTCCTGAAACTGCCTGACCTGTTGTAGCTCCTGTACCTGTTGGTGTTTCGCCATATAAACCAGCCGATCCTATCTTCTCTCCTGTAGGATCAAATCCTATAGTAACATTAGGATCAGAAGTTTCCCTTTCCCATGCGCCTGTTTCTTCATTAAACACGGCAGTTCCAGTGGGTTCACCGACACTAGTATAACCTAATGTCATTCTATCTAACTGTCTTCCAAGCGGATCTTCTGTTCCTCCAAATACATCGCCAAGAAAAAGGGCAGGGCTAACGGCTAACTCCGCTAGATGACTAAGGCTATGACCAAAACCCTTCATATGATATTCTAGTAATCCTGTATAAGGATTTGTTGTACCAGAACCACCCATTGCTTCAAGCATTGCTTTTTCTTTTGGATTTACATGAACTAATTCTGTATCTCCCTTTCTTCCTAATTTTTTTAACTTAGATTTTTCTTTACTTGTTAATTTACCGCCCTTGTTAAAAACTGATTGTCCATAAGGATTTACATATGCTCCATATTGATTAGAATATTTAGAAGCTTCTTGTCCCCATAAATCTGCTTCTGTTCCCAATGCAAACTGCTCTCTTTGTTCTTCAGCTTCTTTAGCTATATCTTCTGAATATTCATCTCTATCTTTTTGGAATTGTATATCTGCTTCAATATTAGCTTCGTTTGTTTTCTTTATTTGTCTACTATTTAACCAAGCCCCTAATCCCACTCCTAAAACACCACCTAAAGCAGCTGCACCAGCAAAATTAGGCAAAATCATAGGAAGAGCACTAGCTGCAGCAAGAGCTGGAGATACTACATTCCCAAGTTGTTCAGCTGTACCAATTTCATAAGGATTCATATCTCTTGTAGCACCATATATAAGTCCTGCTGCACCTAATCCTACACCTCCCATTTTTGTAATTGCTGGATTAGTTGCAAAACCTCCAATTGACTGTGCAGCTTGAGAAATAGCGGGTGCTGCTTTAGTTCCTATAGTATAACCCATGGCGCCAGTACCTATTCTTCCCATAGTACCAACATCAAAATCTTTATATGCCCATCTTGGATCTACAGGAGCAGTTTTTCTAGACATAATCTCTCTATAATCAACTGGAGAATATGCAGCACCTGAGTAAGGATTTACAAAACTAGAATAATTCCCATAGTTATATGCACTACCATATTGATTAACTGCTCTTAATAAATCTGAATATTGCGTGTCAGTATATGCCATTAATTATAAGATTTACGGTATTTGGCTATCATTGCAAAGATATTAAATTTATCGTTACCAGAATAAGAAAATCTCATTTTTAACCAGGTTCCCCTCATTCTATCAGCTTGAGTACTGCCTCTTAAAGGAAATCTTAAAATTCCTTCTCTATATCTTGTTGCGTTATTAATTATTCCTACATAAGGATTATTTTCTGTTCTACAATCAATATTACTTCCTGTTGCTAACGGTGAACCTAAAGTTACAATTGCTGGATCTCCTGTCATTATAATCTCTCCATTATCAAATACTTTTGCATTTTCAGCAGCATCATTTATTACTTTTTCTATATATGCTGTATTGCTAGGCTGTACAGTTAGTGAACCTAATCCTTCATTGAAAAAATCACATTTTGAAGAATTAGTATCCCATAACCATAATTTTAAAGCTCCTATTCTTTGAGTGGGGGTAAACGCACCACTACCATGTTTAATAAAAGTTGAAACAGGTACTTCACTTCCTGTTGATATTATTGCTGGATCAGCTAACATCCATAAATTTGGAACTGCAGAATAGTAAGAAGTAAATGCATTTAATCCTTCATTAAAAACTATGGTTGCAGAAGTTCCTACCAATTCATTATTTTTCTTATAATTATGAAGGGTAACTAATAATTCTTTATTTTTATGATCAAATATTGATTGTATTCCGATATTTTTTAAAGAATTATCGGCAATATAATTTCTAGAATTCCAATTAGATCCTTTTTCAAAACTATCTAAATCATTAAGTTCTTTAATAAAAAAGTTTAATCTTGATCTTTGTCCTAATGAATCTCCTAAAGATATAAGTTTTTCTGTATCGTATTTAAATAATCTTGCATATCTACTATCTACAAAATATAAAGATTCTTCACTACCAACAACACTCTGTAAATGTCTACTTCCAAACTTAGTTGATATATAAGTATGATTTTCTACAGTATCTCCTGTACCAGTAAAAATACCAACACCTGTATCATCAGTGATCATAGATATAGGATTAACTAATAGTTTAGCAAAAGCTTCATCTTGTAAAATAAAAATATCATTTTTAAAATTAATTATTCTATTGATTTCTCCATACTGTCCTTCCATATCATGAAATTGATTTATAGGAAACGTTCTAAAGGCATCTCCTTCTTCTCCTGAAATCTTAGTATTAGAATATGCAATTTCAAATGGAAGATCTAATGCATCACAAGCTTTTTGCTCATTTATCATTATAGAAGATTTTAAATTATTTTCTTGAGAATATACTTCATTATATAACCAGTCGTTACTAAATGGTGGGGTTATATTACTTTCTCCAATTTCCGTGTCTCCCGAATGTAAATTTAAGCCACTTCTCATATCTGTATTTATAAAAGATTCTACAGGGAAAAGCTGCCATCTTGCATATGAATTTCTCATATAAGGACAAGATGTTTTTTGATGAGCATAAAGATTTACAAATGTATCTCCACCAAAAACTTTACTTAAATGTCCTTCTTTAGGATTATTAATAGTTAAATCATAATTTATAGGATGAAAATTACCAGCAGGAACATATCTTGTTGATTCAATAGCAGATTTAGAATAACCTCCATAAGGAATAACTTTTCGTACTATAGAACATAAATATTTGAAAGGAATGTATGATTTCCAGCCCTCTCCAGAAATACTATTCCCTATTGCTTGAGCATGACCTAACCAATACTCATCATTTGTGTAGTAATAGCCGCTTGTATTATCTCTAGAAAGCCAGGATTGATTATCTAATATAGCAGATAAGTTTCTAGGATTAAAACAATATCCACTTATTCCTAAAAGCTCTACTACTATAGTACGTAATCCCATTTGAAGAGATGACATTGTATTATAATTTAAATCTTCTTTATTACTAGTTTCATTAGAATCATGCATTGTTATATTTGGATTATTTCCTGTTACACTCCTTACTGTACCCCATTTAGCATACCATGGGCTACTATCACTTAAAACTCCTAGAGTATGATTAGAAAAACCATGGACAGTACCGCTTGTCATATGCCAAGAACTTTTAAAAAATCCAGAAGGAAGTATTTCTCCATTTCCAATTTCTTTAGCTACACCTATTTCTCCTGAATATCTATAATCTTCTTGCGGTTTTGCTCCATCATTGGAAGCATGACTAGTATTTTCATTTGACGAAGCATATGTTATCCCTCCGTCTGTTTCCATACCAATTCCCCAATAGGTATCGTATATATAATATTTACCAATTAACAATCCATAATCTTTATCTGTTTCTGTTACTTTTTTAGAAGAAAATCTAGTAGCATCCTGCTCTACAAGACTTGTATCTTTAGCCCAATTAACTCCATTATATGATTTAGTATCCCACGAATTAGAAGTCCCATCTGGTTCTGTAAATCCAAAAGCATTATGATAATAATTAGAAGGATTTGTCCCTGATTGTTCATTTTCATATCTTTTTTCATCAGTTAGTTTCATTATTGAATCTATTCTAAGATGATCGCCTTCCTTAAAAACATATGGCCTTGTGCCAAAAGCACTATCAGGAGAATCTAATGTGAATATACTTCCTGAAACTGAATTCATACTATTTCTTTTTGCCCCTCCTGTTGTATAATTACCTGTTTGACATTTTTCATAACTTCCAAAAAAAGCACTATGCGCTGCACGTTTCCCGTTAGCTCCAGGACCAGGATGTTGAGAAGGAGAATTATTAATATTTGAAGTAGGTGTATTAGGAGTTCCGCTTAATCTATATGGGAAAACACTAGTAGTTGGAAGGATTCTTCCATCTTCATTTTCTTGAAATGCATATATTTTACCTTCTGTAGAACCACCAGAAGTTAACGTTCCAGTTGATATAGAAGAATCATACCAAGCTAAGTGATTATTTTCTGCCAATCCTAAATAACCATTTAAATACGTATCGTATTCTGGCTGCACTGGAGTGGAAGGAGTCCCACCTAGAGCTACATAGTCATTAGTAAATATTGGATCATCATCTAAGTTTTCATTATCTTTAGAAGACCAATTATGATTTGTATCGTATCCATCTGCAAGATCTCCTTGAGCCTTTCCATATACTAATGTTTGATTTAAAATACCTTGTTGTATAATTCTTCTATCATTTTCTGTTCGTTCAGCTCTAACCACTCTAAATCCTGATATTTTCTTTAATACATTTCTTGGTATTATAAATTCAAAATTTACATATAAATCAAATAAATAATGTTTATCGTCAGAACCACTTAAAGAATTATTATTACCACTCCACCAAGGATATTGTTTTGCTACTCCAAGAAAATTAACAGGATTTAATTTATCACCTACTGCACTAAAAGTAGCATCTTGTAAATCTCCATTTGAATCTACATATGCATCTGCTCTTGAAGAAGACTGTGCAATTCTATTAGTAAACCAATTTACATCCACAGGAGGTACCGTATGTCCCCAAACATATGATAATCTATGATCTGCAACTTTATCTAATGTTACAAAAGACTTTGATGTTTCTAAATCATCAATACTTGTTTGATCATTTGTTGTAGCGGCCATAGGATTATAACCTGCCTTAGCAGGATCTAATTGTCTTAATACATCATACATTTCTGGCATTTGTATATCCCCTATCCACAATACATTTCCTGGAGCGCCATTCAAATCATAAATTTGAACTCCAAATCTATACATTTCACCCCTTTGATAGCTTCTTTTATTTCCTGCATTGTGGGGATCCATATTGCCAGCAATAGACATTGTAGTATGAAATGTAGTATTAGTATTATTTATATTCTGACCAAAATCATCACCGCTTATATTATCTGTTTGAAATTCTTCTGATCCATTATTTACACTAGATACATAAGGTTTATTTCCATCATTTGTAGTAACATCTGCAACTTTTTCTTCTAAACCAAATGTTACACGACAACCTCCTAATCCATTTTCTTCATAATCCCAACTCTCTCCTCCTAATGTTATGCCGTCTCTTAAAAATCTATATTCCTCTCTTTTTTTTATAGACCCATTTAAAGATGATGGAGTACCATCTCTTTGTTTATCTATAAATGTGGCCCATCTTGGACGATGTTCTTTATTATTATGAAGACTTCCTGTACATAATTGTGTACTACCTCCTGAGTCTTCAGGAATACGAGGATTCCCACTACCATCATCTTCATAATGTTTAATCTCTGGATCATTAGTTGTTAACATACCATCTTCAAATGCAGCTGCACTTGCTCCTATTCCACCATCTTCTATATTATACCTTAAAACTTTTACATTCCATTCTTTTTCAGAGATCCAATTCTTTTTTTGTCTTAGATTAGCTGCAAATAATATATTGTCTTTTATTGCAATATCTTTACATATATCCCAAGTATTAGATTCAATTAGTATTTCTTCTAAACCATTTTCTATTTCATTATTCCAAGCAACATGTGCAATAGATACACTATTTAATCCTGAAAGTCTCTTTCTATCTACTAAAGAAATTCTTGGAGGCATATTTAAATCTTCATACAATAGAGCATATAACTCTACATAAGTAAAAGATTGATCTATATCATGTATTTTTATTCTAAATCCTTGAGTGCCTATTTCTCCTTTAGGCCCACCTCCATAAGTTGTTGTACTAGTAAATGATTGATCAGAAGTATGATATAAATTACTTAAAGGAGAAAATGTAGTTTCTCCACCATTTGCAGAAACATATTTATAACTATATTGATAAACACCAACAGGTAATGAACCATTAAGATTTGTATCTAAAACAGGTTGAGATGGATTCATTAATGGAGATATATCTAAAGACGAAGGAGTTAATTGATTTTTACCTGGTTGTAATAAATTTAAAGTTCTTAATGGATTTATATTATCTGTCCAATAAATTCTAGCAATACATTCATTTTCAACCATAGATTCCACACGAACAGGTTGATCTATTTTCATTCCTAAAACAGGATAATTATCATTTTCATAAGAATAACATACAGCTAGATCTTCTACTTTCTTAATATTCATATCAACATCAAAAACTATTCTTAAAAATATAGTTCTTTCTTTTTCGTTTTGTGGATTTAGAATAGTAGCAGAAGAGGAAGTTAATTTGTATTTATAATTAGCTACCAATATCAATATTATTTCATTACCATAAGATGTATATCCTACAATACTTGTTTTTTTCTCTAATGATGCTCCGTTTTTATCATTAAAAGGAAATATACCATCACCTAGCGCTGTTGCGAAATTATCTACAGGACTGGGATAAAATGGTCCAACAGAATTTCCACTAGCATCTGTATTATTTGGATCCCAATATATTTCTGAAAAGTAATCCGTGGATGCTGGGGTTGAACCTCCAGCTATATCTGTTCTTGTTCCTAATATTCCAGAATCATTATTATCATAAGCATCAAGTTTACTTTGATGAGAAAGCTCATATAAATCTATAAATTTTGTTGTTCCATTTATATTCTCTACTGTAAAAGTTTCTCCTGTATTATTAGTTAATCTAATATTTGTAGCATCAGAATAACTTCCTTTAATTTGAAATCTAGGATCAGCATCGCTAACCATTCCGTGTGTAAATCCTTGAACTTTACTTTTTGTAGGTTTTTGAGGCATTTTAGAAATTAATTAGACCGTGATTATTTTTTAAAGGGATTAAAGTATTCCACATATTTCCAATCTGCTTTAATTCTTCTGATGTCGGCATACCATCATCTCCTCTTACTTTACCACATAAAAAATACCATCTTTTTTCAAGATCTTTTGCAATATATTGAGGAAGCTCACCATTATAATATTTAATAAGTTTTTGTTGCCACATTATATATTGAGCAACAGCAGTTTCATGACCATCCTTTATCATAGGCCAACCACGAATATCAGTGGGATAAGCTAAATAAACAATAGTAATCTCATCTAGATTATCGTGTGTAATATTTAATCTATTGCCTTCAATATAATATCTAAAACTTCTTTGCTGCGTATCATCAGCAGTTTTCCCCACTCTTCCTCTATGTGTAGCAGATGTTCTTCTTAATTCTGTATGTTCATAATCAGAATCGTCTGTACCAACTCTCACTCCTAATAACTTTACCATATTATCTGGTACTCTTATTTGCTGGTTTTTATATATACCTTCTCCCCCTGTTAATGTTAATCCGCTAACAACAGCATTTGCATTATCTGTAGCAAGCGTATAGTCATTACCTTGTGGTCCTATTTCTTTTGCTGTAATAGTTAACACATCTGTAGATGTATCTACACTATAATCAGCTACATTTAAAGCTTCAGGATAATTAAATATAGCAGAGTCAGAAAGTCTACCAGTCATATTAGTTACATCACTAAATCCTTTTAAAGACTCAATTAATCCATAATCATTTGCATTAGTAGTTAATGTTCTATCTAAAGTAGCTCTTATAACTAATTCATTTGGTGACTTTGCTTTACCAACATTTGTAAGGTAATCTCTAAAATAAAGTTTAACGCCATTAAGCTCTATATTATCACCAGATGTTGGATTTGCAGAAAATGTAATTGTTCCTGACGCTTGCGCTCCAGAAGATGTATAAGTAGATTCTTTTTGAATAAAAGCATCTCTACTTCCAATATATTTTTCTGCTTCATAAGCCCATTCAATCCAATTGTCTACATATTTAGAAAAATCTTGTAATCCAAGATTTCTGCTAACTGTAGTAAAAACTCTGTCTATATGTGTATGCATAATTTTATATTGATGCTATAAATACTTCTAATTGTTGGCCTGCCACTCCTTTTACTTTTAATGCTGTAGCATTATCTAGCGTGGATCCACCATTATCTCCTTCACAAACTACTCCTGTATACATAATACTAGAAGCTGGAGCCACTGAAGTGTATGCTGCATCTGAGGCTTCATCATCTAATCCAACTTGTAATATACCTGTTCCATCTAAATTAGTTACTCTAATATATTTAACAGATGCTCTTTTAAATGTTCCTACAGATTCACCTGTACTAAATGTAGCAACTTCTGTTAAACTTGTATCTTCAAGTTTCAATATACGTTTAGAAACATTAGCAATAGAAGTAAATGTGTGTGTCATTGTTTGAGCAAAATCTCTTGCGTCTGCTGTTATATCATGCCCCACAGATAAGGCTTCTGTAATTGTTACTGTAAGTGAGGCTGCATTAATATCCGTATCTGCCATAATTTATTTAATTTTTATTTATTATTTTTTTTGAATACCCTAAAGGTAGTATTTTACAATTTGTATATTTTTTAGGTTTTATCCATACAATTTTTTTATAAAAATCATCTAATATAGGAACTTTATATTGAATTAATTTTCCTTTAATTTTAGATGCAATTATATCTGTTCTAATATGAAAAGCTCTTTTATGTGGCTTTTCTTCTAGATAAACATATCCCATTCTATTAGGCATAAAAACTTCTCTATCTCTATAAACTAAATCTCTAATCATTATTTCAAAGTATCTTTTTACAATTTTATAAAATAAAGAATAATTTATTTTTTTATAAAAACTATCTTTTATATTTTTATATATTTCTTTTAATAAAATATAATTATTCTTGTACTTTAGCCCCATATTGCATTATTTTTGTTGTATCTACATTATCTCTAATTTCATCTGATGGTAGTTTTGTTGATATTGAAACTTCTGTAGCTATAACTCTATCAATTAAATCTTTTATATATTCTGTAGGTATAGGATAAGGAGTTTTATCATCACTCCAATGTGCAAATTCATTACCATAATAGTTATTTTCTCTATTGAGTTCTTCAAGATATATATGAGGAGTATTGTTAGTCATAGTTGTTATATCAAATCTACGAAAAGTTGTAGCTTCTGTAGGATTAGCTAAAATAGCCCTAAGGTTCCCATCATACGCCCATAATATTTGATATTTATTTTCGTTTTCATTATTTGAATAATAATTAGGAGAAACTTGTAATCCATTTAATTTTAACACAAGAGTACCTGATGGAATAGTTGCATCAAGATAACCATTTCCATCATTAAATCCATCATTTATGTATGCGTCATTAGAATATTCAGGATTACTTGCAATAAATCCTGTAAACACAGCTGATTTTTTTGTTCTAGTAGTTCTTTTTAAAATAGCATGTGATTTATTAGAAGTAGAAAATCTATTAAAATCAGAATAAGAAGATTCGTCTATAGTTTTAATAGGAAGATGTATAAAATCATGATGAGGCCCGAATTTACTATTATCTATATTACGATCCATATCTCCATAACTGTCTATATCTGTATGATATACCCTTCTTCGTAAAGAAACATCTTTTATTGATCCATGATTTTTTAACATTAGTAATTCTGGAATAATAAATTCTGAAGAACTTATATTTCTAAAATCTCCTTTTTCAAATTGAGAAGATGGGGTTGTTAATCCGTACTGATTTCTATTTTCTCCACCTAACAATATATCAGACGAACTTTGCATTCCAGTCATGGTATTTGGTCCAGTGATAAAATACCCGTTTAAATCTCCTTCAAGAGTCATGGGTATTTTTTCTAAAAATTCTACATCATAAGGAGTTTGTCCAATACCGCTTGCTATATTAGTTGGAGTAGGTTTAGACACAGGAGAACCCATTTTATTAAATTCACTCCAATATATATCCCATAAACGATCATACAATCTAACTGTTGGATTATTATAATTATGAATATCAAGTTTTAATTCTTGCCATAATATATGATTAGACATTATACCTTTATCAATATTATCAGCTATAAGCTTTGCTCTATGATAATGAATCCAATGTTTTATTTGAGCTATACTAATATTTACTTCTTTTGGCGAATTACCTCCGTAAGCAAGATTTTTAATATTATAAGCTATTTCGTTTAAGGTTGCCATAAGAAATTTTACTTTTTACAAAATTAGTTAATTTTAGAATATAAAACAAAAATAGGCCTCAACTATTTCTAGTATCAACCTATTCTTGCAGCAGGGAGCAAAAGAGTTTCTTTAAAATCAACTTATTCTGCTTCTTGACTTTGTACTTCATAATTAGAACTTTCAATATTTGCAACCATTTTCCTTGCTGCAATTTGGACAACTTCATATTGATATGTTTCTTCTATCACAGAATTAGAGGCAGTAAAAACGTTAGCAAGTGCAGGCCTTTCTATGTAATACCATTGTTTATTTTGTATACTATCATCAGGTAAGATATGAATTTGAGGAACTCCACTTAAACTTGTTACATATGTATAAATAGGATTACTATAACTAGGTTTATTAAATGGATCTACTTGATTTCTAAAGTCAGCTACAGAAACTTGTTTTGCTTTAGCATAAGGTCTATTTCTGGCTTCTGTACTTATAGCTAATCTATTAGGTTGCCAATACTGCACTTCTAATGATAATGAAAATATAATACTATCAGGTAAATTAATAACATCACTTCCAGATTGATCTAAAAAAGAAGTTACAAATCCTTTGAGAGCAGCCCTTGCTTGTTCATTTATGTCGCTTACAGAATAATATTTATTAATAAATTCTGTTAATGCTAATTCAAGAAATTCATCTTTTTCATTAGTTGTAAAATAAGGGTTGTTTGCCTTATCTATTAAAATATCTAATAAATCTCTTGCCTCAGTTAATGTCATTATTTATTATCAATATCTTTTTCTAATTCTTTCATTGTTGAAGAAGATATTGAACTTGGTTCTATAGTTTCACTTACTACAGCAACCTCTTCCACCTTTTCTTCAACTTTCTCTATTTTGCCAGTTCTTAATTGATGTTTAAGTAATGCATATACATCCGCATTATCTTTTAGCCAAACAATAGCTTGGTCATCAGTTAAACCAACATTAAGAGTTCCGTGTTTCCAAACGCCATTAGGTTTAGATAGCACATTCTTTTCTAATGCTTTCTTTAAAAATATTCTATGTTCTTTATCCATATCGTTTAATAAAGATAAAAATTTATCTGAGGAGCTATTAGCAAATTTAATAATATTTGCTTTTAACATTAAACTATCTAAATTAGGATCAAATCCCAATAAAATAGATACATCACTCATTTCTTTATCACTTAATGAAGAGGCAGTGGTAATGGCTTCGGCACTTTTTAAAGCAATTTCTGCTAGCTTTTGCTCATTATCTCTTAAATCTTCAATTATAAAATTTCCTTTTATTAAAGGATGGTCTTGTAGAAATTCATAAACTCTTTTGTCATAAGTTTCGTTGATATCTAATGATACTACTGGCTGGAACATTTCCCATCCAGAAACTTTATTATCATTAATATCAACAAGTTCTACATTCTTTCCCCGAGAATCTTTATAATTACCGAACTTACAGTAATTAAACTTTTCAGGTTTGTTTGCTTTGATTAAAACTACATGTTTCATTATATTTAATTTTAGTTAATACTCCCTATTATTTGGGTATTGCTTTACCCTTTTTTTCTTTTACTACTTTTCCGTTTTCTATCCATGTTTTATTAGCAGATTCTGTTTTCCATTTAAAACCAGATTGTCCACCAATAATAAAACGTTCTTTCCTAGACTTCTCGTACTTTTTAGCTTGCTTCTTTGTGTAATCAGGATCACCTGATAAGTCTCTTAAAAAATCTATAAAGTTTCCCATTCTACAAAGATAAGAATTTTGGGGGAACCGAAGCTCCCCCGAAACTCTTTTTAATTACATATTAAGATTCAGAATCCTATGATTCAGCATCTGCAAATCCACCAGCAAGAGTACCAGAGCCATTTAAAACTCCACTAACTAACCAATTCGTACCATCACAAATGATTTGAATATGACCTCCTTGGATATTACCTTTAGTAACATCATCTAGATTAATCCAATCATTACTATTACCATCAGAAAGATCAAAGAATAAATTCTCAGTACCAGTATCTTGCTCTGAAATTAAAGTACCACCAATAAAGTACCCATTTCCAGATGCAGATATATGCGTTGCAGCAGAAGCTTGACTATGTGCAAGGAATATATCAATATACCATCCAGCTCCAGCCGTGCCAGCATCAGGTAAAGTTAAAATACCAGCAGCAGTATCGCCAGTTACAACTACAGCTCCACTATCAGAAGCATACAAAGTTGTTGCAGCACTCCATGGTATTACACGTTTCGCTATTCTCATTTTTGGTACATAAATAGCTTCTTCTCCAGCAGTTAAGGAAGTTCCAACACTATCTGTAGCTGTCAACCATCCTGCGACAGCTGTTCTTAGTTTGTTAAAATCAAATTTTATTGCCATTTTTTTAAATTTTTAAAGTTATTTACTAAGGTATCCCAGTCAGGCATAATCTACTAGGTATACCAATTAATTAATTAAGCA
>Ga0208299_1001668_pt1 | contig 16094 bp, 20 predicted proteins | sample 15_taG_FD_184089 | JGI IMG/M metagenome (GOLD analysis project Ga0208299, IMG submission 184089) | Marine viral communities from the Subarctic Pacific Ocean - 15_ETSP_OMZ_AT15312 metaG (SPAdes) (version 2) | ecosystem: Environmental > Aquatic > Marine > Oceanic | place: Pacific Ocean | collected...
TGTCCTACTCCTCTCCCTTTTTATAAGATACTTTTTTCAATCTATCCTTCTCTTTTTGAACGGATTTCTGATTTTGTTTTATATATTCTTCTACCAAATCTCCGGCTTTGGATTCTTTCTCAATCTTCGGCTGTTGAATATAGGCTGGGATGGACGGGATCCGAGCGAAATTAATAGAATCGCAATTAATGCATTCTGTCATGACCTCGATCATCGAGTGGGACAATTCAAAATAATCATCGCACTCTTCGCAATAATAATTATACGTCGGCATTATCCTGCTCGGCGGTGATAGAATTGACCTCAAGGATAGGTGGGTTCTCGACCACCAAACCATCATTAGACTCAGTGAATACGAAACCTTGCAGAACAGGTACGATGTCCGTCTGTTCCATTAGTGAATTTTGTAGAGCCAACATAACGGCTCCCAGTGCTTGATTAGATAATTGCATTTAATTAAACTCCTCTATTGAATGCTACATATATTATAACACCCGATTTGTCCATTGTCAAGGTTTAAATTGCATTATTTTAAAATTAATTTGAAACTGCCCTTCCTTTCATCTCTAACCAATCTTTTTTCTCTCTCAATTTATCATTTTTACTCTGCGCTGACTTTAAAATTTCTGGATCTATTCCTAATTTTTCAGCTAGATATATCATAGCCGCTATGTCTTTTGGAAAACAATGGCCGCCATACCCAAACTGCCCATCGGGACCTGGAACTGCCAAGTGGGTTGGGCCGACTCTCTGATCATAAAGAGAATATTCGGTAACTTTGTCATAATCTATGCCCATTTCTGTACAAATTTGATACATCTCATTAGCAAACATGACTTTCATCGTTAAGAAATTATTTAAAAAATATTTTACCATTTCAGCAGTCCTATATCCAGTCTTTACAATGGGTATTCTAGGAAAGGCTCTTCTCAATAATGTTTTAACTTTTGTTGTATGTGGCCTTGGGCCGCCCAAAATAATCCTGGTTTGATTTTTAAAATCTTCAATATGATTTGCCTCGGTTAAAAATTCGGGGCTGAAAATAACAAAAAGATTTTCATTTTCTTCATTTAACAATTCCGTTGTTCCTGGAGGAACTGTAGATTTTATCACGACTATTGGTTTTTTATTATTATAAGATGAAATCTTATCAATATTATATAATGACTTCCGAACGATATTCAAGTCGCAGCGGCCGTCAGCCTTCATAGGAGTGGGCAAACATTGAAATATTATATCACACTTCTCAATTAACCCTCGCAGATCCGAGTTGCATTTGGAACTATCTAAATCATATGTCAGCACATCATAATAAACATCAATTCCTTCTTTGATCGCGGTTCCAACGAAACCTTGTCCAATTATTCCCACTTTTTTCATTATTTATCCCCTAAAACACCTGTGAATTCCATTTTGAATATTGGTCTTTGGAGACCAACCCAGATCTTGCAAGGGAGACATATTTGCCCTCGTTAAGAGAACATCTCCCCTCCTTTCTTCAATATAATCAAATTTTACATCCGGGTGATATGATAAAACTATATCCTTTATTTCATTTAAAGAAATATTATTACCAGTACCCACATCATAGTGTGTTCCTTTGAAATTTGATTCATGATTCATGGCAAATATGTTTGCCGAGACCACATCGTCCAGATATGCCATATCCCTTCTTTGTTCTCCATCGCCAGTAATATATGGATTTATACCATTTTTAATAGAATGCATCCAGCTTGCTACTGCCGTGGCATATGGGCCATCCACTGTCTGGCAGGGGGAATAAACATTAAAATATCTCAAAGTTACAGTATCAAGCCCATATAGGTCAGAGTATAATTTGCATTCTTGCTCGGAAATTAATTTTTGTAATCCATAAGGGCTAGTTGGGCCCGCGCCATTTCCAACGACCGAGGAGGATCCGGAATAAATCACTCTTTTAACATTATTTTTTCTTGCGAAATTAAGAACATATGAAGTTGCCAAAACATTATTTTGCATCGTTTTAATTGGTTCTTCGACACTATAAGCTACGCGGGGAATGCATGCTAAATGAAATATATATTCTGGCTGAAACGAGGTAAAATATGGGTGAAATTGACCTTCACAATCTTCCCTCAAATAATGCAAAATATCTTTTGATATATTTTCTTTAAGATCAATTCCGAGGACATCGTGACCTTGGTTCTTTAATTCCTTAAGTACCTTGGACCCAATATATCCCTCGTGCCCTGTTACTAAACATCTAGACATTTTTCTTGTCCTCCATTTTATCATGATCTCCAAATACTTTTAAAACTTTTCCAGCCAGTATTTCTTTAGTTGAATATTCGGATGTTGCTAGGAATATTTCCGACTTTCTATCTCCCCTTCTTCTGGGAATTTCTATTCTTTCCCTATCGGGATATATCGACTTAGCAACTTCCCCCATGTTTCTAAGTTCCGGAGTGTTGACAATGTATCTTCCTGGTTCCGAGGTCATAGAAAACAATATGAGACCAACTGCCTCATCAAGAGAAATAAAATATCTATTACACTCGCTTACAACATACAGTGGTTCGTGTTTGTCAATATTATCCCATATTTCAAAAACATTACCCTGAGACTGAACAACATTGAAGAATCTTGCCACGGATCCTCCAGAATTCATAACAATCCTCTCGGCGATTAACTTCGAAGAGCCATATACGATCTCTGGATTACACGATTTACATGTAGATGTTAATATCACCCTAGTGTCCTTTCCACATGCATCTACTAAATTTTTTGTACCAAGTGTATTAACCTCTAGTGTTTTCCAAGTTTGATGTTCACTTTTTGTGGCGTATTTCAAACCTGCGATATTTACAACAAAATCAGGCTTGTATTTATTTATCATCGAGAAGGCATCTTGAAAGGATGCTATGTCTAAGTATTCATGATCTCCTTCAATATCCGTCGATAAAAAATCTATATTTTCTTGCTCTAAAATCTCACATAGCCTGGTGCCAATACTTCCGTTTGCCCCTGTAATCAAAATCTTTTTATCTTTTAACCCGGAGTCGTGTCTTATATTTATTAACTCACTAAATTCTTTTCTTCCCAAAATATTTAATAATTTATTTTTTTTCATTGTTTAAATTCCTTATTTGATGAGCAACTGATTCTGCAATGGGGCAGTTGCCGATAATACCCCTATCTATATAAGCTGGTTGATCGTACACCACTTTTGGGTAATGACCTTTTTCAGGGCCCCTTAAACCCAATTCAGACTTTATTCCCAACATATGCAATTTCATTTGTTCATATGCCATCAAACAAAGCGGCTCTGCAAGCCTAAAATTAAATCCAATGTAGCGGTGATTATATTTTTCTACCTGACCCTGATTACAAATTGATCTAATTTTTTCAGAATCCAGTTTTGAATTTTTTGGAACACAAACCATGCCGCCCTCAAAGGTGGATATATTTTTTGTTTTATAAAAACTAAAAGTACCAATATCTGACATCATTCCGGCATATTCTCCGCGATGATTCTGTGCTCCGAACGCCTGTGCTGTGTCTTCTATTACTATTAGATTATATTTGTTAGCAATCTTATTGATGGAGTCCATTTCGCAAATTCTTCCATATAGATGGACCGGTATTATTGCTTTTGTTCTTTTTGTTATCTTTTTCTCAATTTCGACAGGATCAATTAAGAAGGTTTTCGGATCTATGTCTACAAATACCGGAGTACCTCCCGCAATCAAAATTGCATTAGTCGTTGCTATGAATGTAAAAGGAGTGGTTATAATTTCATCCCCAGGAGATAAATCCATAGACCACAATGGGGCAATGAGTGCACTTGTCCCGTTATTCACGGCGATGCAGTCTTCGAGCCCAAATTCATCTATAACATATTTTTCAAATATATCCCTAATAATTGATGGCATCTTTATTTTCCATAAATATCATTTTTCATCCAATTCCCTAATATATCTTGCCGGGTTACCACAAACTAGTGTTCCACTTTTAATATTCTTAGTAACAACTGATCCGGCTCCGACTAAAGAATTTTCTCCAACTATATTTCCACATATTATCGTTGAATTTGCCCCAACACTAGAGCCTCTCTTAAATAAGGTTTTTTTAAATCTGTGTTTCCACTCTTTACTGGCTCTTGGATAAATATCATTTGTCGTAACGACACTTGGTCCCAAGAAAACGCGGTCCTCTATATCCACACCTTCATAGATCAAACAATTATTTTGTATTTTCACATTATCCCCAATGGTAACATGGGGGCCTATATACACCCTTTCTCCAATTGTACAATTTTTGCCTATTATGACACCATGACTTATGTGGGAAAAAGCCCATATTTTTGTACCACAACCTATCTTTTCTGTCTCTATTATGCAGGTCTCATGAATAGAGTATCCGTTTTTCTCTATCATAAATTATACTCAAAATCTTTAAATTTGTCAACCATTTTTAAATATTTTTTATTATTAAATTTGGCTGGCCCCTTTGCAAACCATATATTAGTGCCTTCGCCAAGCAGTGTGTCTACATATGGATTTTCCTCTCTTGGTAGATTCCAGCCGGTTGACTTCTTGAATGTGTAGTCGTGTTTTTTTTCATACTCCACATAAGCTCTAACAAAATAACTCATATCCGAAAACCATTGATTTATATTATCTGATTCTTCTATATAATTTTTCCAACTTTCTATGACACTTCTAGTTTTATTATTATTTTGGATGCCGTGTGTACCCAGAAGCACCAGTTTTCCCGGCCAGGAATTCTCAAACATATCGGATATATCCATATCTCTAGTGTCCAAATAATCTACGAATTGACCTATATTTTTAATAATTTTTCCATCGGGAGTTTTTTTTGTTCTCTCTAGGAAGACGAAATCGTTTTTATCCAGTTGTTTTTCTATAAAATTTAGATTTTTAAATACTATCCCATTTGCCCCGAAAGTTAATAAATTGTCCGAAGGATATTCTTTTAATAATTTTAAAAAATACCTGGGTCTACAATTTCTATAGAAATTTGTTTTATTTTTTATTGGTTTGCCGTATGTATTAATACTTTCAATGAAATCAAAATGTATTTTACTGTCGTTTTTGAAACCATTTAGTACAGCATCTTGCTGCCTCTTATTAAAATCTAATAATAGCAAATGTATATGATTCTCATTCTCGCTGTACCTTATACTTCTGACTAATGAATTCAAATATTTAAAATATTTTGGATCTGAAAAACTAAATATTCTCATTTTCTTCTCTCTTTATCAGAAAACTTCTTACAATTTTTTTACTTGTACCTTCAATATTTTCATGACATGCAAATCGTAATAAATCATCCTCTTTGATGTCTTTATAGAGACCCCGTATGAAGCCATCGGTTGGAATTTGAGCCAATGGCTCATATCCGGCTTCAACGAATAATTTAGGATTCGGCACTGGGGTGGAGACCACAAACTCTGGCTTGAAACCAATCTCAAAATATTTTTTAAGAATTTTTTCAAAATTATTGTCTTCATCATAATAGTGGGGATGAACTTCTACCAAAATATAGGTTTTACCATCATTGTTATTTTTGAAGTATTCGTAAGCTCCTTCAAATATTTTTACTTCATGACCTTCAACATCCATTTTGATAAAATTAGGATATTTTTTACCTTCTAAAAACTTTTCTAAAGTATAGCAGGAAACCACCTCTTTTCTAATACTATGTTTAGTTTTTTTAACACTATTCAAATTTGGTTTGGCTGCAATCCAGAAATCCAACTCTCCATTAATATCTGAAATTGCACATTTAGCAATTTCACAATTTGTAAAATTATTGGCTTCGATTGTTCTCTTGAGTAAATTTATATTATGTTCATCTGGCTCAATTGCATATACAATACCAGATTGGCCGGCTCGGTCTAACATATGAATCGTGGCATATCCAATGTTCGCGCCGAGGTCGATGCATGTCATTCCCTCTTTAACCGTATTTCTAAGAATCCCCATAAAGATCTTTTCCCTGTCGCCATTTGTATAGAGCGCCCGTGAAATCCCACCGTCGTTTAAATCCAAATACATTGTTAAATTACCAAATTTTTTAGTTACAATATTATTCATTTATGATCTCCACATTCGAAAAGGGGGGCGAAAAATCAGAATGAGTATATATTGTAAATTTTAAATCTTGATTTTTTGATATAAAATTTTTCATATATTCGACCATGATCTCGCCTTTTTTCTTTTGATAATCTTGCGATTTTTTTTCTATTAAATAATCTTTTTGATAAAAATCCATTCCAGCAATATGAATATGTTTTTTGTTTAAAACTTTAGCCGCATATACAACCGACAAAACACCCGTTGTTGGGAATCCTCCACTGGGCTTTTGGTGAGGTTCCATCTCAATAGGTAAAAATTTAGGATTAAATCCATTTAACTCAAGTGTTTTTCTAACCAAAGTACCTGCTCTGAATTCTTTTTTAAATATATTTAGCACTATATCGTTTATTCCGTACTTCCTATATGTCTTTGCATGCATTATGCTTGCATATTCTCTACACAATATGTGAGTTATATTTTTATTAGAAAATATTTCTTTTATAGATTGATTTTCCAACTCTTTTTCAAAAGAATTTACGACAATAATATCCTCTATATTACCAAAATATTTTGAAGCCAATATCATTGAGGCCCCACGGCACAATATTCCTATAGTTTCATTTTTTTTCATTTTTACCTTTTATACATAAAAATGAAAAAACTCCAGGCGATGTGTATATAGTTGATAAGTTCAATTCAAAAAAATGATCAAACCCATTTCTTAAAAATACATTTTTCCATTCCTGCTTGGTTTTACAATTTATATGAGTTTTGTCTTTCCTAGATACCTCTAGCCAATAATCTTCTCCTTCGTTTTGAGCTACGGGGATTCTGACTATAATATATTGGGTCTTTAAATTTTGTAATACAAAGTTGACATCTTTATCGGACATATGCTCTAAAACATCTAAACAAAATATAATATCAAAAATCCTATTTTCATAGTTATAGATTATTTCAACATCATAATCTTTCGCCCTTGAAAGTGCCCAATCAGAGATATCATATCCTATAACATTTTTATATCCTAAATGTTTAAAAGCTCTCAATAAAAAACCCACGGCGCATCCATAGTCAAGAATCTTAGTATCATAATTTAATATACCCATTTTATTCAAAAACTCTCGCAATTCTTTTGCTAAAGAAAGATATTTTCTATATTTCTCTAAATAATTTATATAATTTCCTGTTTTATAATACTCTTCTGTATATATATTTTTCATCTTTTTTATCCTTAAGGGAAATTTTTATCTGGTATATCATTTGAAACCGAGTGTAAAAGCTTGTTATTGTTCTTATAAAAGCAGTGATCACATTTATTACTCCAACCAACAGTGTTACACTTAATATTATAGGGCATCAATCCATTTCTAAAATTATCATTACATTCCCCCCATATTTGTTTAATATCGTCTATACTCCCCAAAGAATATTCTAGATCATAATTTCTTTTATTTAATACATGGCTAGTACATATATAAACCTGGTAATTATCTTTTTCGTGCGGGTGAGAAGCGATATATGGCCTAATGAGCCCAACATAACAACCTTCATCGAATGCGGTGTCGTCGTAACCAATATCCTTTATAAAAAATTTATTGTGCTTGTCGATTGAAGAAATAATATCAAAATATTTATCCCTAATTTCGGCATTATGCCCCTTAATTAGACAATTACCAGCAATTCTAACAAATTTAGATTTTGGATGAAGTTCTATCAATCTTGCCATTTTTTCTATTGTTTGAGCGGATGTTCCGGGGTATACTCTGCTAGATTTAGATAGATTGCCTTTGATATAATCCCTCTTTACATCCTTTTGACCATCATATATAATATAACTAAATCCCAATTTATTATATGGGAATCCATTAAAATTATAATCTTCTGGATTGACTCCTTCGTCTAGCATAATCAAACTAATTCTAATCCAGTTGATCTTTGCATGGTTTTCCTTCTTTATCTTTATTAATTTATGGCTATTGGTGATAATTCCTATATCATATTGTAGTTCATGTGCGAATTCAATTATATCATTGATATCTTCTTTAGTTTTTCTATCCTTATAAAGCATTGGATTCCCGCCTCCAGTTATTTCCACACTTTTAGCTCCCAACTCTTTGAAATCCAATAATACCTTCTTAATTTTGTCAAAAGGCATATAATTTTTAATTGGGCGCGCCGCAACAGAACAAAAGGGACAATCGCTATTACATGCCTCCAAGGGTGCCAGTTGTATAGTAATGGGTTTGAATTTTTTATTATTTTGGATAGAATTTAGAACATCAGTATGCTGAAGTAATTTATCTCCCCATGTACTATATTTTTGAGTCATTTTTTTATGTGAGTCGGATTTCATTTTTTTTTCCATTTCATTCCCGTAGAAAGTCTTTCCTTATTCTTTTTTTTAAAATTGTTTATTTCCATCCATTCCCGACCAATGTCGGTCATGTAGTGAGAATCACCAGGAGAGGCATATATTCCAGAAACCCAATGTTCATTTATTATATTCTCTATTTCGGGACTATTGGCTCTTAGAGAAAATTCCAACTCCGGATCTTTATTAATATCGAGCAATTCCTTTACTTGATTAATGAACTTAATTTTCCACAAACCTGGGTGAATAGCAAAGTGATTAAATTTATTTTTACCTACTGGAATTAAGCTGTTTTTATAATTAACATATTCTAGTGAACCCGCCAGATGGATGGGGAGTAAATAAGTCTTGCATTTTTCTCCATTGAAGAAAATGGTTTTCCCTGTATATTTTAATCTTGAAAGTTGTTTGTGTGCTGATGAATGACTTAACACCCGGAGATTGGCCAATTGGGATGTTTCCTCATGAATGCTTACCATTTCGTCTATATCAATCTCTCTAATTAATTCCCAGTCATCATCCAAAGAAAAAATGTATTTAGATGTTGCTTGGTTAAAGCACCATTTAAAAGCTGCAGAATGCGATGGAGCTTCATCATTAATATTATAAACAATATTTTCAAACCCATATTTCTTTATAAGTTCAATATTTGTTATTGGTTCAAATTCTTTTGTTAATCCAATATTATCAATATTTATAATAAATCTAAACTTTTCCTTATTTATAAAAGCATATTTTGACCATGATTCCAAAGTTTTCTCTAATATTTTTGGTCGTATTGTAGAAACAATCACAATGTCCATAATTTCCATACCCGAATAACTCATTATACCAGCTCCTCGTATTGTAATTCTTCAATCCTTTTTGATTTATCACATATAACTAAATCATAAAATGGTTTCCCCATTCTAAGTTCATGATATTTGGCTCCCCATTTGTTAAGCTGTTTGATAGTAATATCAAACCACCTTTTTCCAGTAACAGTACCTCTGGCTGTCCAGTAAATTATTTCATGGCCGGCGGCGTATAATTTATTTATTTTATTTATTCGATTATAATTTGGCTTTGCTAAAGAGTAGTCATCTTCCTGCGAACAGATTGTGCCATCTATATCAACATATATAACCATTATTCTGTCCTCATATATTTATTCAATACACTATTTTTTGATAAATTTATTCCTTCAATATTGTTCTCTTTAAGAAAGGAATTTATCCACTCTGCAATATTTCTATCCTGTGTCGGATGGGTGGAGACCGGAGATCTCTCATCAGGTTTGCATGAATTTATAATATTCGGTACGTCATATAGATTTGAGTCGGTCCAAAAATATTTAGAATCATATAAGTCTACACCATTGAAATATATTGTTTTATATTTCATACAAGCCATTATCTGCATTATTATTGTTAAGCTCGCCACACAATAAACTGAAATATTCTGATATAAATATATATTATCAAACCATTCGGGATTTACCGACTTCAGTAAATAAGGCCTTTCCTTATTTAAGATCCAATTTGTAGATTGATATAATTCCCTTTTTTCGCTAATTAATTTTCTAAAAGTTGGGCCATTTCTATGCTCTTTTATCTCCAGGTGGTAAAAATCTGGTATTATATTCTTATGTAAGATAAAATTATTATTTGCCCATATATCTTTCCCATTCAAGGCAGAGGGCGACATGTCATTTATAGAAGGGCCGCATCCTAAGAATATAGCATCCTTATTTTTCTTTTTATCAGCTATATTTCGAATTGGATATATCACTATTCCCCCCTCAAAGACCTTCTCTTTTCTAATTCAGAGCCAAGAACCTCTCGTGCGCCGCCGGGGCCGAGCGATCTTTCGATATTACGGATGCCCTTCACTAATTTAATTAAACCATGCGGTTCCACGGATGCCATTTGATCGCTCCCCCACATTGTTCTATCTAGGGTGATGTGCCTTTCAATCCATGTTGCTCCCATTGGAATTGTTGCAAAAGTAGTTACTAATCCAAATTCGTGTCCGCTGTATCCAGGCTCGATATTTGGATACTTATATTTTAGATGATTAATATAATTCAAATTAAGCTCGTCAATTTTGGACGGATAAGATGAGTTTGTGTGAAAAACAACATCTGGATTACAGATCTCTATAGCTCTTTCTATTTCCTTTTCTGTACTCATACCTGTTGATATTAATAAAGTGTCGAAAAGTTTTCTAGAATATTTAATTAATCTATCGTTTGTAATCAAAGCTGATGGGATTTTTGCAATATTTGTATATTTTGACATAAAATCTGCCGAATCAATATCCCACACAGATGCGAACCACTCGATTCCAATTAATTTACAATAAGTATTAATCTCATCGTATTCTTTTTCTCCGAATTCAATCTTGTGTTTATAATCAATATAAGTCATATCTCCCCATGGGGTATTTTTAGGCTTACTTTTTTGATTTTCAGGAACACAAACTTCAGGATTTCTCTTTTGAAATTTTACATAATCACACCCAGAAACCTTAGCAGCATTAATAAGCTCCTTAGCCAACTCTACCGAACCATTATGATTAATACCTATTTCAGCAATTACTTTTACCACTTAATTTCTCCATGTCTTTTTCTTCATCTATATCTAGTTTTTCTTGAGTTTTATAAAAATATGTTGATTCATTATATAAATTTCTATTAAGTTTTTTTATTTCAGAAGTTTTAAATATCGCTATATAGTGACTAACTACGAAACATTTGGGATAATCTTGCCTCCGGCATAGGTCATGCTCTATAACTTGTTTTCCGTGATGACCTTGTTCTATCATACAAAGAAATGGATTAATATCTGCAGAGTTTTTACATAGCATAGATTTACATTTATGTGAATAAAAATATTTTAATGCCGACTCAATATCAGACCATTTCCTTTCTGGATATGTCAAATATAACATTAATATAATTTCTTCATTTTGTAAATTTTCTTTCGATATCAGATCTAATAAGACTTCTCTAACTGATGCCGTATCATTTGATAATTTTTTATCCCTTATATTAACTTTTAATTTTTCCAATTTAGCTTTCTTTATTATTTCCTCATCGTCGGTTGATATAATTATCTCTTTTCTGAGGTGTTTTGGAATTATATTTAGTGTGTAATCTAGCAATTTTCTATTCTTAAAAAGCACCCCCTTTGAACCCTTTCTCGCCGGTATTATAATTTTCACAAGCTATTTTCCATAAATTTTAAATATTTATTTGCAGCCACTTCTATATTATAATCGATATTCCAACTGTTGTCAAGTTTTTTCTCAAAATTAATTTTTGGAGGATTATATAAATCAAGCGGTTTAAAGTCCCACTCTTCTTCTTCAATTATAATAGCATCCGGACCTGCGACTTCCTGAGTTCCTCCTGATGTTGTGCAAATCACTTTTGCTCCGCATGCTCTCGCGTCGACGACTACATTAGGACAGCAATCTAAAAAACCTAGATGTAGGAAGAACTCAGATGCCCCGTAGAGAGAGTATAATTGTTTTTGAGTAAGATTACCCATATAATATATATTTGGGTCCTTGATGATCTGAGGAGTGTTTCCTGCAATTATAAGAATATCTTTTTCTGATTTATGTTCTAGGAAATATCTAATATTTTCTGATAGTCTTTTATGTGGTCTCCAAGAGGCCGCACAGCTCCAAATTCTCCTACCTTCAACATCATTTTTCATTAGAGGGGATGCTTTGATTGATTTTAAATCTGCTCCGTTATGGATAATAGTACCATTGGGGTGATCACCAAAAAAGGTTGTAATTAATTTTTTTCCATAATGGGATTGATAAATCACCCCATCTGAATTATCATAGGTTCTTTTAATATTTTTATTTTGAATCTCATATTCAAATCTAGTATTGTAATAAATTCCATCTAAACGTTGAATTCTGGGGATTGATAATTTTTGTACTGGAGATTCTATAAAACAAAGAGAAATATTTGCCTCTTGCGAGGATACAAAAGTATGACCAGAATTTATAATAGGAGATACCAATTTATTCGCAAAGGAATTTGGACCATTCGAGCTATTTAAATTTACATTTTCAAGAAATATTTTCATCTTTTAATCTTTCATACTTTTGTTTTGATCTAATTTTAAGCATTAAATTATGTTGTTTTTGTGCTCTGGTTTTATTAATAGCATTTGGGTTAGAAACATTATAAACATAATTTATTTGGTCAATATACTGGGCTCTGGGGCCCGACATTTCCAACATTGGAAACATGATGGCCTGATCATAAGTCATTTCATAAAATTCACCGTCATCATCTATGAAGTCTGCCTTATCTATTTTATCCCACAGAAAAAATTTAAAAGTTTTTAAATGAGAAGCTCTCCATATGTCTTTTCTATAAGTGTTTGATTCTATAACATCATCCGGATATTTACTAGCTTCTGAGCCTATGTGTGCTGAAGGATATTTAATGAAGCTCCCATATGTCATATAACACCTTTCTTTTTCGTAATAGGAAGATAAATTAGATAATACATGACTTGTCGAAAACCAATCATCGCCATCTAAAATAACAATTATGTCATTGGATACTGGGTGTAATAAGTCGATTGCATCAGAAATGTTTTTCAGTGCAAATTTCTTATCACTATTTTGAATTACTTTTATTTTATCATTTGAGAAGGTTAATTTATTTGCAATTGCGAAGGTATCATCACTCGATATATCATCGCATATGATACATTCATAATTATCATAATCTTGTTCCATTATACTCTGTATACAATTTGAAATCCAATTTTCAGCATTATATACCGGAACGACTATTTTAAAATGGGTTCTATTTTTATATTTTATATCTCTTGAACTTGGAATATTTAGATTTGAAGCTGCCAAAGTATTATCCCAAAATACCTTTGTTCTTTGGCTTAAATATTTTAATGCATGGGCACTAGTTCCAGTAAACCAATCTTCATCTTTGTGTTGGACATTTTCATTGCATATGATTTCACACCCTAAAAGTTTCGCTTCTATTGCTGTACGCGGACATGTATCCTTCCCCCTTGGGAAAGAGATAAACCCCCTAGATTCTGCGAATTTTCTTAACATATTTTTATATGGGAGATTTTTAAAAATCTCATATTCTAATCCTTTTTCCGTTGCATATTCTATTGCATCTTCGGTACCTTTAATCCACGAATCTGATCCCTGTATCAACCACTTATTGTTTTTAACAGATACATCCATTCGTGAAAAATATTCTAAAGCCTCATCATCAAAAACAGAACTTAAAACTTGGATATTCTGCTGGTGCAGAAAAGGATACATGTTGCAGTAAAAATTTCTTTGACCTTCTGACATAAACCATACAGTGGATGCAGAAGATAAAAATATAGAAACAGATTTACCCCTCTTGGAGAGCTTACATTCGCAAGATCCTTGTACATTTTCATGTTTCTCGGGAGATCTATAATGACAATATTTATAATCATATTCAAGTACAGAATAATTTAAATTTTGAGAAATGTAAACCAACAACTCGGGAGGTATTTGTGCAAAATTTCCGAATACCCAAAAACAATCTTTAAATTTATTAATAAGTTGAAAATTTAATTGTGTAGACCTGATTTTAGATAAGGGAAGAAAACATTTTTTTATTATAGCTTCAGATGTCAATTCGGCGCCGCCGGGATAATCTTCAGCAAACAGATCTGAGACAAATAAAATCACTGATTATTTTCCAATCTTGCAAATAAATCGTCAATAGACTCTTCAACAAATAAATCCGGAATGTTTCCAGAGAAAATAGAGTCACAAAATTCCTCATATTTGTCCTTCTCGGAGAAATTATCGATTAAATGTTTTTTGAGACTTGTTGCTTTTTTCTTGAAGGTGCTATAATTTTTTCTAATTTCCCTCAATCTCCTCTTGAATGATGCTTCTCTTGGATAAGCCCACTGGCTATCTTCCACAATTACATCTTTCCACACCGCGTAGGGTTGAACATTCCCCAAATCATATTCTACAGTCGCGAACATGGGCCTTGTTTTTCCCTCTCTTCTCTTGTCTGGCATATATAAGAAATCTCGTTGACCTGACCACCCGTGAACCACCACGGGCAGGCCATTATAAGCTGCTTCAAAGAGTGGGAGGCCATATCCTTCTCCGTGGGCGGTTGAAATTAAACATTTGATTTTAGGATGATTATAGAGTCCGGATAGCTCCTCCGGTGTCATATCTCCATGAATTAGATAAATTTTACACTTTATATCACCATGATTTGAAACAATTTCTCTTAATTTGGAGGCTGTTGCTTCTTTATCCATGGTGCTATTGTTCATTACAGATGTTTTTAAAACAAGACCCACTTCTTGATCATAATTTTCCTCGATAAACCAGTTAATCAGATTTTCAAAGTTTTTTCTAGGACCCCACTGGGATATAGCTAAATAATTAAATTTATAATCCAAATCGATATCGATCTTTTCTGGTGAAATATCTAATACTGGGTAATTCACCACATCGATTGCGACTTGTGATTTTAACATAATCTCTTGGCCTGTCTGCGGGTGTTTGCCATGATATACTGTATTTTCAAATGTTTCTTTGGAGTGGTTCGAGACAACAATAATTTTATCCATTTCGTTAATTTTTTGAAGCCAGATTGGTGCTACCTTCGTTGTCTCAATTCCCGCAGTGTATCCGATATTAATATTTGCAATTTTTTTGAATTCATTTGGAATTGTTACTTGCACAGAGACATCAAATTGGCCATTCTGTTGACGATACATATGTGTTTTTCTTATCTTTTCGTCAATCCATTCTCTTTCGGAATTTTTCAAACTAATCCACCCAGTTTTCCCCCAAACAATGGGTTCGATATAAATATCAAAAATATCTTCGCGGGATTTTAGAGCACGAAGAGCGAATCTAGCCTGTTCCCCATATCCACTTTGAGATAAAGCCGGGCCTACTACAATTATTTTTTGTCTCATTTTACCTCCAAAAAGTTCCAAGCCTTGTAATTATTTCTACTTTCCCAAGATCCATGATTTTCAACAATATTATCAATCAATTTAACCCATTTTTTTCTGTATGAATCAAAATTATAATTTTTAATAACATGGTTTCTACCCTTCATTCCCAGAAGCTTTCTTTCTTCCTTGGACATATTATAAACTTTTTTCAAAGCGTTAACAACACTTTCTTTGTTGGCTCTATCTTCATAAATATAGGGCACCTGTTGTGACCCGATAATTGCTTTCGAAGCTGGCTCAATACCAACACCAAACCACTGGTCTCCGTCTGTGACCTGCTCTTGTAGTCCGCCAGTCATATTAACAATAATTGGAGTTCCGCAGGATAAAGATTCTAATGTGGCTAGGCCAAACCCTTCAGCATCAGAAATATTGATTGTACAATCAGACATGTTATACATGGCTGCCAATACAGATGGGTTTACTTTTTTTGTAGATAATAATACACGACCATCGTCGATTCCCAAGTCGGAAATAATTTGAGTAAGAGATTGCCCATTGGGATCATTTGGATCTGTGTGCATGAGGAGCCTTACATTTTCCGGGCCGACTTCTTCTGCAAATTCGTTAAACCAATAAATAAGAGATCCGCTCATTTTTCTTCTAGCATTTCTATTATTC
>Ga0208299_1001671_pt1 | contig 16080 bp, 39 predicted proteins | sample 15_taG_FD_184089 | JGI IMG/M metagenome (GOLD analysis project Ga0208299, IMG submission 184089) | Marine viral communities from the Subarctic Pacific Ocean - 15_ETSP_OMZ_AT15312 metaG (SPAdes) (version 2) | ecosystem: Environmental > Aquatic > Marine > Oceanic | place: Pacific Ocean | collected...
TGGAGATGCTACCATCAATGAAAAGTCAGCAAGATTCTCAATGTACGATGACGACGACAACTGCTACTACGAAGGCATGATTTATGGAGATTATGATGGATTTGAGCCTCTAGACGACTTTGGGATGCCTAATGCAGGATGCACTTATATCAAACTTAATGGGGAGATTGTGTAATGACACAACTTACAGAGAAGCAAATAGAAGAGGGTTATCTTACCTGTTCAGAGTGTGAGATAGTGGGTAATGTTCTTACTCACGACCCTATTGGATTATGTGGTGGGTTGGATGGCTTTGATGACAGTTTTATATTTGAAGATGAAGATGGCAAACCACTTGGAAGATACAATCAAATATTCACGGATGATGATTTTCTATGTGATAATTGTCTTTTCGTGGTAGCAAAAAGGAGAACAGATGAGAACTAACCAAGAAATACAAGATATGAAGAAGGATTGCGCTAAAGCCATAGGTGAGGTCACAGATGGCTCTGAAGATGTCTATAAGGGATGGATTGAGGCACTTAATTGGGTGACTATGACCAATGAACAGCCTGACCCTAATGATGATGTAGGGGTACAGGCTCATAATGAGAACACACTACCTGACGGATTACAGAAATACATAGATGGAGTCGGACTCAATATTCTGTACTCAAACTACCATAAATCTACTAATGGAACATGGAGTAGAGCAGAGGTTGTTGACCAAGGTACATTTGAGCCTAATTTCGGGATTGAGACTGAGAAGGAATATTGGGAGGTCGGAGTATCATATGGTAAGGCTGATGATTGTGGTTCTGAAGACTATTATGATAAGATATATGTATGGAAGGTGGGTAACTCAGGATTGCAGGTTGTAACAGAAGATTATAAACCTGTTGATTTTGCTTGGAGATATAACTTACAGGAGAAAGTATGAAAATTATCACAAAAGAAATACTAATAGATTATCTTGGTGGTAGCAGTATGGGTGAAGAGGGTCAGCCTGACCCAATCGAGATGCTACTTGACCTGCTGAATCCTGCTGATGATGATTGTTGTGTAGAGGGGCATAGGAGGTGTATCTTGGAGTGGACAAGAGAAGAAGACCCTGCTGACAAAGATGACAGGCACTATCACGAAGAACAAGACCATATAGCAATGGAAAAAGCAAAGGAGACCAAGTAATGAAACTACCTAATAAAATAGAACCTATTGAGCCTAACTACGACGAAATTGATGCTATCATCTTACTGGAAAGATGGTATGACGAGTGGACAAGAGAAGATGACTGGTGGTATGGGGGCAATACTTGGGACTTAAACATATTTACACGAAAAGATGGAGAGTATGTGATAAATGTCTATGGATTAGTTAGGTATGATGACGATGAGTATCCGTCCACGGACACAAGTAATGAACTAGATTTATTTGAACTTAAACTATAAGGAGAAGTAATGACTGAATATGAAATAGAAGAACACGAACTGAAGGCAATAATTAATGAGTGTATTGAGTCCTGCAATAATCAAGACTTGAGAACTATCTTGGACTGCTTGAATGAGATAGGGCATGATATAAAAAGACCAACCGAACCAACAAGGAGATAGTTATGTTTACTTGTATAAAATGCGAACATCATTATGACCATTTAACTGGCGATTTAGATGAAAGAATGTGCCATGAATGTTTAGATGAAGAGAACGATAATGACAGTATATAACTTACTACACGAGTTGAAACTATTTATCGTACTCAATCCATTCGAGTGGACTATATTTTTAATACTTGTATGCCTAATGACAGGCTCATACCTTGAGCATCTAGTCGGATGGTGGCAACCAATAAAAGAGGAAGAAGAATGAATGAAAATAAGTTAAATAAACTATTAGACAATGTCGTTCCTACAGATGAGGGATTGGAGATTAGTTCAGGTTGGGACAATCTGGAAATGGAAGGGCATATGAGAAGTGTAGCGAAATTGACTAAAATTAAATACGATACTCTTGTTGAGCAAGGCTTCAGTAAAACAGAGGCATTAGAGTTGTGCAAAAACTTATTCAGTGGCATTAGATAGGGGAGGGTAAATGAAGGTTCATATTGTAACACCAAAAGGTGAGATAATAATAGTAAACCTTAATTGGGATAGAGGTAGGATTCAATCACGCACTATGGGTGGTGTGGCAAAATTAAGGGAATATGGATGGGATATATTAAAAAAGGGGAGCGAATGATAAAAAGAAAAGGACTTAATTATATGACATTGGAAATGGAAATTTCTCCACACGTCAGAGATAAGGACTGGACAGGAGAACGGGATAAATGGCTTGAGTTTAATGTTTGTATGATAGACAATGAAAAATGGGAACCACACTTCAATATAAGACTATCTGGACAGACAATTAAAGAAGAATGTATAGCAGAAGAAGTTTCAATAAGACAACTAATAGACTTACACAGCTTTATAGGTTGTGTCTTAAAAATGAGGGAGAATAAATAATGCATAACAAGAGGGTGAATAAATTAAGATATGATTTAGATGTTGGCGCTCCCAACAGTGATGAAATAAAGCATTTAAAATTTGAAATATGGCTTGGTGGTAGAAAACGTCACGCAGATATTCAGCTTTACGATCTTCAAATAGAAGAAGAGGTGACAATTGTCAACGATGAATTAGACTTAAAGCAATTAGTTCGTCTTAGAAATTTTTTAAATAGTGTTCCATTTTTAGATGAAGAAATGGAAACAAGATAACCATAAAGGAGAATAAATGACCGAGACGTTTGACAACATAGAAAAGGCATTAGAGAAGCATTTTTCACTGCACGATGTCGGTGCAATGATGGATTTGCTACATAAATACAGAGAGTATGAGCATAAACTCATAAGATATTATAGTGAAGATGACTTTACCGATTTTTTAAAGGAGACCATATGTACATAGTATGTTACACAACAGAAAGAAAGAGTAAAAAGTTGATACCTAATGAGGTTGAATATCGTTCAGATTGGATGGCATTCGACACGTTGGATGAGGCTCAAGCAGAGTATAGAAAGCTGTTCAATAGAAAGGGCTTATATACTGCGACTATATGTGAACCGATTGAGTCTACAGAACCAACCTACCTAGATAAACCTAAAGAAGAGGAGTGTCCGTTTTGAAGACAACAGAACAGCAAATGAGAAATAAAATGTTATATTCTTACATGGATATAATAGACCAACTAACCGAATCACTTGACTGCGAGGCTGACGAAATAGTTGATATAGTTAATGTATTAAATATGACTGAGTACTGGGTTGAGAATAAAATGCTAAAACACTGTAAAAATATAGCACTTGATACTCAAAGTCAGCTTGATAGCCTTGAGAAACGTGCTATGCTTGGTGTAGATCGTGAAGCAGTATCATATCGCAGGGGGCAAGTACACACTGCTAATGAAATACTAGAAATACTGGGGAAAGATATTAAGGAGTTTATTCAAAAATACAAAAGTCAATCACTATCACTAAATGAATTATATGATGGGAGCAAAAGATGAAAGAGTTTTTAATTACAGCAGTTATGGAAACAGACCTTATAATGAAGGTCGAGGCAAAAAGTAAAGAAGAGGTTCAAGAAATGATCGATGATGGTCGTATTGATGGTGGGGATATGTGGGAAGATGGTATGGGTGCTTGGACTTGGGGAGAAATTTCAGAAATAAAAAAGGAGATGAGCAATGAGGTTTAAAAGTGAAGCAGGATACACAGACCTAAATAACTTTCCGATGGAGTTCACCACAGATGTAGATGGAGAGCCTGAGATGGTTCACAGTGGTGCAGTAGTACACTATCGTGTTAATGTAGATGTTGGGGAAAGTGGCATTAAAGATATCACTGCCAATGTGTCTATGATAGAGGTGTCTATCGGAGACTATGAACTGTGTGTAAAACAGTTTTCACCATCCACAATTGATGGAAACAATGATGATGAGTGGGAGGTTGAGGAGCACATAGACCTCACCAATAGACAGGTCTATCCTGACAGGGTTGAGCTCGATTGGGAAAGAAAACAAGCATTTATATATTTTAAATAGGAGGGAAAATGGAGTTAGATGAGTTATATAAAGTAAGAATAGAGATGCGCAATCAAGTGTCCAGTAGAAGGTTGGAGCTCAGAGAGTTGGAGCTCAATTTAGAAACAATAGAAATACAAATAGAAGAAAAGGAGAATAGCGATGGATAAGAAAGCTCAGAGACTTAGATATCCCCAGTATGATGAAAGTGTACACATATTCATGCTACCCATTGACAAAGAGATTTTCACTAAGTTTAAGGCTCAATGTGTTAAAGATGGTGTAACAATGAGAGATAAGATGACTGACATGGTCAAGTCAAGCTTGGGGCACGTTTAAGCCTCAGCTACATAGTGGTGATCTGTAAGCTGCTTTAATGTGTCCTCGTCCCAGTAGTCTGAGAGGTCAACAAGTATGGAAGCGTTATCAACTTCTTCCATATCATCTACGCAGATTGTTTCCTGTAGATATTCAACCTCTTCTGAGTCGTCATTGTAAACAATAGTTAAGGTGTATATTTTATTTGGCTTTTTCATGTCCTAATATATGAATATATCCTGCCACTTAAAAACCCTTAAGGTCTATAAATGGTTTGTAAATAATAATTAACAAGCTGTATATTACAACATGGGATGGTTCAGTAAAAATAGGGCATACATGGAACTTCAAGAGATTATTAAAGAGAACGGTATAAAGCAGTCTTGGATAGCTGATAAGTTGGGAATATCAGCACCATATTTATCACTAATACTGAACAGAAAACGCAGACTAACCGAGGAGATGGAAAATCATTTCGTCACATTAGTCGAAAACATAAAAGGAGAACGAAGATGAAAAACGAAACCGTATGGAAGACATTGTCTTCTATAGACGTAAACAACAAAACCGAAAAGAAGGGCAACCTTACATACCTGTCATGGGCATGGGCATGGGGTGAACTTATGAACCACTTTCCAGAAGCTACATACACTTTTACAGAATGGGAGTATCCAAATGGTCAGTCATACGTCACTAAAGACGTGTTGATATATGACGATGGTACTTGCTCTGTTGAGTGTGAGCTTCGGATAGAGGACTTGGTTCGCAAGATGTGGCTTCCAGTGATGGACTACAGAAACAATGCTATAGAAAACCCAACTGCTCGTCAAATCAGCGACACTAAGATGAGATGTTTAGTTAAATGTATCTCCATGTTTGGATTAGGACACTACATTTATGCTGGTGAGGATCTACCTCAAGAATCTGCAAGTCCACCTGCCAGTAAAGATAAGGCTCCTGTTAAGAAAAAGAGCAAGCTTACAAAAGCACAACAGGCAGACGTGGAGAAGATTAGAGAGTTAGTCACCACCCATACAGTATTCACCAATAATAATGGGGGAACTGAGATGCAAAAACAGGTTCTTCAAGTTATTGATGGAGACCCAACAGTGTCACAGGTTAATGAGTGGATGGCATATGTAGTAGGAGAGGCCAATCTTTACGACAACGAACAAAAAGATAAGGAGTACCATGGAAGACAGAACACAAATAAGGTTCAGTAACCCTGACATCGACGGATCACCAATACCACAACTAATAACCCTAGAACAAGAAGCCCCTATAGAAGGTCAGACCACAAAAGACGACGGAACATCGTTTATTTGGCATAAATGGCTATGTACTGGTAGTCAGTATTTTATGGCTTCAGATACCCTTGATGCGATGCTTAAGGTTATGCCAGATAAGGTAGGAAAACCCTTAAAGATAGAGAAGGTGGAGAATCCAAAGGGAGGCTTCCCGTTCTTTCAAATCAACGGCATGAATAAGGACGAGTTAGTCCAACAAGCTCCACAGACTGCCACCCCTGTTATGCCACCACAAATGGCTACAGCGCCAGCATCTAATACAGATGGGGAGTTGGCAAGGCTTGAGCAGAAGCTTGATCAGGTCATTCAAATGACGACACTACTACTTAGCAGGACTCCTGCTGAGCCAGAGGAAGCAATACCCTTCTAGTGGCAGTTAAGTTTACAAATACTAAGAAGTGGGATGACGTTTGGTTCTCTGAATTAACGATGGAAGACAAGGTTATGTTTGTATATCTATGTGATATGTGTGATATAGCTGGATTTCTAGAGATTAATGAGAGATTGATAAAGTTTCACACTGGTATTGAGGATGTGAGAGGGGCTGTAACGTCCCTCTCTAAATCCGTTATCTATAGAGATGGATATATATGGATAATGAAATACATCAAGCACCAGAAGAACCTGCCATTAAACCCTAATAACAACGCTCATAAAGGTATTATATCTTCTATGTCTGATAGAATTCAGTCCTTTCCTGAGATATTTGATGTGCTACCTGAGCAAGACTCCTTAACCTTAAAAGAAAGTCTAATAATAAGGGGCTGTGTAGCCCCTAGTGAGGGGCTCACTAGCCCCACAGGTAAAGGTATAGGTAATGTAATAAACACGGATACCCCTCAAAGCGAATCTCACATTGCAAGGCTTTATAAGTATTTTGTAGGTGAGGAGAACCTTATGGGCGAGAGTGTGACCTCTAAAACAAGGAAGATTTTAGCTGAGGCTTTAAACATCATGGGCGTGGAAGAGTGGAAGACATACTGCGATGCAAGACTCAATGATGAGTACAAGGCCGCCCCAAACAAGTTCTTCTTAGAGGATGGATGGAGAAGATTTCAAGACAAGGCTAAAGCTAAACATAAAGAAACTAAACAGGCTGACACTAGGCGTAAGGAGGTTGAAGATCGAAAGTCTTTACCCCAAGAGGAAGCCCCAACCGAGTTTAAGGAGTTCGTAAAAACCCTTGGAAAACGATCAAGAAAAACTAAAAGAATACATAGCGCTACTTCGTAGGGAGCTAGAACATGTAAAACAACTACTTCAAGAGAGCAACTCTGTAATAAAAGAGTGCCGTAAGGGCTTTGAGACTATTAGCCAGACTGGTAACACACGGGTTGCTGATGTGTTTTTAGAGGGAATGGATGAAGAGTGAGGGCATTGGTATATATAATATTAGCCTTATTTTCCGTATTGTTTTGGGCTATTATACTCTACGGAGGAGTGAGATGGTGGATAGTATAAACACTATCACACCTGATGCCAGCTATATAGGCGTAGAACCTCGCGATATGCGTAAACTGCGCCTGGCTGGTGCATTAGAATTGAGCAGGCATTCCATGTTAGCCTTGATGAGCAATAGCAACGTGCATTCCTGCACATACCACAACAATGTCTGCTCAAGAAATTAATAAAGGAGAAAGAATGATGACAGATAAACACATAGCAGCACTACTTAAAATACAACTAGAACACGATTTAAAAATGGACAAGCTAGATGAGGCCTTAGGAAGACAGTGTGATATACATGAAATATTCCCGCTAGATCTGCTTGATATAGTGGCTGATTTGCTTGGAGTTCCTCAAGACAATTTCTACGAGTTGAATGACAAGTTAAATATGGAAGAATATGTTTTAAAAAATAATGAATATCCAAAGGAATATTATAGTAGGGATTGGGTTTGGGATAGGTGGCTTGAATGTGGGGAGTCAGAAGATCCAATAAACAGTTTTATTAATACTATGAAGAAAGATATCGCAGAATATTATAAGGAGAACAGGGTTGAGCAAAATTAGAGAAGCTATAAATGAAGCCGTTTAAATGTAATAGAAATAACCATCTTTATGACTGTGGATGCCTATCATGTGAATCAAGACTAGCATTTTGTAGATGTTCCTCTTGCATTGAAAGAAAGACGGCATTTTCTGGAGGATTTACAGATCATAACGACTATAGCAAATATCCGCCATTACAACAACTAGTAGATTTAGCAAGCAAATGAGAACTAAGGTTTGCACTCGGTGCAAGGAAGACAAGTCTTTAGACCAGTTCTACAAGAACGCACTGACGAGAGCCTCAATGTGCCACAAGTGCAAGAGAGAGTACAATGTTGAGAGATACGCCAAACAGAAGAAACTACTACAATTATAATGAAAGGCGTAGAAATGAATAAGCGTACAACAACAAGGATGAACTTTATAAGAAACAGTTATGCACAGCTACTATTGTACTACTATAAGATGGGGGCTGGCAGTGTGAGTGAGATAACTGGAACAACCATAACCGAAGCTTTAATAAACACAATTGAGAAGCGCTATGAACAGCTTGGTGGCAACTCAGTAATACTCAAGCTAAGAGAGCATGGGCACTCAAGAAACGGAACGCTAAAAAAAAGGAAACAAAGAGATGAACACAAGTAACCTAAAGTCAATCGTAAGAGGAGCCTATGATATACAGGCTCTTAGAATACAGATGGGAGGCCGTATAGTGGCCAACTTTAAATCAAAGCTGGGCATGGAGCCTAGTGTAAAAGAAGATGCGGCCGATCAGGACGCTAAGAAAGTGCTCGACTATTTAAAGGCTGAGTACAAGCTTATAACAGATGGTATGGCATCACTGCCTAGAACATTCTCTAAAAATGGGGATAGTCTTATATCTAACATGACTGAGCTGGTACTTATTGACCAGTACTTCACGCTAGAGAGGGACGAGGCAAAGCATTTTAGACAGCTAGGTAAGGTGCTGGATGAGTATAAGATATACACTCACTTCTTAAAGGGAGTAAGGGGTGTAGGGCCAGCTATGGCTGGAGTTATTATTTCAGAGATAGACATAGAGAAGGCAAAGTATTCCTCCAGCATATGGAAGTATGCAGGGCTTGATGTAGCTCAAGACGGCAGGGGTCGTAGTAGAAAGAAAGAGCATCTTATTGATACTGAGTACACCAGTAGAGAGGGTGAGGTTAAGACTAAGAAGGGGATCTCATTCAATCCATTCTTAAAGACTAAGCTGGTTGGAGTTCTCGGAAGCTCATTCTTAAGGGCTGGAGTCAAAGACAATCCATATAGAGCTGTGTACGATAATTATAAAGATAGATTAAATAATACTCCTGACCATGATGATAAGTCTAAGGGTCACAAGCATAACATGTGTATTCGTTACATGGTAAAGATGTTTATTATAGATCTATATAAAGTGTGGAGAAAGATTGAGGGACTGGAAGTTCATGCTCCTTATAGTGAGGCTAAGCTTGGACTCAAACATGGCAGAGATAGTGTTTAATACCACTTCCCTAAAGACATCCAAATATCCCAAGTGAACCAACGGCAGGATGACAACCATTATTGCAAAGTGAACCATTACCAGACAGACAACCATATTTGTTTAGTGAACCAATGTGTGCAAGTAGACCACACAAGCCAAGTGAACCAGTTATGCAAAGGCAACCAGAAGGTGAGAGTGAACCAGAACGCATAATGCAAACAAGGTATAAAAGTGAATCAGGAGAATTGAGACAACCACATTTGACAAGTGAGCCAATAAAACCTAGACAGCCGAATAATACAAGTGAACCAAAATCTAATAGAAGGCCAGAACAAATAAGTGAATCAGGGAAATGCAGACATCCAGATGAAAAGAGTGAACCAACCATTGTAAGGCAGCCACATGGAGAGAGTGAACCGAAATGGTACAGATAACCAGTTTAATGAAGTGAACCAACCTAATTTAGACAACCGTTGGATAAAAGTGAACCACAGGAATGGAGACAACCACACTTATCAAGTGAACCACGCGACCGAATACAAACATACACCCAGAGTGTGCCAATAGCAAATAGAACACCATAATCGTGAAGCGAGTCAAATATGTTGAGCAACCCAAAAACAATAAGCGATGAAAATTAGATATATAGAAAAAGTAAGTGTCAGTGATATATTTGCATGTCAGATATGTGGCCATAGAGGCAGGGAAAAATACCTTGCAACACCAGACAGCGTTACACTGGTAGATTGGAGGCAGCTGCATGTATGTAAGAAGTGTGCTAGAAGAGAAACTGGTGGTAAGAACGCTAAAAAGTGGAACAAATTACATGAACAGAGAAGCGGTAGCTGAGGTGAACGAAGATATGCTGTTTGCAGACGGGTTTGATGATGCGCTTGTCGGATACATTGAAAGGGCAGGCATGCCCAGCATTGCCTGTTATGACAAAGATAAATGTATAGAAATATTAGCCACAGACATGACATATGAAGAGGCTGTAGAATATTTTTATTTTAACACAGCGGGTGCTTATGTTGGAGAGAACACGCCATGCTTTTTTACAAGGATAGAAGATGAAGACTAAAAGGAAGCCAAGCAACAACAGGGAGTTAGAGAAGAGGACTGATATACTTATGATGGAAATACAAAAGCAAAACCATGCTATTGATACATTATTTATGACGCTATCCCACTATATAGAGATGAATGGCGACAGTGACAAGATCAGAGAGTTTATTACAAAACAAAACGAGGAGGCCGAAGATGTACGACCAGAGCTTCAAGAATCAAGCAGTTAAAGAGTGTGTCAATGGCCAGCCGCTTTCGGCTACAGCGAGGAAGTATGACATATCACTGTCAGCGCTAAGAGGATGGATAGAAGAGTATAAGGAAAGGATGGCCGAGATGGGGGCAAGACAAGGAAAGCCCGCCATACTGGGGGCCGAGATATTACATGAAGAAGAGGCCACTGTAAAGCGGCCTAATGTTGTGCTGAGCTCTATTAATATAACTATTGATGGGCACGATATTACAATGTCAAAAAGAGATGTGGTTGGGTTGATGGAAGTATTTTATCAGTTTGACAAACGGGAGGAAAAGAGAGACGATGTTTGAATTTGGGAAAAAAAGACAAAAAAAGGACATGGTGGATCCCTAATTATTATTTTAACCCCCCCGAAAAGACACCTGGGGAGGTAAACAATTATAGTTATGGAGACTTTCCAGTATCGATGTGTCCTGAGTGTGAGATAGCTTGGGAGTACGGACTTATTGGGAAAAAGCGCGTCCCCGTATATTATGATGATTTTCCCACATATAAGTTAAAAGAAGTTGAGTGTCCAAAATGTGAGGGAAAAAAATGAGACTGATTGAGATAGAGAAGATTGAAAGAGAGAATGATTTACTAAGATTAAAACTTAAGGAAGCCTGTGACTGGATCAAGAGCACAGGGAATTGGGATAACTACAAAAAAAGGAGTAAGTATGAGACAAGACACAGCAAAAGTACACGAGATGATATCCAAGGCAGTAATAACAAAGAACGCTAACCCAACACTGGTTCAAGCAATACTGAGCTGGTGTAAAGACACTGTTACCACAATCACATATAAGGAAAAGTTTTAATGGCTGACCTTAGCAATATGATTGAAATGGTAAAGTATGTCTTGGAAAGCAACCAAGAGGCACGAGATAACGACGTTCTCTTACAGAAGGTTATTCATTACAATGAGTACAAAAGAAAGGGAATGGAGTATAACTTAAAACAAAGAACATGGCTTGAGCACTTGGACGACATAACCGAGGGCACTATATCAAGACCAGAGACCATAAGACGAGCACGGAGGAAGTGTCAAGAGCTTTATCCAACTACTCGTGGAAGGAAGTATGAATCAAGAAAAGCAAAGCAAAGCGAAGTCAGGGAAGGCCTCAAGTATGCAGAGGAAAGAAAGGCCCAAGAGGAAACCCAGACAACAATCTGGAGTTCTAGAGGTTAAGATGAGACCACTATCACAACAACGCCACAAAGCTAGAAGAGCTGGGAATAAGGTCTTCATGTATGACCCATCATCTAAAGACAAGGTTAAGTTTAAAGAGGAATGCGCTAAATTTGCGCCAAAACACCCCCTAGAAGGAGCTTTATCTGTTTCGATGATATTCAACATGCCTAGACCAAAATCTCACTATAGAACGGGACGTTACTCTCACTTACTAAAAACTGATGCACCTAAGCTACATACATCTAAACCTGACATAGATAACATTGTTAAATTTTATTTAGACGCACTGACTGGTACTTTTTGGAAAGATGATGCGATCGTCTGCGCTCTGGAGGCTACAAAGGTCTACGCAGAAGAGGGTTTGGTGGAAATAGAGTACTGGAACTCTCCAGAATAATCCTTAAATTTTATCTCCTACTTTTAAAGGAATAATATGATAACGACAGAGCTTGATACTGTCTGGATTACATCTGACGGCAAGAAATTTGCGTCTGAAAAAGAGGCAAAGATACACGAACAAAACACTAATAAGGAGAAATTAACATGGCTGGAAAGGCTACAACTAAAGTAAAGAATGGCGTTGATAAAAAAGAGCCTGCAATAAGCATGACTTATATTGACGATATATTATTAAGAATGGAAAAGACAGAGAATGATGTCGAAGGATTGTTGAGCGCATTAGATGAGCTCGGACTTAGAACTAAGAAAGTAGAGTCGAGACTAGGCCTTTGATTGACACCAAAGACTATATTAAGTACATTCGCTCTAACGGCTGCAGAGTATGTGGCAAGTTCCCAGTAGATCCAGATCACTTGGAGGCTAGAGGAATGGGTGGAGCAGGCAAGGGTGGTACAGTTACAAACACGAAGAAAGACTTTAGCTGTATACCACTCTGCCGTGGTCACCATACTGAAAGAGGTAGTCTTGGGAATGAGAAGTTCCAGAACAAGTACAGGATTAATATATGGAAAGACGCACACCAGCTTATAGTATCATATTTTGTTGATTAAAGGAGACAATATGAATTTTGAATGGAAGATGCCAAAAGATGGCAAAAGCACGTTTGAAGAGAAGGTTCACAATCTAGCATGCTTTGAGATTGTTCTTAATATATTTAGAATGAAGACAAAGGCTGGAGATGAAGAGACCTCAGATGAGATGCAAGCTCTTTGTGGCTTTGCGCTTGAGTGCATGTTTGGAGATATGGATCTCAAAGACGATGATCTGTTTGAAACTATAATGAACCTCAAAGACAAGAAGGTCAGTAAGTTTAGATCCACCTTATTAAAAGACATGGGAGTCCCTGAAAGCATAATGGACTCTCCTGAGATAGGTGAAGCTTAAGTCATTCAGAGCAGTAATAGACGAACCGTATAAGCTTAGAATATTAAACAGAGAGGGCTTTGATAGATTTCTAGGAGAGTTTGATGTAGATACTATGCTAGAGATTGAGGTTAAAGAGGTCGTAAATAGAACCCAGATGCAGAACAGCTACTACTGGGGACAAATAATTGGGAGCCCTTCAAAAGAGGGCTCCTTGCTATCTAATGAGATGTTTCAGGGTTATACTAAGCAGGAGTTACATGAGGCGCTCAAGGACAAATTTGAAGTCAAATCAACTATGGGAATGAGTCAAGAAGACTTTACTGAATATATTAATAAGATTATAAGATGGGCTGCTGAGTTTGCAGATATGTATATTAAGGAGCCTGAAGACGTTTAAAATCTTCTTTTATATACTTCTTCATCCCACCCTAGCCATTGCCATACAAAACCACCTTTAGATCCCTGCATTATAGCTGCTTTAATTTTGCCTAGTTCTGTACTGGCCTTCATATAGTTGTGCCACTCTACATCATTTAAAAGCCTATCTTTCTGAATCTTTTTATAGTGCTCAATCTCCCTCTTTACTACAATTTCTCTACCACGAGCACCACCCCAATCTAAAGTTCCTAAATCCCATCCCCTATGAGCTAGCAGCCTACCAAGGTAAGGCAGGCTTTGTGGGGTTCTCATATCATAATAAAGGCTTTCATTTTTATTAAGGCCAGTTGTAAACCATTTACCTAAAGTAAATAGATCATTTCCAACATCATCTATCTTACTAAGTATTGGTACTAAGCCGCTAAACTTCCTTTGCGCAAATCTGACATTACCTGCCGTTAAACTTCTTTTATTAAAATCATATTTTGACATAAAGAATAGTCTTAATATATTATCAAACATAAGGTCGGTAATCCCCCCAATTGGCTTTCCAAGTATCAAGGCCTTGATTATATCGGGTGGTACATTTGCCATAGTCAATACAACTGCAAGGTGTCCTAAATTTTTCAAACCTTTTAATCTCTGCCCTTTCGTGTTGATTTTATCATACGCTTCATTTCTGAATACATCTAAAGCTTTTATGCCCCATGTTTTTAGCTGGTAAAGCAACTTACCAGAATTACTTCTGAGGTAAGCAGCGGGCATCTCTGATTCAGCCACAGGCTGATGATCTAGTAAAGCCCAATATGCTAAAGATATAACATCATCCTTCTCCTGGTCTTTTAGCTCAGAAAAGTCTTTTTTAAGGATCTCAACAATATCTTTTGCTTTGTCAGAATTTTCTCCAAAGGCAGCATTGATCATATCCATGTTCTTTGCTTTTAATCCGCCCTTACTTCTAGCCTCTGCTCTCATGCTTTCTATAACTGTATTAACCAGCACTTCCTTGCCTAGCCTATCTATTCTGGCAAACCCTGTTCTCTTGAAAATTTTTCCCAATGCTTTACTACTTCTTAGCTGGTCTCTAGAATATTCTGCAGATATTCTATCCATTCCTATATCTTTTGCTGTAATAGTAGACTTTCCTCGTACACCTTTGTTGATAGCTTTTAATAATATGAGAGGATTTTTAGCACGGTATGCTGCGAAGCCAAGGTCGCCAAACTGAGTCAGGGTACTAAGGAGATCTCCTATGGATGCCATGTACACTAAATTTTTAGCATTCTGAATTCCTTCCGATGTAAAATTACTTTTACCAAACTTAGCCATAAAAATATCTTGTATCTCTTTCTCGTTTTCAGTCGTAATAATTGGATCTGTTTTCTCTTGTCCTGCCTTCAATCCCTGTATAAAAGCTCCGATACTTTTTTCATCTAAATTTTCCACATTTGCCCCAACAACACCAGACCCCCTTCCAAATAGTTTTGCCCTAGCAATAGCCTCATTCATTCTAGGCACATAGGACAAAAGAGAGCTTGTTGAGTCTTTATAATATTTAGACATCTCTGCATCTAGGTCTGTAAACTTTCTTTTCTTTAAGTTTTTAGCAGAAGTCGATAGCGTGCCTGTCGTATTTCTGAAATGCATGTTTATAGCGTCTGCTTTCTGTTGTTCTGTAAGCTGTTCTAATTTAATTCCGAGACTTTTAGCTTTATTTAGAAGTGCAAGATCTAATTCCCCCTCTAAGCCACTACCTATTATTAAATTCTCTAAACCCTGATAATCATCTACTTCCCTTGGGTGGTAATTCTTATAATAAGGAATATCGTAAGAAATCTCAGCTTCTAAATCATCAAGCTCTTTCTTAAGGTTTTTATATTTACCAGCCTCTGACTTAGCCTTTTTTTGAGAATCTTTTAATAATTGTGCCTTAGTATCTAAAGGATTATGTTTTACTTTTTGTCGTTTTAGCCAATCTACTATCTCACTCTTCTTCCATGATCTTTTTGGGGTATTCTTAAGGTCTGGCAATACAAAGTCTTTCAATTCTCTGTATCTTGCATATTGCTCTTTATCTAACCCTACTGCTCTTTCATATATTCCATCTAATACGTCACGAAGAAGTTCGTACTCCTCCACCATATCATGTTTTTTAATTAATTTCTGTATTTCACTTTCTTTTCCATTAAGTAATGATATATCTAGCTTGTCATGGTCAACCTTATTAGATTTTCTTAGCTTTTCCATTTTCTCCACAAAACCTTCAATATTTAACATATCTCTACCAGTGTTGATGTCAGCCCTTTCATGGTACTTTCTAATAATCCTCTTAAGTGCTGGATGTATTCTTCCCAATCTTGTTGAGATTGGTATCATTATATCGTGGTAGAATTTTGCAATATGTCCTGACTGCTTATATCCCTTGGACTTTTTAGGAAGACCACCATTCTTTTCAATATAATCCATTAATACTGAATGTGTCTCTTCTGTGGATTCTTCAGAGGGAGCAGCCTCTGGCATATCACCCCTGGGAACCGCCCTGCTGACAACCATATCCTCTAACCTATCATAGGCCTGCTGCATAGGCTTAGATTCTATCAGCTTGTTGCCCATCTTCTTGAACCATGATTTCATTTGACCGACTACTTTCTTAAACCACTTCTTAGCATTGTCAGTCATTCCCTTAGCATCGTTCTTGAATTGAGCAAATTTTAATTTGAAGTTTTGAGCATTAACACC
>Ga0208299_1001672_pt1 | contig 16079 bp, 23 predicted proteins | sample 15_taG_FD_184089 | JGI IMG/M metagenome (GOLD analysis project Ga0208299, IMG submission 184089) | Marine viral communities from the Subarctic Pacific Ocean - 15_ETSP_OMZ_AT15312 metaG (SPAdes) (version 2) | ecosystem: Environmental > Aquatic > Marine > Oceanic | place: Pacific Ocean | collected...
ATTATCATCAGCACTGTGAGACATATCGAGAGTAGTAACGTTAGCGTTATTGAAAGCAACACTAGAGAAACCATCAGTAGCGTCACCTGCTTCAATAAAAACAGTTCGATCAGCAACATCACCAGCAAGAGTATAAACACCAGCGTTAGCGACATCCTCAGAACGAGACATAGCTTCCCATCGGTCAGCATCCTCTAAACTAGGAGTGATCTCGAAACTAAGTTCAACTTGAGTAACAGGCTTTTCTTTATCGACGAAACCACCAAAATGAGGATCTGATTCTACGTCTTTCTCACCACCAGACTGAGAGTACTCTTTGATTTCTCCAGTAATCCAGTCGGTTGAAGCTACAGCACTAGGATTAATACCTGATGCTAGGATAGCGATTCTTACTTTACTTCTACTAATTGCAGTCATTTTATATACCTTATTTAAAATTAATATTTTGTTTGAGCTTCTTAGCTCTGCCCGGGGCAATCTGTCTCAAGTAAGCCGAGGTGGCTTTCATATATCGTGCTTTATGTCTGGGAACGTGCTGTGTACCAGCCTTCCCGTAAGGATTGTTAGATAGGAACTTACCGCCAGTCTCATCGAGCCATCTAGGTAAGCTAAAGTTAGGGTATTTCCCAGTGTTAGGCCATTTTCTAGGACCAACGTTTTGACTCACAATCTTGTAAGTGTCAGGCTTATTACCCCTGAATACTTTAATACCACGGATTAGGAAACCAGCAAAGTTGGGAGCTGTGACTCTCGCATAACTCTTACCGAGATCAGCCAGTTCCTTAACTGTCAGAGAGCCTTCCTTCTTTAACTTGGTTTCTAACTTAGCGAGCTTCTTTAAAGCCCTAATGGTTATAACGTCTACTGTGAAGCGTGTCATTACTCTCTCAAGTAAGCACAGCTAAAACTCTTACTGTGCAACTTATCCTCTAAGCTTAAGTTAAAGGCGTAGTCTTCATCAATACTAACTAAGCTCATGCCAGAAATATCGTTAGCCTTAATAGCTACACGAACCTCATCACAAAGAGTATCTAAAGAAAGAGTGTCAGAATGGTACATCATAAGAACAACAGTTATAGCTTTCTTACCTTCCGTACCGCCAAACTTATCAAAGTCCTCGTTTATACTAACAGGAGTAATAACTACTTGATTCTTACCACCGTTACGGTCATTGTAAGAAGCGTTAACACTAGCACTAGATAAACCAGCCACTAGTTTAGTACGAATGTCCGTAAAAATATCTACAGAGATTGTTGCATCATTGATTGTCAAATATTACACCTACGTGTTGTAAACGAGCCTATGCTCTAAGAAAGGCCTATGCCTTATACACTAATATATAAATGGGGTGGAAGTCTTTATAAAGGCATCTATTGCCCGTTTATTGTTGTAATGTTAGCTACAGCTTGACCATTAACCTTTGAGGGGTTAGTCACCCCATTGATTTTACCAGTCCAACCAGAACCAGCACTGAAAGGATATGATAGTCCGTCACCACTATTGTAGAGTTCTGCAACTTCACCAGTAGCTGTGTCTCCTAAAGTAGTCGTACTATGTGTTAGCGCTTTAGTCCATAAACCAACCTCATCAGCACTACCCCTATAATAGTAAGAAGCATGAGAACGACCAATCTCAATATCAGAAGTCGATAAACCGGAAGCTCCACCGGCAGTGCTTATAGTAGCAACTCCTCTAAGAACACCGTTAATGAAAATATATGTCTTCCCAGTATCATCAACATCTTGTATGACGACCAAGTGATTCCAAGCATCCTGAGTAAGGTGTGCAGTCGTAGTAATACTCCAGTAAGTATTTCCTGCTTCTTGACCAGCCCAAACCACCGTATCGTTTGTGCCCAAATCAATATTACAAGCTATACCATAGACGTTTGAATCTGCACTCATATTGAAAGGGGAATTTCTTGACGTAGTTAAGGTAGGGTACAGCCATAAGCTAATGGTATAATCGGTTGTTTCATCGACATTAAAAGCTGCGGACGGAATACTCAGATAATCTCCCGAACCGTTAGCTCCATCTACACCGCCATTAATTTTACCGCTAGCTGTATAAACCATATTACCAACAAGCGTAGCGTCATTAGAGCCGACGCTATCAGGTTGAGTTGATGAATTGTCGTCGCAGGGATAATAAGCGGAAATTCCCGTTAATAGTGTAGAAGCCATTAGTAGGTAACTCCTTGAACCTCTTCATAAGTTGAGGCTGCATTGATTAAAGCTTCCTTCGCATCAATTAAAGCAAGAGCGTCTTCGACCTTACTCTTAATATTGGCTGTCTTTACCTCAGTGTATAAACCGAACAAAGCATTTAGTTGTTTAAATAAAGGTGGGAAGCCTTTATTCAATTCAAGCTTCATACTATTAATTGCTTGTTTCTTGTACTTGGCAAGAGTTAGTGTCTTAATAGGGTGCGTTTTAACAACAACCCCGTCTACTAATTCAAAGGTAGCCTTGCCTTTAATAGACTCCCAGTCTTTAAGAACAACGTTGTCTTCTGTAATCTTAGAAAACCCCTTCTTAATAAGCATTTCATCAGGGATTACCTTAGCCGTCTTGATTATTTCAAATTCATTATTATTAATTTTTGCGTATTTCATTTAAGCAACCTCAATATATGTAGGGTCATTTACAACCATCAACTCAGTGGTACTCAGTGCGTAACCAATAATACGAACAATACTAGTACTGGTTGAAGGAGCAGTAGCTGTGATAGCTCCAGCAGTCTCACTGACATAGTAAATACTTCCAGCAGTTAACCCTGTAGTAGTGTAGACACCTTGAGTAAGTACCTCTGTGGCACTAATTCTAATAGCTAGTTGGTCAGAACAAGTAGCCTCAGCACTAGCGTCAGCCTGACTCCAAGTAGAGGAACCAGACAAGTAAACAGCATTGCCGTTAGAGCCTCCAACAGTTTGGGAAACTAACTTCATGCCCTTGCTATTCCAATCAATATCTCCACCAGCTTGAGGAGTAGTATCGTCAGCCAAGTCCTGCATAGCACTATCAGCAGTAGAGCCCTGAGCAGCAGTAGCGTAATCAGTAGTATCAAAAGCCTTAACCTGAGCTAAGTTAGTAACCTCAGAGTCCATAAGAGCACCAGCACTAGTAACATTAGTAGTGTCAGTGACATCAGCACCTGTTTCAATACCAGCAACCTTAGCAGCATCGGTATAAGAAACCTTAGCAGTATTCGTAGAGATAGCGCTTCGTTCAGCAGCAGTCAAAATCTTAGCAGTACCCTCGACCATGTTATCCATGTCAAAAGCATCACCAGCAACAGTGTTTGGATCGTAAGTAGAAGCGAGCATGTCGCCACCGCCACCCAGAGCAACCCAGGAGGAAGTATCGTCACCATCAGCCTGTAATACATAACCAGCAGTAACACCAGTGGATACAATAGCTGTACCCTCAGGAGCACTAGAACTACCATTAGAAACAGCAGTGACTAACCCCTTAGCATTGACAGTTACGTCAGCGTTAGTAAAACTACCAACGTTAGAGTTAACAGTAGCCAAAGTTAAAGTAGTAGCTCCTGTAGCGTCGCCAGTATGAGTAGCATTAGTAGTCTTAGAGCTATTGGTAGCAATATCTGACTCCATAGTATCGAGGTCTACAGCCTGAGTAACACTAATGTAACCCACCTTAGTCTCGTCACCGCTAGGGTACGAGTTCTTAGCAGTATTAGCAGTAACACTAGAGTTATTAGATACCTCAGTATCAAAATCACTAATGTCACTAGCAGTAAGTGTTAAATCGTCCTGAACCTCTGTAACGATGTTCGCAAATGTAATATATCTATCAGCATCTGCCGCTGTAGAAGTATAAAATTTATCACCACTAGCGAGCGTAGTGGTAGCTGTCTGGTCTGAAAGTTTTTCGTCTGCCATTTTAATTTATTCCTCGAATATAAAGTTGTCCCCACTCTCGAAAGTGAAGTTGTTACCACTCTCGAAGATGAAGCTCGTAGCCACCACAGGAGCAGTAGCGATAGTATCTGTTGTTTTACTTAATTTAAAAATATTAACTACGGTGTCTGGAAGAGAAGGTTTCTCTATCTCATTAATCTTAAAGTTAACACCGTTAATCTGAAGGTAATCATCGACATCTAAAGTCTCTGAGTAAGCAGCAATAGCTAACCGGTCACCAACCTGTAAGTCTCCCCACATCTCATGTTCTTTACGACCATCAATAATATCGTAGTCAACAATAACAATATCACTAGCCGTATAAGTAGTAGTGACGTCTCGTTCCCCACGACTATTATAAGAAATAGAAGACGCTGGAGTGTAAAGAGTCACTGTCTTACCGTAAGGAGTGAAAATCTTGTTTTGTAACTGAGTACGAATCTGGTCTTGCTTAGCCATATCTATGCACCTTGAAATTAGTATGAGTTAGTTCATCTCTAAGTTTTTGAATGTTATTCTTTAGCTCTCGGAAAGTACCGACGCCATAATCTGCAGGTTCAACAATATTGATAGAACCAACACTAATACTACCACCAGAGTTACGAGACTCCAAATTGTCATTCATTAATGAAGACAACGTACGCTCAGTAACCATCTGAGTAGCAAGCATCTGAATACGAGCAGGAACACTAGCGTAACCAGCAGTATAAACAGTCTTGATACCCTTCTTACGACCCTTGATAGGTTGGAACTTATTAGTATTAAATTTTACTTGAGCCAAGTCGTCGTAAACAACGAAGTCAACGTCCTCAGTACGAGCAACGTAATCAGGACTCTCACCATCAGCATTAGTATTGTAAGACAAGCTATCAATGGTAATCACCGGTGAGTTCTCTAAGAAAATCTCAGGAACACCAGTATAATCGTTATACTGAGTATAAGAAGTACTCTCCCAGGACTGACCTGATAAGCCATCAATATAATCTGTAATCTCTGCGATCCAGTTGTCAACTGTATCTAATGTCGGGTTCGTAGAACCACTAAAAGCAGTAGTAGCACGTAGCTCTGCCTCAACTAAACTTGCTGTAGTATAAACCATTTTAAATGTACCTCAATAATAATGCGAAACCAAGATTTAGAACTGCTACAATAGCGGTAGCTATACCTGCCCATTTAGCGTTGCGTAATCGTAATTTAGTGATTTCTTTTTCCAGACAATCTACCTTAGACTTAGTAGCATACTTGTCTGCTAGCCCTATAATAAATTGTTCCTGATGTTCTGTCTGTTCCTTCAATAAGTGTTTTATGTCTACCAAGTCAGAATGTACTGCTTCCATTTTAGTCTCCAATCGCATAAGTCTTTCTCCTGTTGTTAATTTTATCATTCCGTAGTCACCTCTTTGTGTGTCCATTGTATTAATTGGCCACCAGGTTTCAAGTAGTTCTTTAAGTTGTCAACAACGCTTCGGTCTTCATAACTATCGCAAAAGATGACATCGTAAGTTTCTAGTGTTGATAAGTCGAGAGCGTTAATATCCGCCATGATAAGGTTTATTGAGGGGTCGACAGCATCGTTTAAGTCCATTACTTCTTGAGATATTTCAACAATAGTTAAATCAGCATTTTGAGAAGCCATCTCTGGAAGTATGAAACCAATACCGTAACCGATAGATAAGACTTTAGGAGTGGTATATTCTTTGCAAGCATCATAAAAATCTTGGTTAGTATAAGTCTCGTATTCTGTATTACTCATTACTAAATCAGGAGTGTGCATCTCGCAAATAGTATCAACACGAACAAGAACTTGGGTATCAACCATAACAGCTTCATTATCAATAATGTTCTCAATAGCTTGAGTCTCATAAACCTCTTCTTGATGCCAAACCTCAAAAGGAACAGCTTCAGAGTCTAGTAGAACAACGTATTCTTGACCAACAACGCTCATGCTAAAGAATTTCTTCCAATAAGGGTTAGGAAGGTTTTCTTGACCTGTATAAATATAGTTTTCTTTTGTAATCATGTTTTTATCTCCTCTAACCATGTAATAATACTGCTACCAAACCAACTGGAGCCGTGCCACTAACACTCGTTACTTCTACTTGAAATAAGTCGCCAACAGCTATAGTGGCTGTGAAAACCACAGTGGTTGTAAGACTACCAGATGAAATAGTACCTGCACTACTAGCTACAGCAACCCCGTTTTGTAACAAACGCATACTAACACTTCCTCCTCTACCAGAAGGAGCCACCTTTACTGTATAAACAACATGAACAGTCTTACCTGCTATTGGTATAGTGTACATTTGTAGGCCTGAAGCAATAACAGCCACCGATGTCGTAGAGTCACACTCAACCATAGAACCTGCTGTGAAATTCTTCAAGGCATAAACATCATATTTCGATAATTGACCAGTGCTTCGTTCTCCTAAAACATAATCTCCGGATGTAGGAGGGTCTGCGGTAAAACTACTTATCTTTTTATCCTCAGGAGCTCCAGTACCACTATTTCTTAATTTTAGAGTGTACTGGGCCATATCAGCCATTTTAGCATTAGTAACAGACTCGTCATCGAGCTTAGCAGTAGTGACAGCCTCATCGTCAATCTTGTTAGTAGTAACGGCGTCGTCTTGAATAGCAGCAGTAGGTACATTATCAGAAGTAACAATCTCCCCATTACCGTCAACAGCAAACTTTTGTGTGCCGGCACCGTTTAATACTTCGATAACATCGTCAGCGTCTGACCCAGAACCTTGTTTAAGACTTAAGGCACCACGAGTAGCGTCAGTGATTATCTCTGGCTCATCAGAAATCTCGTAAGTATCTTGTAAGCTTTGTCCTCCAAAGCCGGAAGAATTATTCCCTATGCCGTAACCAAACTTGCCAGTATGTCGGAACACTGTATCAGAGCTTGATAAATCTGTTTCTCCTTTCTTAACAACCAAGGAAGTTCTAAAACCACCTGGAGAAATATTGGGAAGAACCTCGAAGCCCTCTGAATCAATAGCTGCTTCAGCAGCCTCTTTAGAATTATAAATAGTCTGACCATACTGAATAACTGTCAACCCCGTGATAGGAGAGAAAGCGATTCTTTGAATAGTCCATTTATTACTAGGACCTATTGTAGCCAATACCCCAGAGCCATCATCCCAACTGTCAGGGTCAATGTCTGTATCTACAGCAAGTGTCAACCCTCCAGCACCATCGCTGTAAGCATATAAGAAAGTAGGTACTGGGTCGAGAACTGAAGTATCGAAGAAGTGAGGGTCTTTAGGATTATTAAAGATGTTCGAGTTCATGGAGAATGTTGTTCCTGCAGACCTTTTAATTGTCAAATCAGTACTTGCATAAGAATACTCATTGCCAGAAATATTCATATCACCAATAGCAGACATAAAATCAGTAATACTACTTGCTGGCTGTAGTAAAATATTTGGGTGATGTACGAAGAAATCAAGGTCTACTCCGTTAGAACTTACCACATAACCAAATACTACATAATCTCTTCGTTGTTCAGGAGTAGGTTCTGTTGCTTGTTGAATAACATTGCCAGAAGCATCTAAATAAATCCAATTAACTAAATTGCTCGGTGTAGTAACAGTAATATCTGTTTTACCTGTCCAAGTCTGTCTAAGGAACACAGGATTATCTGGGTCAGTGGTTGCATCAATTCGATAGCCTTCACCGTCAGAGATAGAAAACTGTGTACTGAGAGTTCCTGCCGAAAGCTCTCCACCTTCAATGACTCCAGAAGATAGTTGTCCAGCAAGTACTTTATATGTATCAAGGTCGTCGTTCGCTCCTTGAGAAATAGTAATTTCTTTAGCACCACTAACGTTGTCGTCATCATCAATAAGAACTCCTGAATCCTGAATAATTTTACCTGTTGCACCGTCGTAACGAGCAATAGCATTATCAGTAGAACTACCTGGACCAGTAACGTCACCACTGCCTCCACCGCCGCCAGTATCTTTTTCTCGGAGCTTACCAAGAATCTTATCGAACTTTATATCCATTTTAACTGTAACTCAAACTAGCACGGTCATCCCAAACATTATCATAACTAGTATCGCCATCAGCGAACAAGATAGAAGTAAGAGTACCGGACTCAATAATTTTTTTAATCTGCCAAGAAGCAGAACTAGTAGCACTACCAACAGAAGCAGTACCCAAATAAGTATTAGAGGAATCAACCTCATCAACACGAATAGTAAGAGTAGCCTCAGAGACAGGGAGAGGATTAGAAGAAGTAGCACCCACATCAACGGCCTTAGCCACCTGGCTATCACTAGACCGTAGTACCTGCATATTTCTCTCATTAGTCTCAAACGTTCCGCCAGCTCTTACCATTTTAATACATCCATATAAAGTTTTTCAAAAAAAAATAAAAAAGAAAAAAGGGGTTTCCCCCAAAAAGTAGGTCTATTCACCAATGTTGTCGTATGAACTTAGAGTACATACAGCGTCAGGGTGTAAGACTTGAACATCGTAACGTTCGGAACCAACAACTTTAACTTGACGGAAGTCGATATCTTTATCAGATTCAACAGTAGCTCGTCGAGCAGTAGCAATACCAAAAGCTTTTTCTCCAGTACCAGTTTTACCTAGAACAAGACCTTTTTCTACGTTAGAAGTTGCTGTGATAGCATCTGTAACATAAATGTTAAGACCGTATAGGTTACCGATTAATCCATTAGCAATAGCAGCTCGTGTACCGAACTCATTAGCTTTATAGATAGAGCCTTCGTTAAGAAGAGCAGCTTCTTGGATGTTGGAAATGATTAACTCACTAGGTCGGTAAAGTAAAACTTTAACAGCGTTAAGACCACGTAAGACTAAGTTTCGATTGAAAACATCAGTTGATGTAAGGTCGGAAGCAGCAGTTTCAGTACCAGCGTATTTAGCACTAGAAGCACCAGCGTACAAAGTACTTAGACACTTAGCGTCTTTAGCTTGAGCCATAGCGTAACCAATTTTCTTGGAAGCGTTTTCCATGAACTTAAGGAAACCATCTTCCATTTCAGTGTAGGAAGCTTCAAACTTCTTAGTGTATTCCAAAGGAGTGAAAGTAACTTGTCGGTTTGTAATTGGACTAACAGCAGCAGCGTCTGTTTCTGCAGTTAAAGCAGCAGCAGTAGGAGCAGCGTCAATAGTAACAGTCCAGGATGAACCAGGTCGTGTGAAGTCAAACTGTTCAGCTAAAGGAGCCAGAACTAGACTTTTAGATTGGTAATCTCGAACCATTTCGTCGTACTTAGCAGGAGCTACAGCTTGACCGTAAGAGTTGTCACTGTAAACCCAAGCGTTTGAGTCAAATGCGTTTTTAATTAATTCGTTTTTCATTTTATATTAACCTCTTTCTTCAAAGAAAGTTTTTCTACTAGCGTCATCAATAGCCTTCATCTTCTCTTGATCGTTAATAATCTCCTCGTAAGAAACTTTGTCTCCCTCGAAAGGACTCTTGACACTAACTACACCTTTACTAGCCTGCAACTGATCCATCTTAGCCGTTAAAGCGTCCAATTGGTCCTTAGCAAGTTGTTTTTGTCTAGCAAGCTCTTGTTCAAGATTGACGGTCTTAGCAGCCTCAGCCTTAGCTTCTTCATCTGCCTTCATGTCCGCCATGATTTGAGCCTTGATGCTCTCTGTGAGAGAAGCAACGTCAACACCAGGCTTATTCTCCTTTGCAGGAGTGTCAGTACTTAGTTTAGTCTTTGCTTCTTCTATATCTTTATTGATTGAATCAATATCCTCTTGTGAGAATGTGATTTCATCTTTTTTTTCGTCCATAGTCTTATTCCTCTAAATCTTGAGTAATCCGTGTAAGATTACTTTTAACAATGTCAATTCGCTCAAGGCCCTTCTCTTTAGCAAGTTGCTTATGAGCAAGGTATTGTTGAGCCTGATGTTCCTCTTGACGCATCTTATAAGCGTACTTCAATCGGGATATTTCCCAAAAACGAGGAAGTAAATGTACTTTGTGAGTGATTTTTTCTTCGATCATACCGAAGTTATCAAACTGCAATTGCATCTCTTCCTGGTCAAGTAACCACTGAGCATTATAGTTCTCAATATCACGATCAATCTGAGCGACTTCCTCTTGGTAAGCCTCCAGTTCATCTTCATACTTAACTTTCTGTGCTTCTTGCATTTCACGACCAATGTCGTCGGACACACCAACATGATTGTCAGTGCCAGCCTTATTAACGAACTCTTCAGTTCCTTTCTTTTCATCCATTTTCATTACCTATCTTCGACGCCTGACCAAGGCACGTTCTTATGGTCGAGTACTATTGTTGAGTCAAGAAAAACCCTAAAACCATTCTCCCAAACAGCGTTTGCGAAGAACACGTCACTATGAGCCTTCAAGTCAGGATAGTACATAAATCCAATCTTCTCAAATACTTCCCGAGCAATGAGAGTACAACCAAGACCACAGCCATTAACAGCGTGTAAACCCTTATGTTGTAGTATGTCAGCAGACTCTTGTTGGTTGAGTAAACGTGTACCTACCAAACCACTATCGCCTGCTTCTTTATTAACAGTCACGCAGGGACGACGATAGTCCTTATCACCAATTAGATAAAAACAACCAACCATCTCTTTAGCCTGACTGATAAGATGTTGAATAATATTGCTAGGGACATCAAACAAGTCACTCTCCAAACTGAGAATGTAATCGTAACCTTCCTCTATAGCAATTTTTCTAGCGAAATTCTGAGAACGAGCTAAAGCCTCCCGGGTGTTATTACCACGGTCAACATGATAAGCGTCCAATCCCTCGCTTTCTAATTTCTTAACATAATCAAGAGTCTTACTATTATCTATCCATATATGTCTAAAGTTGGGATAGTTTAGTTTACTCACTTGTTCTTTGAACTCGTCAAAGCAATAATCTTTTCCTTCGTAAGTTATGGTGAATACAAGTACTTTAGGTATCTTCACGCAATCACAGCCCGTGGATTCACCGGCTCTCGATTAACAGCAAAAGTAAATCCTAACAAGTCACCATCAACAATTTTACCATCAGCATCCCGAGTAACAATAGCCTCCAAGCTAACGCCCTTTGCACTCTTAATCAGTTTACTATATCGTTTGTCAATCATGGCTTTCACCCACATCTTACCTTTATCAAAAATAGCCTTTACAGTCTTAGCAATACCACGTTTTGCAGACTTAATAATACTAGCTGCTTGTTCAACAGTTTCTGTATTACTCACAATACTATTATACTCTTCATGGTCAATATCACCAACGAAAGTCTGACTGTTAACCTGACTAACCCACTTCTTTAAAAGAGCCGTAGGATAAATGTCTCCGTTTTTAATCATCTTATCGTCTGTGAGAATGAACTCAACATACTCCTCACCATCGTCAGTGTTCTTAATAAGCTGAGTGTCACTCAGGTCAAAAGAAATCTTCTCGATGAAAAAAGCTTTATCTGTCTTACCCTCGACGGAAGTCTTTTTAATCTGACGCTTCAACCACTTATTAGCAGCGATTAGAGCTATAGCGTCACCTTCCTTCTTAGCAACAGATTCAAATAATGCAACCCATCTAGCTTTAATACTAGCAGGTAGCTTTTCAACGTAATTAGGAACTGTCATTAGTAATCCCTCCACTGCTGAGTAGGCTTATAATCATAAGTGTTTTTTACAAGTTGATCCTCTCTAGTAGTAGCCTGTTCTCCAGTACCGATAGCTTCATTAGCCTCACCAGCACCTTTACCAATACGACTAGGCATGTTATCCTTGTCTCTAGGGTTCTTAATATCAGCTTCTTGTTCTGGTTCATTAAAGACTTTCTTGTCCTGCCAAACCATACCATTATCTCGCATGTACTCAACACAAACATCATCGGTGAAACCAGCACTCTTCATAAGCTGAACATTCTCAAGAACGTTCTTAACCTCGAACTTGTCACCAGGACCAAAAATAATAGCGTTATTACCGTGATTAACAAGACCAAAGAACTTATCAATACCAGACTTAACAACTTTTTTACGAGAACGAACATGAGTGTTAACATCGTTAGACTGACTGTCACTGGAAGATCGACCACTAGCATCAGCTACACCAGCAGCACTAGGTTGGATACGTAAAAGAATAAGAGTTTCACTATCAAGATATTTAAGAAGCTCAACGAGAGATTCAGTTTCTTTCATGTCACGAAGAATAGTAGCTGAGTAACCACCCTGAGTAAGGAATGGTTGTCGGTAATCACTCTCGTTCTTCTTGTTATAAGCAACGAAGTCTTTAACAACTTTATCATCAGCAGCTGCGAAGTTGTGAACAACACGATACTGACCAGTTTCCCATAACCAAGTTACGAAACGAGTGACGAACTTCTTCATTAATAAATTGTTCCATAAGGACTGAACGTTAACATGACCATAAGAGCCATCACGGTCAGAGAATTTAAACCAAACAACTTCCTCAGGAGCCCACGTAGGGTATTCTCCGGATAAAGGATTGGGAATTTTACTTTTGTAGTGAATAACATCACCGTTAGTTTCAGTGACAACCTCGATGTTAGTGCTATCAAGAATATTAGTGTCTTTAAGAGAGCCATCAGTGTTCTTGACAACCTCTAAGAATACGTTATTGAATAATTTACCCACATAGAAAATCTTTCGTAATACACTGGTTTCAAAGTCTAGCTTATACTTAAGAACATCCTCGTAAGCCTTATCGTAGGAACCATCGTCCCGTTTGATAATAGACCAGTTACCTTCCATGGACTTGTCAACATAGTGTTCGATAGCACCACTTGCTACAGGGTCTGCATCAAGCATATTAAGGGCTTCATCAAAGTCAAAGTCAGGGGTAACAGTAGCACTCCATTTAGAAGGCCAGTATCTACGGATAGGTTCTTTGCTATCAGCATTTTTAACTAAATCATTTACCATTTTATTTTAGAAAGAGTGATGGGGGAATAAATCCCCCTTATATTAAACCATAAAGATGGAAAAAGCCGTTATTGTCGACATAACAACTTGTAGTTGGTGCATACACTCTACACCCATATATAATAAGGGGTGAGTTGCTTTATAAAGACTATTGTTTTCCAACATATTTCTTAGTAAATCTATAAGGCATAGTACAGGATTTAGTCTTATAATCCTTCCAAGCAACACGATAACTGCGTAAGCTCTCCAAATTGTCCAGATACCAACGAGTATTATTATACACGTCTTTTAAAGTGTCTTCGTAAATCTTCATTTGTTCAGGAATCTCATAACCAGAATCATTCAGATTCTGACTCCGACCCATAAACCTTATCTTCATCATTTTTTTCTTCCTCGTAATCACAATCAAATAAAAAGTTACTAGGGTGACTATCGAAACGACGATAATCACGACTAACTTCCCTCTCAGGAATATAAAACTTTCTACGGATCATGTATTTTCCTTCATCCATCTCTTCATTACTACCATTCATGGAACTTCACCCTATCATCAGTGTGTAAGAAGTGGAAACAGCTAAGAATCCACCCATCAATCAAATCATCATTATAACCCTTAGCAGCCTGAATATAAGACTGCTTGGTATTCTCACTGTTTCTCATAGCAAGCATTTGCTTTCTCAAAGAGTCATCCTCGTAAGACTCCACAGTACCCTTAAACATCTGAGCACGGAAAGCACCATACTTCTTAACCTTCCAAGTACGGAAAGCCATCGGAGTGATGTTCCAGCCCTTCTGAATCCACTCCTCAATCATGAAGGAGCCAGCAGGACAATCATCAGGAACAATACGCTGAATGTTAAACCTCGTGAACAACTCCTCAATATCATTAGTCAATTGTAAGTCAGTGCCCTTGCTATACTCACGATGCCACAACCGAATAATTCTCTCATCCTTCAAAGTGCTAATGGTTAGAGTGGTCTTACTGCTCTTCTGAGCACCGAAGTCAACACCCAAGTCACACTCACCGGAATAATAATCAACCATCTGGGCATCACTAGGGAAAGCATTCTTAACCTTCTCAGGGTCGAAATAACTATCCTCCCCCTGAACGAACTCGCAGTAGTAACCACGACGAACACTATCCAGTTTACCCAAAGCCTCATCACGTTTAATATCCTCAAGAACACCCTCGTACTGAACACGAGCGTAATCATTATCAGCATCAATATCATGCTGTAAAGTATCAATGGTAGCAACCACCTTCCAGATGTAATCAGTGGCGTTCTTACCCTCCAAATCACAATACTCATAAAAGAACCCTGAGCTCTGCCAAGGCGTACTGGTAAAAGCCCACATAGCCTGGTTAGCGTCACCCGTCTTCTTCAAACTATCGAACCAGAAGTCATCCTCAATACTCTTATGACCAGCCTCATCAACAAAGCCAATAGTGAAAGTCTCACCAAGAACAACATCCGTAGGAGCATAACAACGAATACCAGAAGCAGCATTGGAACCAGCCAATACAAACTCACCATCCTTATGCTCATCGTAAGGACGCCAATTAATACTAGTAGCGTTATTACTATCGTTCTTAGCCAAACGCTTAGAAAAATAATCCTTACCAAAAATAGGATTGCCATCAGCATCAGAATACTTCTCATGAGAGAACATGAAACGATCACCATCCTGGTAAGTACGCTTAATCTCACGCAACAACTTCTTAGCCTGGTCGAAAGAACGAGAAACAATCAACACCTGAGTAGACTTGAAACGCTTATCAGGTTTCTTATTGAAGAAAGAAGCCCACAAAGCAAAAACAGCCAAGCACGTACTCTTACCAATCTGACGGGAAGTGAGAGCCAGCACCATACTCTTAATGGAACCATCGCCATCAAGAATCTTAGAAATAGGCTTCTTCTCAAGAACACACTGTAAGGAATACAAAAAAGCAACCTCCCAGTAGTACAATTTCATACCAAGCATATACTCAGAAAAAACAACAACACTCTTAGAGCAAGCCTCCTCGAAACCACTAGAAGTATCCGCAGGCTTACGCAAGCCATCCAAGAAAAGCTTCTGCTTCTTAGTAAACTTCTTATAAACAAGATTACTCATCAGAGTCTCCATACAAATCAATAAACAACGACTTAAGAGTGATGACATCGCTCATGGTCTCATCATCAATATCAGCCGGTAAGCGATCCAAAACACTATTAAAAGCCGTCAACATACAATCATAATTAAACTTATCCATTATAACTCTCTCCATTTGTTAGTAGGAATATCAAAAGTCTTATTGCCCCCACCACTCTTTTTAGAATCAGCAATCATACGAGCATTATCTAAAGTAAAACAAGGAGCACTGTACACCTCACTGTAAGAGTCCATAGGGACAAGAGGAAACATTTTAAGCTCCCGATCACTCATAGATAAACCCTCATGAATCAACCGAAGGCCGAGAGCCTCCACCTGATTCTTATTCAAAAATATAATACCCTCAATCTTATCTTCACTCATATTCACCACTCCATATTAAAATTCTTAACACTCTTCTGCTTCTGCTGCTCCTTACGCTCCATAAGAAAATCCTTAGAAAAAGCATTAGAAGACTTATCAGAAGCAACACCAACACCCTTATCGCCCCAAACCTTAGAAGAAGGAAACTTCTTAGCAGGAACAGGAATAGGCAACCGAGACAAAACAACATAAGGACCATTAATCTGCTCAGACATAACCATACCAAACAAAGAAGCAGACAACTGAAACACCGTACCAGGAGAACAATCCTCATCACCCAAAATAAACTGAATAGCCTTCCCAGAAGAAGACTTCCTAATAATAGCCATAAAACTAAGTACCCCTCGAACAAGAAGAACAAACAATATTAAAAGAACCCCCACCATCATCAAAAAGACTATCAGTGAAAACAATATAATCATAACTAACAATAGGAGTTCCACAATCACAAATTAACCTAACCATAACAACCTATACGCACTACAACTATATAAAACTTTCGGAAATATCAACAAAAAAGATACCAATATACACAAAAGTATACCAATATACCAATATACAAGAATACCATAAATATTTGATACGTACAATAAATATTTGAAGCGTATGTCCCCCCCGTTGTTCTTATGATCTTTTCTTCTGGTTTTTCTTGAACTTACTACAAATTAGTAGTGAATAGATACAATTGTATACAATAGTATACAATATATGAAAAAAATAATAATAGATAATGTA
>Ga0208299_1001673_pt1 | contig 16078 bp, 14 predicted proteins | sample 15_taG_FD_184089 | JGI IMG/M metagenome (GOLD analysis project Ga0208299, IMG submission 184089) | Marine viral communities from the Subarctic Pacific Ocean - 15_ETSP_OMZ_AT15312 metaG (SPAdes) (version 2) | ecosystem: Environmental > Aquatic > Marine > Oceanic | place: Pacific Ocean | collected...
TGTTGACGGCGAAGATGGTACCATTTTTACTCATGATGTAGATATCCACGGTTATCTTGTTGACATTGAGATGCTAGTTTTGGAAACACCTACAACAGGTGATGACGACTTGCACATCTATGCACACAGTTCGGCTGTAAATGCTAACGCTGCTGGTTCCAGCAACACCGACACAACGGTTGATATCAGCACTGCTGTTATCGGGAATTCGCAAGCTGTAGCAATCACCACCCCCGCCTACAACACCGCAAAGTATTTTTACATCGTTAGTGACGGCAGTACGGCTGGAACCTATGCAACTGGTCAACTCGTGATCAGAACTACTGGTTTTATGCTTGATACTGCTGCTGCTGATACATTCGTATAATAGTAGCTTGTTAGCTAATATGCTGACCCCTCTTCGAGGGGTCAGCCACTAACATTAAACTATTTAAATTAAAGGAGAAAAAGTATTATGGGAAGAAGAAGAGGAAACAGCGCCGCCGCTGAGGCAGCACCTAAAAAGGCAGCCCCTAAAAAGGCAAAGGCAGCCCCAAAGAAGGAAGCTTCTAAGGGTCTGTTTGGCACCAAGAAGGCAGCACCTAAAAAGTAAAATAGTTAATAACCTTATTTAACTATAGCCCCCGCACATCGTGCGGGGGTTTTGTCTTTTAGGAAACTATTTATTGCAAACCACTGGAGGAATTGTGGGAAAAAGAAGAAAGCGTTTAACGATGGCCAAATATGCCAAGAAGTACGCAGTAATAAGAGAAGCCTTGTTCGGCAAGAAAGTAGAGCCAAGCCCAGTTATTGTAGAGGTAGAGCCAGTTATCGAGCAACCAAAGGTTGAAGAAGTTGTGGTCGAGCCGAAAGTAGAAGCACCGCCGAAACCTAAGCCAAAGCCGAAACCTAAGCCAAAGCCGAAAGCCAAGAAAGCTCCTGTCAAGAAGAAGAAGGCGCCAAAGAAGAGTTCTTCTCGTAAAAAGAAAGAGTAGTAGACTATTTACTACTGAATAGAAGTAAGGAGAAACCAGTGAATGGCTGTACCAACTTTAACGCCAGCTAGCCAAACTAGTGCTGTTATTTTAACATCAACAGGAAGTACCGCCACAACCGGCAATGGCGCTGGAAACACAACACATTATCCTTTTGGTATATATTCCGGAACAGATCAGCATTTATATGATGCAAGCTTTGTTTCGGGAGCCTCAGATCAAGTTGCCTTCACTTATAAAAAGCTAGGCGGAGATGTTCTTGATATCGAGCTTACCGTTGGCAACATATATGCCTCATACGAAGAGGCGGTGCTAGAGTATTCCTATCAAATAAACATTCACCAAGCAAAGAATGTTCTTTCTGATCTTCTCGGAATGTCTACCGGAACCTTCGATCATGACGGCATGTTTACTGGTGGCGATGCATCTGGGTCGGCTGTCAATCTATCATATCCCAGATTTGAGTTCCGATATGCCAAGAGGATAGGGGAAGGGGTCGCAAAAGAAGCAGGAATAGGCGGCAATGTGACAATGTATTCGGCATCGTTCGCGACCACCGCTAGCATACAAGATTACGATCTTCAAACTATAATCTCTAACGCCTCAACCGGTACCGACCCTGCCACCGGCGACACTCCTGCGTTTGCCGGGCTGGTTGGCAATAAAAAGATTACTATTCGTAGGGTTTTCTATAAAACTCCTGCATCTGTGTGGCGCTTTTATGGCTATTACGGCGGACTTAATGTCGTTGGAAACTTAAACCACTATGGTCAGTTTGCTGACGACACGACATTTGAGATCATCCCAGCTTGGCACAACAAGCTACAAGCCATGGCCTATGAGGATCACATGTGGACAAGGTTGTCTCATTATTCATATGAGCTTCACAACAACAAGCTCAGGCTGTTCCCGCAGCCGGATGGCACTTCTCCTGGTTATATGTGGGTACAATTCAACATTGAGACTGATGGGTGGACGGAAGATAGTGACAGGGAGTTCGGCGCAAAGGGCATAAACAATATGAACACTCTTCCTTTTGATAATGTACCTTATAAAAATATTAATGCAATTGGCAAGCAGTGGATACGGAGATATGCTTTGTCACTCTCTAAGGAGGTCTTAGGCCATGTTAGGGGCAAATTCGGGTCCATACCCATTCCGGGCGAGAATGTCACTCTAAACTCTGGAGAGCTTCTCGGACAGGCATCACAAGAACAAAATTCACTCAAGGAAGAATTGAAGACAATACTTGATGAAATGACATATAGGGCGCTTGCAGAGAAAGATGCCGCGATGGTGGCAGCAACCAGTACAGTGCTTGAAGATGTACCGTTATTAATTTATCAAGGATAGGAGGTAAAATATGAGCAATGAATGGAATCAGCCATCAGCACCTCCCCCTCCGCTGTTCTTAGGTAAAAAAGAAAGAGATCTGGTTAAACAGGTCAACGATGAGCTTATCGAGAGAGTCGTGGGCCAAACTGTGGTCTACTATCCAGTGGATATATCTGCGACAAATTATCATAGCTTATATGGAGAGGCTATTGAAAAAACATTTCTTCCTCCGATAAGAGTCTATGCTCTGGTTTCGTGGGAAGGAATTCAAACAAAGAACATTGATGCTCTTGGGTTGGACAAGACATCATCAATATCGATTCACTTTCACAAGAGGAGACTTACAGAAGATCAAGATCTTTATGTTAGAGAGGGTGATTTTGTGTTGTACGGAGATATATACTATGAGGTTGTTTCCTTATCTGAGCCTCAACAGCTTTTCGGCCAGACGGATCATAAGATGGAAATAACAGCTAAATGCATAGCAGCGAGAGAGGGTCTATTTGATGGGAGTTAAGAGTGTTATATTGGGAGCCGCTAGCCCGTCCGCACTTAGTGCCGAAGGGGCCTTGCAAGATGCCGAACTGAAAGAAGTCACCATCATGCCGTCGACTCTAGAGACCATAGATAGGGCCCTGTTTGAGTGGCTTAGTGAAGAGTTGGATATATTTGCAACAACAAACAAAGGTTGGAAAAAGGTGCCTGTTATTTGGGCCGGCTCCGAACGTTCACACCAGATTAAGAAAGACAAAGACATTCGAGACAGCAGTGGGCTCTTGAAGCTCCCAATGGTTACCGTCTCCAGAGAATCAGTCGTTAAAGATTCAAGCTTTAAGGGTGTCGCTTGGGCTCACATTCCTAATAATCCGGATATAAAGGGCGGAGCCATGACTGTGGCCAGAAGAATCGGACAACAGAAGACAGCAAATTTTAAAAATGCATTTTCACATAAAGAATTTAAGGATTATAATTTCCCAGCCAACAAGCGTCTGACGGTTTATGAGACAATGACCATGCCAATGCCAACATACATAACTTTAATGTATGATATTAAGATAAGAGCAGAATATCAGCAGCAAATAAATGAGATATTGACTCCGTTTATCGTAAAGACTGGCCAAATAGACAACTTTTTTATCAAACACGAAGGACACAAGTTTGAAGGGTTCATACAGGGAGACTTTGGACAAGCAAACAACATCACCAGCATGACAGACAACGAAAGAGAATATGGGACATCTATTCGGGCAAAGATACTTGGATATCTTCTAGGATCTGGCCCCAACGAAGAGCGACCAAAGATTGCAATAAGAGAGAACGCAGTGACTTTGGTTCAGATACGAGAGAGGGCTTCGCTGGGAGAAGCAGAGACAGAAGAGGGAAAGAAGTTGCTTAAAACTTGAGACGTGTCCAATAAATTGTTCATAGTTCAATCTTGTTGAGGCTTTCGGGAAACAAAATACTATTTATTATGAGAATAGCGTAGTGTTCGTAGTAATATTTTAAGGAGAAAACTATATGTCAGCCCTAAATAAATTCACATTCATTTCACCTGGAATTTTTATCAGTGAAATTGATGAATCACAAAACCCAATAGCTCCGGAGGTAATGGGGCCAGTTATTATTGGTAGAACAACAAAGGGCCCGGCAATGAGGCCTGTCAAGGTTAGCTCCATACAGGAATATGTCGATATTTTCGGCAATCCACATCCAGGCGGCACTTATGATGGCGATGTCTGGCGAGATGGCGTTTATCCCGGCCCGACATACGCTGGCTATGCAGCCAAGGCATGGCTAGCCCCTGGTACCGCCCCCGCAACTATAGTTCGTTTGCTCGGAGAAGACAATGATTCTGCGACCTCCACGACTTCTGGCTGGTCCACAACCACAACCACAGGTCCTTCCGCGACACCGGCTTCAAATGCAGGAGCATTTGGATTATTCATTATTGATTCAGGTTCCGGCACCACTCACTATACTGGAAGTTTGGCCGCTATATGGTATGTCAACGAAGGAGGTGCAATAATTCTTTCCGGAACAACGAGAAGTCAGGACAGTGCAGTTACGGCATCTCAGGGTGTTCTTATTAAGTCAAGATCGGACGAGGATGCCGTTGCAAACCAATTTAAAGCACAGCTTTGGTATGATAACGCAAAGGTACAAGATTTTACTTTCAACTTTAACCACACCGGCAAGTTCACGCCAAAATACATAAGAAATGCGTTTAACACATCACCGTCTGTCACAAACAACATCGTCGTTAACTCGGCTAATGTTACCGAAGGGAAGCAGCATTATTGGTTGGGAGAAACCTTTGACAGGCACCTTGCAGACAATACCGCAACCGGTGTTGGGGAGCAATGGGGCGTAATTCTTCCTCTTGCTTCTGGTGCAGTGGGCGAAACTCAAGATGCTAACTGGGCGGATAGGAAAAACGGCTGGGTTAATGCACAGACAGGTTGGTTCTTTTCTCAGGACTTGGGCCGCGCAACTTCCCACAGTGCTCCCAACACCACAACCAGACTATTTAAGTTCCATTCTCTTGATTATGGCGCGTGGGCAAACAAAAATATTAAAATTGCTATCGAGGATTTGGTAGCCGGCACCACATCGACATCTCCTTGGGGCACCTTTAGTGTCGCTGTTTATCGTGCAGATGCATATGATATTGATGAACCGCTTGAGAAATTTGCAAACTGTACTTTGAATCCAAATTCGGCTGATTATGTTGCCTATAAAGTTGGCGATAAATACTTAAGCTGGTCTGATGCTAACAAGATCCACACAGAGAAGGGCGAATATGTTAATCGTTCTAAATATGTCCGAATCGAGATGAATCCGGATATCGGCCATGTGCTCAAAAAGGCCCATCTTCCTTTCGGCGTCACTGGGCCACTTCGCTCAGTGGGCTTCTCATACACCGCGCAATCTGGCGCCGTGGCAGTTGGCCCAATCGGCTACACCTCGGCTTCCTATGTACTTCAACCAAAAACGGCCACTCCTTTGCATACCGAGACAACATGGACAAGAGGATTTGTCACTGGCGGTATTGCGCACAGTGCGATGCCTTTGGCGGCTAGTAACACCAATAAAGATTTCCTTCCGGCCGGAGTGCATGCTGAACGCCCACCCATTGAGGTTGGACAATGCGTTTCCGCTTCAGTCGGCGGATTTACAGGATCTTGGATCTTCCCTGCTTCTGCTAAGAGAACATATTCGGAACACGGCATGACTTTAAGTGGTGATGCGTATTTCGGCGTAAGCGCAACAAAGACTGCAACTGTTAGACACCCCGATCCAGGATATGGAGACTATATGATTGGCTTACCGTTCGACACAACAATCGCAGGCCGATTTGACACGCTGACAGGTCCACCGACCGGAACGGAATATTCGTGGGTATTCTCGCTGGATGACATCTCTGGATCTGCTAATGCCTATTATGACATATCAGGCTCTAGATCGGACGAGACTTCTATTACTGCCGTCAATAGCAGCTATAAGTCTGTTTTGGATCATGTTCGCCAGTTCTGGGCGCCAATGTACGGCGGCCATGATGGCTTGGACATCAAAGAGGCAGAGCCTTTCCGCAACACTAAACTTGACGACGGCACAGAACTTGCCAATGCTCCCTATAACAGTATCTTCAGGGCAATTAATATGGTTGCTGACGATGAGGCTGTTGAGTGCAACATCATGACGATGCCGGGCATCACAAATTCAACATTGACAGACAAGCTGATGAATGCATGCCAAGATAGAGGCGATGCGCTGGCGATCATTGATATAGAAAATGTATATGATGCATGGACTGAAAGCACAGAGTCTTTCTCTAATCGTCTAGGTTCGGTGCCAACAGCAATCAGCACTATGCAGACTCGCGATATCAACAACAGCTACGGTTGTTGCTACTATCCCTGGGTCCAGATTTCAGACAGATCAAAAGGCGGCAAGCCATTATATGTGCCGCCTTCAGTTGCCGCTCTTGGTACTTTTGCAAGCTCCGATTCATCTTCCGAGCTTTGGTTCGCCCCAGCAGGATTCAATCGCGGAGGACTGGGAGGCCATGATGGCTCCGCAGGTCTTACTGTTATAGGTCTGACTGAAAGACTGACATCCAAGAAGAGAGATGATCTCTACTTGAACAACATCAACCCGATTGCTAAGTTCCCAGCAGAAGGAATTGTAATCTTCGGACAGAAGACATTACAACAGACTTCATCTGCTTTGGATCGAATTAATGTTCGTAGGCTCATGATTTATGTCAAGAAAGAAGTTTCTAGAATTGCAGCAACGATCTTGTTTGATAACAATGTCAAAACTACATGGGATCGATTCTCTGGACAGGTCGAGCCTTTCCTGTCATCAATCCAATCACGATTTGGCTTGACAGAGTTTAAAGTTGTCCTTGATGATACAACGACGACTGCCGATTTAATTGATAGAAATATTATGTATGCTAAGATTTTCTTAAAGCCTGCAAGATCAATTGAGTTCATCGCAGTTGACTTCGTTATCACCAGAACAGGCGCTGCATTTGAGGACTAAGCAAATAAATGAGGGGCTTTTCGCCCCTCGCCACTATTTACTGTAAAGGCAATAGAAAACCATAGGAGAATTAAATAAATGGCATTTTGGACAGACGAATCAACCGTAGATAATAGAGATCCGAAAAGGCAATATAGGTTTGTTGCAAAATTTTCAGGCCTAGGCGATCACGGCTGCTCTTGGTTCGTTAAAAGCATTGATAAGCCAAGTGTTTCTCTTAGCGAAGCTTCTCACGAATATCTAAACCATACATTTTATTATCCTGGCCGAGTCACTTGGAACTCAATATCTTGTACACTTGTTGATCCACTAGAGCCAGATGCCGCTGCAACTATGCTTAAAGCAATTGAGATGGCTGGGTATAAGCCCCCGACAGATTCCAATGCATTGGAATCTCCTTCAAAATCAAAGTCTGTAGCGGCACTAGGAACAGTTACAATAATGCAACTGGACGGAGAAGGTGTAGAAACTAAGGCAATTGAAGAATGGAAACTACACAATGCTTGGATTAAGAGTGTAAACCTTAGTGGGCTTGACTACAGCGGAGATTCTCTTTCTGATGTAACCATCGAGATAAGATATGACTGGGCATCCTTAGAGAGGCACGGCAAGACCGACAATCTCAATGGTGGGAACATGGGCCCGAATGATGGCCTTTGGAAGCTAGGGTCGGTTTCTTAGCATAGATTCAAATTAAAAATTTTAGAGGTGAAAATTGAGAAATAACGAAGATCGTCTGGGGACGAAAAGCATCGATAGTGATGAGCCCCCTCAGGCAAGAGAAGCCCAATCAGGAGCTTCTTTTTCTTTCTCTACTCCAACAGAGTTCGTGGAACTTCCTTCCCGTGGAAGGTTCTATCCAGAAGGACACTCTCTCTGTGGAAAAGAAGAGGTTGAAATTAAACATATGACAGCAAAAGACGAAGATATTCTGACATCTGAAACTCTCATCAAAAAGGGCATGGCAATAGACAGACTATTGCAGAATGTGTTGGTTGATAAGGGAATTGATGTTAAAAGTATGCTGATCGGAGATAAGAATGCCCTTATAGTGGCAACCAGAATAACTGGATATGGCCCAGATTATCGTACACAGGTAAGATGTCCTGCTTGCGCAAAGTCTGTTGAGCAGACATTTGATCTGAGTCAATATTCCATATATGAAGCCAACGAAAATGATGTTTTTGAAGGTGGAATAGTGATTGAGAAAAGTGGAACATTCAAGATGACAATGCCTGTTTCCAATGTAGAAGTTGGTGTAAGGCTCATGAATGGGTATGATGAGGATCGTCTTAACAAGATATCCGAGATGAAGAAAAAAAATAAGCTTCCACTAACATTTCTGACAGATCAATTGCGACAAATGATCGTTTCAGTTAACGGAGATAGCTCCGGAGAAATGATTTCCAAATTTATAGAACACATGCCGGCAAGAGATTCCCGATATCTCAGGACAACATACCAAAAAGTCGTACCAAATATCGACATGGCACAAGAGTTCTCTTGTGCTTCTTGCGGCCATGCGCAAGGACTGGAGGTTCCATTTACTGTGGACTTTTTTTGGCCTAGACAATAAGTATATCGCTGCTGTTTATGAAGAATTCTTTGTAATGAAATACTATGGAGGTTGGAGCTTCTCTGAGGCATACAATCTTCCGATCCAGATCCGTAGATGGTTCCTTGATCGTCTAATTAAGCAAAAAGATGACGAGAATAAGGCGACCGAGGAAGCATATAGGAAGGCACAGTCCGGAACTGGTAGATAATTACGGTTGGGCTTTATTTCTGTTGGATACTATTTACATTACAGAGGGCACTGGTATGAAATTTTTAAAAGAAGACAAGCTAACAGAGATTGTTATCGACCTTGACAAGCTAAAAGAGAATCGGCTTGACGAAAGCTGGCTTGCCATGTTCGGATACCATGTAAAAACTATATTAAACCGCATGTTCGGAGGCTCTTCAATTCCAGTGTCAGTAAAAGGCTCCCCACGAGAGGTAGATGCTTTTGCTAAGGCAATTGGTAACGAGAAGAAATATATTGAGACAGCCAGGGCGTATGGGCTAGAAGACCCTAGGACCTACAAGGACAAGTCCAAACTCAAGAAGGCGACAAATGCTTTCGAAAGAATAACCGGCATTAAGTGGCCTTTTAAGTAGGGAGTAGCACATGTCACCACCTGACGATTATTCAGCAGAAAGAACAGCACAGGCTGCCCGCAACCTGAAGGCCGCTGAAAAGGCGTATAAAAGCCTAAGCGCCGCGGCCATTGATCACGGTAAAGTCTCTGAATCTGTTGACAATAGAAAGCTTTTATCTGCCCAGAAACTAGTCGAACAAACTGCTTTACAGAGAGAGGCACTTCTAGAACTCCTGCAAGCTGAAATGCAATACAAGGCTTCTCTTGATGGCCAAGAAGCCGCGGTTGCACGACTTAGAGAACAAATTAGGGAACTCAACGAGGTAACCTCTGGCTTTGCTGATATTGCCGGATCCATTCAAGCAAGAGTGCAGGGAATGTGGGGCATAACTAATCAATGGTCTAGTGATATCACTGCAACCATGGCTGCTGGGATTGGTTCTGGAAAAAGCTTCGGTTCTGTATTGGATGAGCTAGCAGATAGAACCGAAACCATGGCCGACAGGCAGAACCGGTGGGGATCTACCGCACTGAAGATGACTGAGGGTGTCAGTGCGGGACTTATGGGTATAGTACATCAATCCATGACACTGACGAATGCCATAGATCAGCAAACATCTGCCTTTAAGAGGGCAACCGGTGCATCCCAAAAGTTCGTTAACATGATAGAGCCTCTAGAGGCCAAATATTATAGTTTAGGTCTTTCCATGGAGGATGCCTCCGCCTTAATGGGATCTTTGTATTCGTCTACGAGCGCATTTACGAGTATGTCATCGCAACATCAAAATGCGGTTAAGAGAACAGCCGCAGTACTTAGCACAATGGGCGTGGAGGCCGAAACATCTGCAAACACCATGGAGATTCTAACCAGAAGCATGGGCATGACCGGAACACAAGCTGCAAATGTTACGGGACAATTATTCTCATTGGCCGGCCAACTAGATATTTCCACCCAAAAGATGATGTCAGATTTCACCACACTGGGCCCACAATTAATGGAACATGGAAGGGGTGCAATTGGTGTCTTTATACAGTTGGAAGCCGCAGCGAAAGAGTCTGGTATGGCGATAGAGAAATTAGTTAGTACAGCCAAGCAGTTCGATACATTTAAAGGAGCCGCAGATTCCGTTAGCCAATTAAATGCCATACTTGGCGGAACATATCTTAGCACCATGAGGATGGTGGAGGCGACAAATCCAGTAGAGAGGATGCAGATGCTTTCTCAGTCTGTCCGAAGCGCCGGCCTAGAGTTTGATACTATGAATTATTATCAAAGACAGGCAATCGCCGGCGCTATGGGTCTATCAGATGTTAACGATCTTGCTTTGGTTATGAGGGGCAGATTTAATATGGTCAACGAAGCCGTTAGTATGTCTGCTGATGAAATAGAGAACCTCGCGAAGGAGAACCAGCATTACAAGAATGTACAAGATGAGCTTGCACAGGCACTTCGTGCCTTTGCGGTGCCAGCCACACAGCTTTTGAACTGGGCCCGCGACATCCTGCAATGGTTTCAGGAGAGCCCCAATGCGATCACTAATGTGACATATACCGTTATTGGCTTCAAGGGAGCCATGCTTGGGCTAAACACGGCAGCGACCATGGCTGCTGCGGGCCTAAGAACTTTTCTTGGCGTATCGGTGGGAATCATAGGTCCGATTGGTGGAATGATCGCCGCTGTTGCTGCGCTGCACTATGTCATGACACAAAAAAGGCACTCTCCTCCTCTTTTTGGGGAAAATAGTGCCATGGCCTTGGCTGCAAGCCAGACATATGGTCTTGCCGGCAGCCTGAGTAGTGTCACTCAACAAGCATATTCAGCAGCAAAGGGAGTTCGCGAAGTTGCGGCTGGGATTGATGCCGTTGGTGGTGACAAGAAGGTTCTTCTAGATGTTGAGAGAGTATTTACCGCACAAGAAAAGACATTGCAAGCATCTGCAAATGCAAACATAACTGGTCAAACAATAGCCCTTCTTGGGGCAGCATCTGGCCAACAAATGGCAGGCAAGAATGCATATATCACCGTTGATTCTACATTGGAAGTATCCGGAAAGGCATTGGCAGTGGCCACCTCAAAACATACGGCCGCGGTCTAACTAGGAGAAAGAAATGGCAACAGCACAAGTAACAGATTATTCCGCTTATCTACAACAAGCCTCACAAAGAATTATTTTTTATCAGGAGGTTTCCGGGAAGTCAGTAGACTTTAAAGCATTTGACCTCGCCTACAGTGAAAGCATAAACAACGACTGGGACGAAGAAGTTCTTCCTAGAAGAATAAATAGGGCATATGCATGGGCTGGGGTTGTGAGAAAAATTTCTTTGGCATGGTCAATGCCGGCATTTGATATTGCAGAGGCAAAATTAAATATGCAAAAGTGTTCATTAATGGTCAAAATGATGTATCCCCAGATGGAAGACAGTATAATTACCGGAGGAAGCCCTTATTGGAGGCTGGGTGTCATGAACTGGGCCCATGCAGGTATAGTTCCTGCCGCCGCCAGTACCAGTGACACTCTTTTGGCCGGCTTCCCTAATGATTTTAGTTTTAACATTGTTGCTTCTGACGGATATTTGTATGAGGAAGGGCAACAGAATCCATATCCAAAACATTTGAAGGTCAGCCTTTCATATACGGTTATCTTGGATGATTCATATGATTTTGGCTGGGACAAAGGCTGGAAAGGGCCAAAATATTTTCCTTGGGATGAAGATCCAACAGCATAATAACAGAGAGGCAGAGATATGGGAATAAGATATAACAATAGAAGCAAGAGAAACAATGCAGAAGAAGTATATGACGAGCTTTTTGAATCTCGTGGTGTAACAAATATTGATCATTATGTAACTCCGGAATTTGAGAGAATTGAGATGTCTGATCGAATTTCTCTAGAAAATGTCCTTCATGTTTGGTCCGCCGGTGATCGGTACTGGAAGCTGGCGTCAAAATACTATGGGGACCCTACTCTGTGGTGGCTTATTGCGTGGTATAATAGAAAGCCGACCGAAGCTCATGTTGGGTTTGGCGATTCAATCGCAGTTCCTCTGCCCCTTAATAGGGCCTTGTCTCTGTTTAATAGGTAAATAATATGACTGTAAATTTAACAGCACAAGAAGAAGAGACTGTAAGAGACGTCGCCGAGGCATTGGAAAGCGGCACGATATCCGAGACATCTTTAAAACAAATATTGCGATACCGAGAGCAGTGTCTTCTTGCCTCTTCTTTAAAGGATATAGTCGACAAATATGGAAAAGAGTATAAAAAACCATGGCGCTATGTAGATTCTTTCTCTACAAAACCGGATGGCGGGAGCACTGCGGACTTTCTAAATAAACTGCATCGCACAGAGAATATTACAGCTTTATTATATAATCCGGATAAAGACTTCATGAACATCAAACCTGGCCAGTCAAATAAGCTAGGCGCGAATATAGAAATCACTAAAGTAAAATACCAGGGTACCAAGGATGACGCCTCCGGCGTTATTACGTGGAATCATCAGGTAGATATTCCTATTAAGGCCGAACAAATGGCAAAAGACGATATGGAAATTTATAACAGTACAACAGCCACAGCTGATTATATCGATGGCGATGGGGTGTATTCTACTAGGTTTGAATCCAGACCAGATACTGCATATGGTATTAAAAGTTTTGAGTGGAGCTATGTCGGCGAAAATCCAGAAACAGTCAGGAACGACATTGAGGCAACACTCGTTTTGAGTTTTCAGAACTTTAATCAGTTGGTTAGAGTATATAGTTATAAAGATCCAAAGGTGAAAGGGATCCCAAAATCATGGCCATATAGCTGGCTTGATTTGCTTGGATACGGCCCCGAATCTCTTAAATATGAAGGAGAAATGCCGGCCAATGGTTACGACCCTGCCATGGTTGAAATTAAAGTAACTGTAGACCATAATACCAACAGTAATGAACTCGACGAGAATCTCAAGGCCATGGTAAAACATCAAAAACAAACTCTTTTTCTAACATTGATCGATCATGAGTTTAACATAGGGCAAACGGCACCATTTACACTGACCCTTACTTATAGGGCGAGACTTGAAGGCTCCATGGGGCAGATGAAGTCTAATGTGGTCTTTAGTCCAGATCTTGATGAATATGCGGAACTAGTAGAGCACGACAAGGATATACTTGGATCGCGAAAGGAAGGGTGTCCGAACGAACACACCAAGGATCTGATCAGCGAAAGACCCGAAAAGTTGAGGAAAGCATGGAAGAAGAGCTTTACGAACCTCCTGGACGCTGAATTGAGCAATGTTTATTTCACGGATGCCGGCAGAAATCTCAACCATAAGCCACAGAGCACAAAGGCTACGTCAGGGGAGAACTACGACGAGCAATCCGGCGATTTGCAAATATTTGTGGCGAAGTACGAAAAGACTGAGATAGTTGATTGGTATGCTGACCCCGCCGGCAATCCCCGCCCAGAACCAGACCTGTCAAGACAGAGCAACAGACTCGCAACACAAGCCGCGGCCGGCCGAATCAGCACGGAGGAAGAAGACACGAGCTTTTTGAGTCGTAATGATTTTCAATACGGCGAGACCTACCATGAAGTCCCCTTTTTGTTGTTGGGAGACATACTTGAAATAATGGCATATAGGGCATTTAGCAAGCAAAACTTTCTTTCCACACAATTGACAGCAGGATCCTTTGGCGGGGCTGATAAAATAAAGATAATTTCCGGACCGGTCCGCTTATCTGTTGGCGACGATGTTGTAACATGCAGCCTTTCTGATATACCAATCGCCTTCAACGCTTTTGCTGATTTTTGGTACAAAAATGTCATACAAAACGAAAGAGAAGTTTACAGCATACTTGACTTCATCAGAGATTTAGGAGATCAATTGTTGGATAAGTCTTTGGGGTCTGATTGCGCCATCGGCGCTCCTTCGGTTATCAAGGGAAAAACACAGTTGAATACGGGGTTTATTTCTCTGGCGCCTAAGTCCAATGGCGAAGATCCTCTCTTAAATATTAGTGGTACCTCGCCTTACGATGAAAAAACAGGGGACATAATCATTGATAATCTCAAAAGTCCATTAGTAAACCCAAGTTCTCTTGCCAGCGCAAAGGCTGAAGATGTGCGACACTATATTGTACTTTATATGAAGAACTCAGACGATCTAGACCCGTTCGGCGGAGTACAAAAAGACGATGCCGAGAGGGGGGTACATCATATTACCATACATCAAGGCCCATATAGGTCAATAAACTTCTCTAAGACCGATCAGCCATATTTGCGAGAGACCAGATATGCCTTGCTTGCCGACAACCCCTTGCGCGCATTATCAAATGTCTATAAGATAAGCTGTACTCTGACCGGAAATTCGATATTCTATCCAGGACAAACGGTCTTCATAAACCCAATAGGGTTCGGCGCCAGATTGGCGTCACCTACTGATAAAAATTCTATTTCAAACGTTATGGGGCTCGGAGGGTATCATGTTATAACCTCGGTTCAACACAGTTGGGGCCGCGGCGGCTGGACTACGACTTTAGGCGCAACTTGGACCCACAATGGGAAAAATACAGTTCAAGAAATACCAAATGCTGTAACATGTGAAGCATCCGGCAAAAGTAAGGTAGGGGGGATATAATGACAAATGAGCGGCTTTAAAGGAAATAATGGCATGTCTGCATATGATGTTTTCAGGCACAGGTCTCTTTACAATGGCTTTGCTTTTTCTGAGAGTGGAGAGATAAATGTAGATCCGGAAGCAACAAAGAATTTTTGGTTCATTGAAAATATGCTGCATGGAAGAATCCGCGAAAAGTCGGGCCAGATATCGATAATAACACCAAAGATGGATCTCTTAAGAAGTTGCAAAAGAAACACAGGAGGGGCCCCCGTGTTGGCTCTTGATTTCGTTTCCGATGCTTTTGAGCACATGATCATCAACCATGAAAAAGATCGACTTAAGACGACCGGCTTGTCTGATGACAGCGCTCATTTATCAAAACTAAAGGTGCATGCGGGGGCGACAGATGCATCCAAAAAATACAGAAAGTCGAAAGCCGAGTTGAGAAAGCGGTTCCTTTCATACAGCAATTCTATTAAAGAGGAGACTGATAAAATATCTTCATTTGAGAGCTTTGTGCCTCTCTTCATGGAGTTTATAGTGCCGCTGCTTGAGGCTTTTCCGGCAACCAGATCTTCATATTTGTTGAGCAAGTCGTCGTCACCTATGATGAGTGGCCTCTGCCTAGAAATAGCCTCTCTTAATCACTCTGAAGATGGCGTCAAGAGCAAGCATTTCCTCAATGATCGAAATTTTAATGCTTATCGAGTGATTGCTGCAAAAAGTGGCTTTGCTATTGATAAAAATGCCCCTTGGAGATTGGTGGCTGACATTGCATCGAGTCAAATGTTAGAATTTGCAGCAAAAAGAGTTCCAGAAATATCTACTGCTGAAGATATTCTTGATTATTATTTTGAAGAAGTAAGGGATCAGTACGACGAGCTTGCAGAATTTCAGGAAACCATGACCAGAGCATACAATTTGTTGATTTCTACAAATTCTGTGATTTATGAAAAATCAGTGGATTCTGATCAGAAAGTAATTTTGAACACAAGAATAAGAACAACAGAACCGCACAGCAGCATTGTTTCTAGAATAGGAAATGACTTTTGGTATGAAAAATTCTTAACAGTCAAAAACATAGAACTTGGCTTGGGGTATAGCGATTTAGAAGTAAGAAAAATGGCAAATAATGCATCAGATTTGGAATCTTCGTTTGACAGATCGAGAGCAACGGGATATATTAAGAAAAGGATGATACCGATTATTCCTTCTGAGGGTTCGACAACTTACAGGACTTTCAAGATAGAAGGAGCAAAGGATACTCCCAAAGAAGATTCTCAGGCGCTTGCCAGATCTTTAAATAAAAAAATCTATTAGGGGTAAATTTGATTTTTCAAACATTAGACGACAAAAACGAATGTGTCGGCATATATGCAGAAGGCAAATTGTCCTTCGACGAACTGCCTGACGGCCTGACTGCATGTTGGGCACCAGTCCCTTATCTAGAAGATAAAGAGATAGAGTATGCCTC
>Ga0208299_1001674_pt1 | contig 16076 bp, 24 predicted proteins | sample 15_taG_FD_184089 | JGI IMG/M metagenome (GOLD analysis project Ga0208299, IMG submission 184089) | Marine viral communities from the Subarctic Pacific Ocean - 15_ETSP_OMZ_AT15312 metaG (SPAdes) (version 2) | ecosystem: Environmental > Aquatic > Marine > Oceanic | place: Pacific Ocean | collected...
CTATTTATTTATATTTGTGATGCTAATATTCTAACCTGATTAGGACAGAGAACATTAGCTATGGTGTTTTTTGTTTCTTTTACTTTGTTTTTACTTCTTTCTCTTAGTTTCTTTCTATGTTTCTTGAATTTATGTAATACTTTAAAATATCTTTTAATATAATATTTTCTATTTATAGGATATAAATCATCAAGGTTTTTAATCATTTTCATAAATTCACTATATGTTTGGAATTTTTGAGAAGTTCCATCAAGATATTTAATAATCAGATTTGTTTTATTATAATTTTTAATAATTAAATCTGCATTATTCTTTCTAAATGAAGCGTGAGCTATGTCGTAAGGTGTTGCCTCCCTTGTCTTTAAAAGCTTTTTTAAATCTTTCATATACTGCGAAGATAGTTGATATTTTTCTTTTCTCATAGCAAAAGGTATTGATTAGTTATATTCAATAGTAAAAAAAGAGGGAGCGTTAGCTCCCCTTTAGATTAAAATGGTAGATGTGATTCTTGTTTATCTGATTCTGCTATTGCTTGTTCTTTCTCTGCAATTTGTTCATCAATCTCTTCTTCCATAACTGTTTCTTCTTTTTCTTCTGTTAAGAATTCTCTAGCAAGTTCTTTAACTGTTGCTTCTTCATCTCTGAAGTAATAGTTGTCAAGAAGTGGAGTGTGCGTTAATCCATTTTCTGATGTTTCTTTGTTAGGAACAATCTTAATGTTTGTCCATAGGTTACCATTTCTATCCTTGTTGTAATTGTCTTTAAGAAATTCCATAAGGTTAGTGGTGTTGATAGCAACATTAAAGATGCTCGTTCCTTTCTTGGAAATGTATTCTCTAATGAACATTCCCTGTACTAGTGTGTTTTGACTTTTCTCACTCATGTTTAAATAATTTGGTTAATATTATAGTTAATAGTAAAAAAGAGAGAGCTGTTATACGCTCTCTTTATTTTTTGTAGTATTCAATGTATAAACTATCTACTTTGTATTGGTATTCATTCCAAAGTTTATTTACTTCATAATCTATTTTATTCCTATGTGTTAATTGTTCATCAGTTAAATTATTCATAATTCCACATGAACTTAATATTAACATGCTTAGTATTGTTACTAGTGCTTTCATCTCTTTATTTATGTTTAGTTAATATTATACTATATTATTTTTAAGTCTAAATTCAGTCCAATCATCATCTGTCTTTATATTTAAAGAACTAGGTCTATAATATTTTATTATTAGTTCCTTATCTTCCATAAAACTTGATAATTCATATTTTAATAAATGGTCAAAATTAAAGTTAAATATAAACTCAATAAATAATAATTGTATATTTAATGAAATTTCTCTTACTACCATACTTTCTCTTACAATTAAATGTTTATCATTAAGAGATTTATCTTCTTCTTTAGTTCTTTTATCTTCTACTCTACCAAAATAACTATCAGGTTTAAAATTTAAATCAAATGATAATTTCCACATGTCTTTATCTAATGGATTATAGATATTAAATATACTATGTATCATCCATCTTTTAAAGTTAAGAGCAAACATATAAATGTTAAGACACCAATAATTTGGCATCAAACGGTTATGTTCTTTGTTAAATTTAAATAATGTAATTAGAATATTTTGATTATTTTCGTGTTCTCCTGAAAAATAGTGTTTTAATTTGTTTAATAATGTTTTCATCTCTTTATATTTTAAGGGTTATTAAAAAAGAACAGCTCAATGTGCATTGTGCAGTGTGTTATAACTAGTTCACTTATCTGCCTGTAACCATTTCTTTCGCGGGCCATTTAACACTTTAATTTTTTTGTCACACTATCAGGTTTCTCCTAATAATGAGGGCTCACATTTTTTGCTGTTCTTTATATTTTAAGTGTTATTATTAATAGTAAAAAAGAATGAAAGTAAGTCTCTTGAGTATGGTGGTACTCCAATCTTCCCACAGTTATCTCAATAATGAGCTCTCACACAAGATACGACTTACTGTTCATTCTTTATATTTTAAGTATTATTTCTTGGTTTATTATTTATCTTCTTAAGTATATCTTCTTCATATTCATTGCAATCTCTTTCAGTAAGAAGTTCAATAGGTTCTATGCATAATTCACACATACATGTATCACTACCGTAATTACCGTGAAAACAATGCTTTAATAAATCATTACATACATCACACCATTCTCCCATATCTTTTGGTTCTTCAGTTGAATAATACATATCTTTATATTTTAAGTGTTATTAAATAGAATAGAATTGAGAAGGAATCTCAACCATAAGTTACATTTAAGATAACAAAACAAGTTTTACGATAAGTATTTTACTCATTTCTATTCTTTTCTTTAACGCAAAGACATTTGCGATTTAAACTTTTTCTTACCATTACATCCTTTATAAGTATGAGATGTAGATGAACATGATGTCATCATTAATGCCATTATAAATAGAATTAATATTGTCATTTCTATTTTATCCATATTCCAAAACTTCATAAACTTTTTCATAATGTTATATTTTAAGAGTTATTAAACTGTACATTCTCTCCAATTTACAGTACTATTCTTTATTCTAATAATAAAATCTTTATAAGTTTTATACTCAGTTATATTTCCATAAACAGAGAGTAAAGAATACCTATTAAGAGTGTCACAATATTTCTTTAATTGTGATTTAGAAGTAAAGTACACACCTATTATTCTATCAGTTATAAAATATCTTTTCTTCATAATTGTTATTTTAAGTGTTATTAAATTGGTTAAATAAAAGCAGTTTTTATGCATACTTAGGCATATGTACGAGGTGGATTAGTTCTCTTAGTTAGTCAATAATCCATTAATAATGAACAGTTTTACACTTGTTCAGGTGTTATTTCTTAACCAGTTCTCTGTTACCGAGTGTAGTGCCTGGCATGAAAACATTTATCTACTTTGTATCTAAGATTAAATCTCTTTCTTGCTCCATAAAAATGATTTATGTGCTGGTTTATTAAATTACTCAAGTTTAATTCTTAGTTTAATGTTATTAATAACAGGTCAGCAGCTGTTTAAATGATGTCACATCCTCTTAGAGGCATCCCTACTGTTCGACACTAGTTCTAGAAGGTTATCACTAACCACTAGGCTTATTGTTACACCTGTTATTAAATGTTATTAATTAGGAAATGTACTTATCCAAGCCTTAGCTCTTTTACTTTTACCTAACTTTATTTCTTTCATTGCTGTCTCATACATTTTATTACGAGTATGAACATCTAACTTTCTAAGTTCTTTTAGTGTTATTGCCATTGTATTATCTTTAAGTGTTATATTATTATATCTCTTTGATTTGATAAGTTGTGCAATTGTGGTAAAAAGTGGTGAATGCGACCTGCCAATCGCACTCATCACTTAAAAGTTAAACTCTTTTCACTCTTATCATCTATCTAAGTAGTGAATAAGCAAGTTAGTAAGAGTTTATTTTATATGTTCTCCACAGTTAGCAAAGGTTTTTGATTGAATTAGACAAGTTCTTTGATGGACAAAGAACTGTAAAAGGGAGCGAACTCCCTTTCTTTTACCTACGCTAACTCCAACTCTTCTACTTGCTCGTAGTGATTAACAGTAGCAATCGCTGTTCCGTCTTCCGTAATCAGAACATTAAACTCTGCCAATGTACCATTTTGGGATTTACCCCCAACAGGTAGAGTAGATTGCGTGTCATTAACTGTGTAGGATACAAACCTACCGTTAGGGCCACTAACCAGTCGACAACTGGAAGCGCCTAACTCTTTGAGATACTCAATAAGTTTTTTCATAAGACAATTTTGAGATTAATATTAATGAAGCACGGGGCGCTCCAAAGTTCGATACATAGCAGGGGTCTTTGATGGTGTTGGTCCACGCATTCACAAACTCCCCTAAAAAATTTTTTTTATAATATTTTTTTATATATTTGCAAAATGATTAGACGAGCATCATTTATATTTAGAGATGTAAATAGGAAGAAAAGGCCGGGGGTACATTCCAAAACAAAAGCATCAAAATTAAAAAATTCTAAAAATTATTTAAAAAAATATAGGGGACAAGGAAAATAGTTGTATATTTGCCCCCTAACTAAAATTTTTTATTTATGGAAATTATATTTAATTATGTAGAATCATTTTTTAAAGACATGACGTCTTTATTTATGGTGTTACTATCATTTGGAGTAATGGCGGAAATCGTTTTTGGATCCCCAGTATTTGGAATGAGCGTTATTAATAACGTTATGGAGATAGTTAACTTATTAGGAAACAATGGATTTGTTGGTTTATTAGTGTTAATTATTTTGTTTAAATTTGTAGATCAGAAGTAAAAAGAAGTTGAAAGAAAAAAAAGGCATACGCAAGTATATCACCCTCGAGGGCCGAAAGGTGAGTAGGGGGTCAGACGTGGGATTTATACCTTCTAATATTGTGGTCATTTGGCCATAAGAAGGTTAATACGCTTAAAAAAACGTTGTGAAACGAATAATTAAGTAGGAAATTTTCTCCCATAGCCTTGAAAAAGTAATGTATAAGCTCTAGTTGGGGTAGATTACACACAGGTAATTGTGATGAATTAACATCGGTCTTACTATCCCTTGGTCCTCCTGCAAAGATGGAGAGCACTGCTAGAAGGAAATCAAACTTGAAATTAAGATTCCCAAGGGGGACCCTCTGCCCTTTTGTAAAATAAAATAAAAATTTTATAATAAATATTTGGATTTATAAATAAATAGTTTATATATTTGCATAAAATATATAGATTATGAAGTTTAAACCAAATGGATCATGGGTTGTTCTTCCAGACCCAAGTAAAGCAAAAACTGACTCTGGTATTATATTAGATAAGAAAACTGCTAGAGCAAAATCCACAAACATTTTAGAAGTATTAGCTGTAGGACCTGGTTGTACATTTGTAAAACGAGGCGATACTGTTATGGTAGATCCTAGAACAGAAGCTGTAATAGCTGATATAGAGGATAAGGAGTACTTATTAGTAGGGGAACATCAATTATTAGGGAAATGGTAAAGGGATCTGTAACTATTTCTATAGATGATTTCCAAGCTTTGCTAGATACTAGAGTTACTGCAGAGGAATTAAAGGAAAAAACCGAATTAGCTGCTAAAGAACTACAAGTATTTTTATCTTTTCTTTGTACTCGTGAAAATATTGAGAAATATGTAGAGGAATTTAATAAACAATCTAAAACTTCTACAATAAATATAAAAGGTGGAATTGCTAATATAAGATTAAATGATAGTAAGTGAGATTGAAGTAGAAAATGCAGAAGAATGGTTAGAGACTTTAATAAGTTTAGAGAAACAATTAAAAATAGTGAAAGTTTTAGAAAATAAAGATACTAAATGGAGGATAGAGTCAGGGATGACAAAATCTGGATGGTATATAAAAGTTTTAGCTGATAAGAAATGAGTTTTAGAGCAGTAATAAAAAATAGATATGGTAGACTAGGGGCTGTAAGAGGCCGCAGATGGACAATTCGTAGAGATGAAGATAACAAACTAACTGAGGTTAAAATGATTTTTAATCCTAGTGAATATGTAAAATTTAAAAATTCCCGTAAAATGTATGGGGATAAAGCATTAATTAAAATATTAGATGATGAAAAAGAAAAAAATAACAGTTAATATAGATACAACTTATAAGTATTTACAAATATGGAATGGTATCTTTGATATGACAAATAAAGAAGTAGAAATCTTAGCAGCTTTTATTGACGTCAACAATATAACGGAAGAAGTTAATATATGTTGTGTTTTAAATAAAAAAGCTGTAGCTAGAAATGTAGGGATTAAGGATCATAATACACTTAATAATTATATAAAAAGATTTAAAGATAAGGGAGTACTATTAAAAAGAGAGGGTGGTTATATACTTAATTCTTTACTTTCCCCTGAAACAGAAAACGTAGAAATAACAATTGTACGTGATGTTTAAATTTTTAGATAAATTAGTGATAACTAGATACGAAATAGGTCCTTATGAGATTTTTATATTACAAAATTCTCGAGGAGATTTAATAACAATAAAAGTAGATGAATATTATGGATATGGAAAATAAACATGTACAGCCTAAACCTCCATCATTATTTCAAATGATGAGAAGTTTTACTAAAGAAGTAACTAAATATATTTCAGAAGGTGCTCCGAATGTTAGTTCAGAAGAATATGCGGATAGATTAGCTATGTGTGAAGAATGTCCTAGTTTAATTAAGGGTAGTATGAGATGTGGGTTATGTGGATGTTTAATAGAACATAAAGCAAAATGGAAAACGACTAAATGTCCTGATAATCCGGAACGATGGAAACCACAAAATATATGTAATGAACAAAAACAAGAAAATAATAATTCAGATACTGGCGACCAAATACAACCTTCCGTTGATAAAAGTAGAGAAAATAATAAATCATCAATTTAAGTTTGTAAGTAAAATAATAAAAAAGGGGGGATTTAAAGCAGTACGTCTCCCTTATTTTGGAAGGTTTAGCGTAAAGGAAAACAGAGTAAAGGCAATAAATAGATTAAAGAGTAAAAAAGATGAAATTAAAAGATGATTTAATTTATATTAAAGATAATATGGTTATTCCTAGTAATTATGCTTTGACGATTAAAGAGTTTAAAAAATTAAAAGTGGAGGAATTAGCATTTGTATACTTTATGATAGATCATAGATCTCCTTTTGCAGTTTATGATTGGGAACAGCGTTTAAATGAAGTAAAAAATAGTATCTTTGAAAAAGAAAGTAAATTTAAAATTTCTCCACAAGTGTATAAAGCTTGTACTAAATATGAAAAGTTAATAGAAACTTCAGCGGTTAAATTATTAAAAGCTGCTAATGAATCAGTTGTAAAGTTGGAGAAATACTTTAGAGATGTGGATTTAACATTAGTAGATGATAATGGTAGACCTATTTTTCATGCAAAAGATTTAATTAATAATCTTGAAAAGATGGGAAAAGTAGTTGATGGGTTAACTAGACTAGAAGAAATAGTTAAAAAAGAGGAACAAGCTTCTAATACTAATAGAGGAGGAATAGAAGTTAATAAATATAGTATGTAATGGATTTTTTAGAAGATTTAGAAATGTATGAAAAAGCAATGAATAATGCTTATGATATAATTACTAAAAAGAAAACAATCGATGACATTTATTTTGATCTTGAAGATGATATGTATAATGAGTATTATTTACCGTTTGATCCTGTTACTGAAGATGGGAGAACCGCATCTATTATAGATATGGTAATAGAATATTATACAAATACAGAGGAATATGAAAAATGCGCAGAATTAGCAAAGATTAAAAATAAATGTTCAAAGACACAGACAGAATAAGACCGGCTGCACTTAATTTTATATCTAAAGGATATTATACATCAGCTCTTCCAGGTACTAAAGATTACTATGATTTTTGGGATAAGGAGCAAAAAAGATGTATGTATGGATATAAAATAGACGAATTACATATTACTGGATTTCATTATTTTTATTTAAATTATTGTCCTATTGATAGAGCTGTAGATGAAGAGCTACCTGATGGCACTATACAATCTAAACGTGAACGAACTTTTCCTAGATTTTATGATGGAGATTGGGAATATTTTCAAGAAATAGATAAAGCTAGAAAAGAAAATAAACATATGATTGTCCTTAAAGCAAGGAGAAAAGGATATTCTTATAAAGCTGGGGCGATGTTAGCTCGTAATTATTTTTTTGTTAGAAACTCTAAAAATTTCGTATTTGCTTCTCAGAAAGAATATTTAATTGGAGATGGGTTACTCTCAAAAGCTTGGGAGTTTTTATCTTTTATAGACGATCATACTGCATGGGCTCAACCTAGATTAAGGGACAGAGAAATGAATAAAATGTCTGGGTATAAGAAAAAGGTAAATGGGATTGAAATTGAAATGGGGATGAAATCTCAAATAATGGGGGTTAGTCTTAAAGATGCCCCAGACAAAGTGAGGGGAAAGGCAGGGGAATTAGTTTTCTTTGAAGAGGCTGGTTCTTTTCCTGGACTTTTAAAAGCTTGGGAGGTAACTATGCCAACTATGAGGCAAGGAGCTAAAACATTAGGGATGATGATTGCGTTTGGTACAGGCGGTACAGAAGGTGCTGATTTTGAAGCAATGGAAGAGATATTTTATAATCCAGCTGCATATGACTGTATGGATTATGAAAATATATGGGATGAAGGGGCTTTTGGAACTACTTGTGGATACTTTATTCCAATACAGACGAATTTAGATGGGTTTATAGATTCTGTAGGAAATTCTAAAAGAGATCCTGCTACTGAATATGAAAAGGAAATGAGGGAAAAGAAGAAAGGTGCTGCTGATGCTAAATCATTAGACCAATATATAGCTGAGCACCCTTTTTCTCCTCAAGAAGCTACATTACAAGTAACGGCTAATTTATTTGATATAGCCTCTTTACAGGAACAATATAATATTATAAAGGCAAGGGGTTTGCATGCTATAGGAACTATTGGTAAGTTATATAATGACTCTCAGGGAAAAGTAAAATTTACTGTTGATGGAAATTTAAAACAAATAATTAAATACCCTCATAGAAAAGATGATGATAAAACTGGGGCAGTTGTTATATATGAGGCCCCATATAAAAATGAAAAGCAACAAATTCCTCATAATTTATATGTGATTTGTCATGACCCTTATGGACAAAATCAATCTGCAGATTCTACATCATTAGGAGCTGCTTATGTATTAAAACGTCCAAATAATTTATCTCAACCAGATGATATTATTGTAGCATCTTACGTAGGAAGGCCTAATACTCAAGATGATTATAATAGAAATTTATTTTTACTTGCAGATTACTATGGATGTAAAATAGGATTTGAGAATGATCGTGGAGAGGTTATAGCATACGCAAAAAGATTTAGAAAGTTACATAAACTTCAAGAAGAATTTGAAATGTTAGATAAACGAGAACTTAGAAGTAGGACAGTAAAACGTCAATATGGAATGCATATGACTGAGGCTAGGAAGCGCCAAGGTGAAATTTATATAAGAGATTGGTTAAATACTCCTAGAAATACTAGTGAAGATGGAAAACAAATATTAAATTTGCATAAAATATATGATCCTGCATTATTAACAGAGTTAATTAAATTTAATCATGTAGGTAACTTTGATCGTGTAATGGCATTAATGATTGGAATGTATCATACAAGAGAATTATATAATGCAGAGGTTAAGGATATATTAGAGGATAGGGCTTCAGATAAATGGTTTGATAAAAATTATTATTAGTATGAAAAAAAACAAAAAAAAGTTACCTTATAACCCTCTACCGGAGTACTTAGCAATAGGTCCGTCACAAATTCATGGAGCTGGGATTCTCGCTATAGAAGATATTCCGGGAGAGGTCGTTATAGGTATAACTCATGTTTATGATCCTAATTTTCAACATAATTATATTAGAACTCCTTTAGGGGGTTTTATTAATCATTCAGAAATTCCTAACTGTGAATTAGTAGAAGACGAAGAAGATATTGAATATAAAAAATTAAAAACTTTAAAAAAGATTGAACAAGGAGAGGAGTTAACATTAAAATATAGTTTATATGAAGTATGTGATTATTTATAGTGCTATATTTATAAAGACTAGGGTAATATTTACCCTTATTGTAAAGACAAAGGTAAATTTAATTAAATTTGTAACTTATGGGATATGATAAAATACCTAGACAGAAATTATCTGCTAGTAAAAAAACAAAAAAATGGGGAGAAGAATGTGTTGAAGCATTTATAGATCTTTCTGACTCAGGATCAGGATATTCCCATAGAAAAGATAATCTTAAAATATTATATGACTACTATAATGGTGTAATTGATGAGGCAGATTATAATTACGTACTAAAACCTTATGGTAAAAATCGTAAGAATTTTCCTTCTGAAATGCGTAATTACCCCATTATCAAACCCATAATTGATCTTCTTCTAGGGGAAAAGTCTAAAAGACCTCTCAATTACACTGTTACAGTACAAAATGCAGATTCTATATCTATTAAAGAAAATGCTAAGTCAGAAATTATATTTAAAAATTTACAACAACATTTTATACAAGCAGTACAAGCTCAGGGTCAAGATATGGGGGCAAATTCTGAACAAGAAATTCAATTACCTGAACATATATCTTCAATGTTTGAGGATAGTTATGTAGATAATAGAGCTATTCTTGGGCAACAATCCTTAAATTATATATTTCAGGAACAGGAAGTATATGATAAAATACAAAAAGCCTGGTTTCATTATTTAGTTAGTGGGGAAATTTATACTCGTAGAGGAGTTATAAATTCTGAACCTTTTTATGAAGTTCTTAATCCTTTAGATGTAGATTATGATCTCGACCCAGATTTAGAATTTGTTGAAGATGGGGATTGGGCATTAGTTAGAAAATATTCTCATGCGTCTACAATTATAGATACTTATTACGAAAGTTTATCTGAACAACAAATATTAGAACTTGAAGAGCCTAGACATTCAGAAAGTGATATTTCATTTTTATATGCCAGTTCAGCCGGTAAAGATGTTAATTCTTTTAGAAATAGATTAGTAGAAGTAGTAAGTGTTTATTGGAAATCTAGGAAAAGAATTGGATTTTTAACTTATTTAGACCCTGAAACAGGAACTGTAGAAGAACAAGAAGTTCCAGATGGATTTAGACTTCCTAAAGAGATGAAAGAACAAGGAGCTCAATTAGATTGGAATTGGGTTAATGAAGTTTGGGAAGGCACTCGAATAGATGGGAGATTTTATGTAAATATGAATCCTATTGCACATCAAAGAACCTCTTTAGATAATCCTTCTAGGTGTAAACTTCCTATTAATGGGAGACGATATTCTGATGTTAATTCAAAGAACATTTCTTTAGTTAAACTTGGAATACCTTATCAATTAAATTATAATATTTATAAATATCGATTAGAGTTATCTATTGCTAGAAGTAAAGATATTATAGCTCAATTTGATATTAATATGATCCCTAAAAAATGGGATATGGATAAATTTATGTACTATGTTGAAGGTTCTGGTATTGCTTGGGTAGATTATAATAAAGAAGGTATTCAACTAAATCCACAACATCAATCTGTAATGGATATGTCTATTAAAACTATTCAACAATATGTTACTTTATTAGAATCTATATTAGTTGAATGGGAAAAAATATCTGGAGTAAGTAGACAAAGACAAGGTGAAATTGGGGCTTATGAAGGAAAAGCAACTTCTCAACAAGCTATCTTACAATCGTCTCATATTACTGAAGATTTATTTAGAAAATTTGAAAGAATGGAAGCAAGAGATTTTCAAGCTCTTTTAGATTATTCTAAAGAAGCATGGTTAACAGGTAAAAAAGGTATGTATGTAATGCCTGATGGAACTACAGATTTTTTAGATATAGATAGTATGCAACATATGGAGACTAATTATGGGATATTTGTTTCAGATGCTGGTAAAGATCAAGAAAAATTACAAAATATTAAAGGAATAACACAAGCTATGATGCAGAATGGGGCTAGACCAGGAGATATAGCTGAGATGTTAGATTCTGATAGTTTTAGTCAAATTAAGAAAAATCTTAAAAAAGCAGATAGAGCTCAAGAACAATTAGAACAAGCTCAACAAGAGGCGCAGCAACAACAACAGCAACAGCAATTAGAGGCTGAACAGATAAAATTTGAAGCAGAAGCTTTAGAAAAAGAAAAAGATAGACAAAAAGATATTGAAATAGCTTTGATAAATGCTGAATCTAAAAAAGATACTGAGGGACATTCTTTAAATCTAGAAAAGATGATAAGGGATTTTGAAGTAAAACAAAGAGAACTAGATATAAAAGAGAAAGAATTAATGGCAAAAATTAGAGGGGATGATTCTAATTACGATATCACTAGAGAAGCTAATCAAATCAAAAGAGAAGAAAATAAGATAAAAAAAGATATAGCTAAATCTAAACCGGATGCCAACAAACGAGACTAGGAGAGATTTATTAAATCAGATCAGATCCTCTGGATATCCTGGAAGTGTAACTGAAGTTTTCCAGGCTGCAGATCAAGGGATAGATTTAGTTGCACAATTCGTACAACAACAAGAGCAACAACAAATGCAAGTTGCTCAAACTCCACAACAACAAGAAGTAGGATTAAGGGAAGAACATGCTAGAGGTAATACTCAAGCTAGTATGGCTTTTCCTGATGTTCAACCTAATCAGTCATTTAATACTGTAGGTATGGAGGCTCCTATCGATATTCAAAAAGTAAATGATCAAGGACATTTAGTAGAGAGTTATAAAAATGTACCTCCAGGAATACAAAATTTACCAACTGGTCCTTATGAAGGGACAATAATAGAATCTCCAGCTGCTTATCAAAAAGGTGGAGTAAAGAGAATTATACAAGATCTTAAAACTATATCACCTGAAGGTAAAGATAAATTAGATCATCCAGTCCTTGATGAAGATGCTAAAGTGTATATGCACTCAGGGGCAGGACAGGAGTTGGTGTGGTGGAAAGAAAATTTGAAACGTAAAATTAAAAGTGGCTATGCTGACGTTAAGCATTATTATGATGCGTATGTTAAAGGAAATAAAAAGAAATTAGAAGAAATAAAAAAATATAGAAAAACTAATCCAGTACCTAATTGGCTTTTAAAGTCTCCTTTTGCAGTTAGTATGTTGTCACCTTTAAAAGCTGGTAGAGGTTCTAATGTTATAGATCCAGAAACTGGAGTAAATAAATATACAGGAAAAAAAGAATATACTCCTTATCAAAAAGGTGGATTTGGAAAGGATGAAGAAATTTATGATGCAGGACTTTTACCAGAAGTAGAGGTATCAGCTCTGAAAGATAAATCATATAATAAATTATCTGACTCACAGAAACAAGTATATGATAGTTTTGTAACGCCTGGGGGTACTGCACAAACTGTAAATATAGGTGGGGATCGTGAAATGCATTGGAAAAATGCTTTACAAATGGTTAAAGATATAGATGTAAATATAAGTAATGTCCCAGAAAAAAATATCTTTGGATATGATACACAGAAGGTACATAAAGAGGGTGCTAATAAAGGATACTTCAGACCTCATGCACAATTGGGAAGTTTGGGGCTTAGGAAGAAAATACACGTACCTGCTCATCAAGTATATAAAGATCAGCAGGCTTTGTTTCAAGAACGTGCTAAGAAAAGGGGCCTAGAATACTCGCAATTTTCTGATATTGACGCAGAAAACCTAGCTAGAAAAAATTATTTTAGTAATATAATAGCAGAAACTGCTCACATTCCAGAGTTTTACAGAAAAGAATCTTTTAAAAATATACCTATAACTATGGCTAGAAGGCTTTATAGAAGTATTAAAGGAGATAGCGATAAGATGGGTAATAGAAGTAATTATCAAGATCCACATGATTATGAATATAAAACTCATACAGGTCCTGATAGTTTTGAAGAAAAATTAAGGAGTAAATATGAGATAAAACAAAAAGGTGGATTTAATTTAGGTGCTGAGTTAAGCCCAGAGATAGTACCAGGTAATTTTTGTGGATCTGTTACTGGATGCGGTCAGGGCAGGAGTCCTTTTTCTGCTATACCATCTATTGAAGCTTCATATAATACCAATTCTAAAAATATAAATACAGGGTATGGGGGAGGTATTGGGTTTAATACTTCTCCAAGCTCTGGAGGATTTGAATCTATTGTATCTTATAAAAGAAGAAATGCTTTTGATACACAAGGTGATGATGCTGTAACACCAATAGGTAAAGGAACAAATAATATTTCTTTAAGTTTAGGAAAAGGTAGAAGAGGAAGATCTTCAAATGTTAGTTGGAGATCAGATTCTGCTCCTTATAGATATGGAATTAATGCTGAATATGATTTAACAAATAAAAAATTATCTAATATTGGATTGTATGGGCGGTATGGTAAATTTAAAGGTAGTTTAGGGTATAGTCCTGCGACAAAAGGTGTGAATATGGGGGTAGGTTTTAAATTTCAAGAAGGTGGAAGACGATTATATAAAAAAGGTGGTCCAGAAATACCGGAAGCTCCAGTTCCAGCTGCCGTTCCAGTTCCTATAACAGTTTCTCCAGCAGAATTATTTCAATATTTAACTGAGGTAAAAGGACTTTCTAAAAATCATTCTTTAGGAATAATAAATAATATAAGACATGAAAGTGGGTTTGAATTTGGGGCTCATAATCCTGATGATTTAGGTAAACCTTCTTCTGGATTATTTCAACACCGAGGTTCTAGAAGAGATTCTTTAGTAGAGTTTGCTGGAGGAGGAGACGAATGGAGTAAAGATTGGAGAACTCAAATAGATTATATGATGACTGAAAACGATACTAAAAAATATTTAAAGAAGACTTTTAATACTCCTGACGAGGCATCAAGTTGGTTTACTGAATTTTGGGAAAGACCAGATAAGGCAAAGAAAAAAGCAAAGGATAGACTTACAACTTTACCTAATATTATTGATTCTGTTTCTAAACCTGTTGTATATCCTAATTTATTAAAGGAAGTAACTATAACACCTGAGACACAATCGGAACAATATGAACAAGAAACTACTAAGAATATACAAAATTTAGTAAATACATACCCTCCAGAATCGTATGCCCCTAAATTTTCTACACAAGTTAATATGCCTTCACCATTAATTACACAACAAAGAAAAGGTGGGTATAAAACTGGGGATATAAATGAATTTGCTACTAGGTATCCAAAGAAAAAAGAAATGATAAATACACCTTTTTTAGAAAATATACAAGAATTTGGGGATAATATTTCTACTATATTTAAACCTAAAACATATAAAAAAGGACATTTGACACTTAGGGGAAAATTAAATGAGCCTAAAATTGATATTGGTTGGAATCCTAATTTACGTACAACTCCATTTGGAGGACCTACATTTAGTAAACCATCTTATAGTGGAAATATTAGTGCAGATCTTAGATTACGTAAAAATCTTTCTCTTTATGGAAATGTAAATTATAATAGTGCAGCACGGCCCGAGTATAGAGCTGGATTAAGATTTAGATTTAAAAGAGGTGGATATAAATCAAAAGTTTGCTGGTAAGTGTTATATAATAATATAGAGATCAAAAAACTAATACCTATAAAAAATATCAATATAAATACTTATTTTTGTAACTTAAAACAATAAATATATGGACACAAATGAAAAAATTCAATTAGATGACATCACATTAGATGATGTTATTAGTGGTGAAGGAGTAGCCACAGAAGAAATAGCTCCAGCTCAGGAAGATGAAAAGAAAGTTGAATCTCCTGAAGAAAGTAAATTAGATGAAGAAGAATCTGAATCTAATGAAGATAGTGTAGAAGAGGAAGAGGAAGAGGAAGAGGAGGAAATAAAGGATGAAGAAGATAAAGAAGATGAAAAATCTTCTGAAGAAGATACAGTTGTTGGAGAAATTTTGAATAATTTAGGGTATGAATTAGATGGAAAATATGAAGATACCTCTGAAGGATTAACTAATTTAACAAAAGATGTAGCTTCTAAAATGGCTGATGACAGAATCGATGAAGTTTTAGAAAATTTTCCATTAGTAAAAAAACATTTAAACTATGTTTTATCTGGAGGAGAATCTGAAAATTTTATGCAAGCTTATGATCCTAATTTGGATTATACTAAGATAGAAATTGCAGAAGATGATGTTCGTAGTCAAAAGTCAATTTTATCAGACTATTTCTCTGCAAAAGGGCATGATAAAGAGTTTATTGATGAAATGCTCGGAGATTATGAAGACTCTGGTAAATTACACTCTAAGGCAGATGCTGCAAGGCAAGCTTTAGGAAAAGTACAAACACAAGAAAGAGAACAATTAGTAGAAAAACAAAAAGAACAAATGCAGGAACAACAAACACAACAAACTAGATTTTGGGAGGGAGTAGCAGAGACTATTGAAACTTCTAAAGAATTTGCTGGATTACATGTGCCTGAAAGAGAAAAGTCAAAGTTTTTTAACTATCTTTCTAAACCCGTAACTCGTGAGGGTTACACA
>Ga0208299_1001676_pt1 | contig 16059 bp, 19 predicted proteins | sample 15_taG_FD_184089 | JGI IMG/M metagenome (GOLD analysis project Ga0208299, IMG submission 184089) | Marine viral communities from the Subarctic Pacific Ocean - 15_ETSP_OMZ_AT15312 metaG (SPAdes) (version 2) | ecosystem: Environmental > Aquatic > Marine > Oceanic | place: Pacific Ocean | collected...
CGGCAAGACCGTGATAGTCACCAGGGCCCCCACGAGGCGCCAGTGGCAGCGTGAGGCCCAGAACTACACGCGGTTGCGTCCGCAGGTGCTGTCGGGCCGCACGCCCTATGCCATCGAGTCCGACGTGGTGATCCTGTCGTGGGCTGTGCTGCAGGGGTGGGCCGATGATCTGTTGCGCTGGGCTCGTGGCTGTCCCCTGTCCATCGTGTGGGACGAGCTGCACAAGGGCAAGGGCTGGAAGAGGCGGGAGAGGCTCGTGGCCAGAGACGGTAGCCGCTACCACACCTGGCTCGACAACCGCGCTGCGGCGGCGGCCAGGCTGGCGCACGGAGCGACCCGACGCTTGGGGCTCACGGCCACGCCAGTGCGGGACAGACGGTCAGACCTGTGGGCACAGCTCGACCTGCTAGAGCCCAACGCTTGGGGCTCCAACTGGGACTGGATCCACCGGTACTGCAACGCAAGGCCCGGTGACTTCGGGGGCATCAACGCCTCGGGCATCAGCCGGTGTGCCGAGCTGAAGCAGCGGCTAGGCATGATCACGCATGTGGTGACGTATGCGGAGATGACCCGGCACCTGCCCCCCAAGAGACGGCAGCTCGTGTACCTCAACAAGGAGGACCAGAGCAGGCCGGCAGGCTTCAAGGAGGATATGAAGGCTGCAGCAAAGCGTGGGGCCCAGGCCCTCTTCGAGACGAAGCTCCTCGAAGCGGCCAGTCGCAAGCGCGCATGGATCGCAGACACAGTGAAGGATGCCGTGGAGAACGGGCAGAAGGTGACGGTGTTCACAGGGCGCAGAAAAGATTGCGAGGCCCTCGCCAAGCTGATCCGCACCAAGCTCAAGAAGTACCCGGTGTGGTCAGGTCACGGGGGTGACTCGACCCAGGTGCGTGACGAGCTCGTGGCCAAGTACGCTGCGACGGAAGACCCCTGCGCCTTCATCGGCACCACCGACGCATTCGGTGAGGCAGTCGATGGCTTGCAGAACACGGACCTCGTGGTCTTCGGGCTCCTGCCCTGGACACCGGGTCAGGTCACCCAGGCCGAGGGCCGCTTCTCTCGCCACGGCAGCAAGCGTGCCGTGAACATCATGTACACGATTGCCGAGGGCACAGTCGACGAGCACGTCGCAGACCTGCTCTTGGAGAAGCTCGAACAGGTTGTCGAGACCCTCGATGACCAGGAGAGCGCAGGCATCGCCCACACCTTGGGCGGCGCTGACGATGAGGAGACCATCCTCGCAAACATCATGCAACTCATGGAGGGCTAAGTGCCTACAGTAGACCAGTTTGAGCTTGATCAAGAGCACGTCCAGATCGAGAAGACAACGGACGGCAGCACTGTGTTCGTCAACGTCCTGACCGTAGGCGGCGGCGTCATGGCCCAGGGCTGTGCGGACTCTCTCAACGAGGCCCTCAAGAATGTGCGAGAGGACCTGGCCGCATGCCGTCTGTTCACGGTGGGCATGTCTGACCCACCCTGGCGCATTGGGCTGATCGAGGAGCGCGTGGCCACCATCGACACACTCTTGGGGGAGAGCCCGTGATCAATCCAAGCGACCCACCGTGGGGCGAGGCAGAAGAGGTCTTGCGTCAGGAGTTCCGGGACAAGATCATCCCAATCTGCGATGAGTACTCTGAACTCATAGGAGAGCATGGTGTGCTCTCGGAGTTCTTCGGAGCCATCGTGGCGTACCTCGTAGCGAATGACTTCGTCCGAGGGGAGGAGGCAGCAATCAGCTTCGGCGCCATGTTCGTCAACGCGCTGCGCGTTGCCCTGATGGAGACCAACCCCGGCCCCACCGTCGTCCTGCAGAATGGTGACTTCGATGCCTGACCTCGAGCTGCTCGACCCAGGCCCGAGCCGTCGGGGGTGGCATCGACTTCAGACGGTACTCCAGTGTCCGAGGAAGTATGCGTTCTACGCAGCCTCGAAGCTCACTCCCCAGCCAACGACAGCCCCGCCCCTCATCAAGGGGACGCTGCTTCACATCGGGCTGGCCCACCGCTACGCCCTGAAGAAGAACCCCGAGGCCCTCATCTACCCACCGCTCGAAGCGGTCGAAGGTATGGCTGCCAAGCAGGTCAACCCCGACGAGTGGGCCAAGTGGGTGCCCCTCGTGCAGGAAACCCTGCTCCAGTACGACCTGTTCTGGGCGGGTGAGCAGTGGGAGACCATGGATGTAGAGCGAGAGCTCGTGGCCAACATCGAGGACGAGAAGAGAGGGGAGGTCTACCTCTACACACAGCGGGCTGACTTGGTTGTCCGCAACAGACACACAGGGCTCTGGTACATCGTCGACCACAAGTCCACCTTCCGCATCAGCGGGAAGACCAAGAGAAGGTACACCCTCTCGGGTCAGTTCAGGGGCTACGAGTTCTTCGGTCGAGGCCTGCTGAAAAAAAGATTTGGGGGTGTGATCCTCAACATGATACAGTGGCCGAAGGACAAGGCGGACGCAGTCTTTGAGCGCGTCGACCTTGAGCCTGCACCCTACGCCGACAGAACATTCACACAGACCATCATCCACGCAGAACGACTGATCCGAGACTTGAAGCCCACAGCCTACAGCCCTCTGGACTGGCCCGGTGTGCATCATGAGACGGCCTGTTGGACCGCGTATGGTCCCTGCCCTTATCACGCCACATGCCAGTGGGGAACAGACAAATGACCAAGAACGTATTCGGGATCACCTATGGTCCCGCCAAGACCGGCAAGACGCTTGCGTGCGTCCGGGCCTTCCCTGACGCGCTGTTCATCTCACCTCCTGGCGCTTTGATGTGCTCGAAGTGGCTCGACTGGGAGCCCCAGGTGGTTGAGGTCCAGCGGGCCCAAGGCTTCAAGCACATCGGGGAGCTTGTCAGAAAGGCCTCGGGCAAGGTCCCTGCCATCATCGTGGACGACCTGTCGCTGCTGGCAGATGTCGAGCTCGAGAAGTGCAAGGCAGCTACGACGGGCTTCGCTGCCTTCGACCTGTTCAACAAGCGGGTCTACGACTTGCGGGACATCTGCCGCACCGTCGATGCCCATGTGTTCTTCACCTGCCACGAGCAGGCTCCGAGGGAAGTGAAGAAGGACCAGCACAACCGGTACATCCCTGGGAGCCCCCTGATGCCAGGGTGGCAGCTCCCGGAGAAGCTGCCGGCGATGGTCGACTTCTGTGCCCGTGTCGTCCATGACGACAATGGACCGGGCTGGCCCTACCTATACGACACGAGCCCCGACCGTCACTACATCACGGGTGACCGGCTCGCCATCCTCCCTGGCCGCTTCCCTCTCAACTTGAGGGAGGCCCTGCTTGGTGCAGGGTATGATGTGCCCCGCCCTGAGCCCCTGGCTTGGATGGAGTCTCACGTCGAGGCGACATGTCACAAGCTGTCAGAGGAGGGTGCATCCAAGAAGCCTGACTATAAGAAGGTCCTGGCCCTAGTGGCCAAGGAGCTCACAGATCAATCCCGTTCCCCCCGGCACGTCCGGTGGGTTCTCGCAGACGCTCTGGACCGCATGGTCCTGCGCCAGCACACCAGCAACCTACTCGTCGATTTCATCGGCAACTACTGACCAGAGGTACAGACCCATGGCAAAGACCAGTTTCGCCCAGACCATCGTGAGCATCGCGCCCGCTGCGGCAGATGTATACACCGTCGAGGTCCTGACCGTAAAGGCGGGCCAGTCCAAGGCGGGCAACGACCGCATCTACATCGAGACGGAGGTCAAGTACGGGGCCCGGACGGAAGACAGCCAGGAAGGCTGCACGATCTCGGACGGCTTCAACCTGCCCACCACGGGTAACGAGAAGATGGACGACATGATGCTCCGCATGTGGATGGAGTTCTTCGTGAGCGTCGGCTACGACCAGTCGGAGATCCGCAAGAAGGGTTTCGACTTCGAGAAGATGGGAAACAAGAAGGCCTTCGAGTACTTGATTGGCCGCACCGGCTTCGTGAAGTACACGCCCGCTGACCCGGACGAGGGGCGCAAGTGGGCGAACCGCAAGTGGCTCACCGAGGCCCAGGCCGGTGCCTACTCCGATGCGCGTGCCGAGATCAAGGAGGCGGCGGACACCAGTGACGATGACGATAACGACCCGTTGGGCTCGTTCCTCAACGGGTAGACTGTTCGGGGCGTCCCTGTCTTGGCGGGTAGGGGGGCTAGGCTCTCTCACTCGGGCCTGGTTTCGGGTAGTGCATCCACCAGCCAAGACAGCGGGCGCCTTCTCACATCTGGAGGTAGCTATGGCCGGGCTCATCAAGGGCGTCATGGAGCGCGTACCGAACCTCGACCAGAGGTTCGGGAGCAACCCCGAGTACATCGCAATCAAGGTCGACAGCAAGGGGCTTGGTCACCAGGAGGAAGTCCTCTTGTTGACTGACACAGAGCTTGAGGTAGCCCGCAAGCGTGCCGGGCGCTGCATTGGTACTCTGACAGCCTGTAAGACAAACTGGATTCGAGAGCTGCTCGACTGAGGTGAGGGATGAGTGAGATCAAGCACATTGAGTCCAAGACGTATGGGGACGCCATCGTCGAGGCTATCCGAGCCAAGACCGGGGGCGTGTTCCCGATGAGGACCTCGGACCCGTGGGACGAACTAGCCCAGCGCGCCGCCGCCTGTCCGGGTTGGCGATGGATGCCGGGGATGGTAGCCGGGTGCGGAGGTCGTCGCGTCCGGGCAAGGCGTAAAGGAGGCCCGCCCTACCGGGGCGCACTGCCCGACCTCGAAGACCCGGCCACGCTCGGCTGCCTGCTCGCACTCGTCCGATCGGCTTGGGGCGATGAGACCATAGCGACCTCCGCGACCAGGGAGGCGACGACTGGGCGTCGAGGCTGGGTCATGGAGGCGTGGGACCAGCACACGCCCTCCAATGCGGTGGGGCCGTACCCCACCGAGGCCGCTGCCCTCGTCGCCGCACTGGAGGCAGCGCCATGATGGTCCCCGTCGTAGGTCCCTGCTGTGAGGGATGCAAGAAATGCCAAGGAGATGCCTGCTCTTATGAGCGTCAGCTCGTGGTGGTAAGCATCTGGACAAAGATGCGCTGGCTCATGGGACACATTCCACCTGGCCTTGGACAGACCGACGGCATCCAAGAGTATTCCGGCATTTGGGAGGCTGCGCCTGATGGCCCTTGAGTGCGCCGACTGCATGGCCTGCCCTCTCCGTGAGTACTGGGAGCACCGAGGCCACTGGAGCCCGGTGCCCTTCGAGTACAACGGCAGCGACGTGCTCATCTTAGGCGATGCTCCCTCGAAGCAGGACATCGCAAACGGGAGGCCCTTCGTTGACTCCCATGGCATCGAGGTCATGGATGCACTTGAGGGGCTCAAGAAGACCCGGCTGTCTGTCGACTGGGGCAACCTGCTGGGCTGTCGCTGGCCCGATGACAAGCCCAAGGTCTTCCTCGCCCAGTTCCAGAAGCGCAACCGGAAGAGAGTGAAGGCAGGTAAGCCTCCTCTCATCAACCCAGTGGCTGCGTGCTGGCCCCATGTACGTGAGGAGCTCAAGCAGTACAACCTCATCATCACACTGGGGCCCTATGCAACCAAGGCCCTGCTCGACGGCAACCCACGCCTCGAGGACGTGCGGGGCGGCCCGACGCGAAGGGGAGAGCAGAAGCTCCTTCCGACGTACCACCCCAACTACCTCCAGGTGCAGCCCCACCTACGCGAGGTGTTCAAGAGCGACATCGCCAAGGCGCTCCGGTACTACAACGATGCCTTGCGCTGGACGGACCCGAAGGTCTTCTACCAGCCCACAGTGGAGTGGGCCCGTGCCTGGTTCGAGAGGAACCGGCACAAGGTCCTGGCCTACGACGTGGAGACCGACGGCGTCAACAGCCTCACTACGGGCCTACGGTGCATCGGCATCGGGACTACGGACGAGGTCCTGATGTTCGGACTCCAGTCTGTAGACGGCCAGACGCGCCTATACGGGCCCGAGGTAGAGCGCAAGGTCAAGAGGCTCCTTGCCGAGGTCTTCACCGACAAGACCATCCTAAAGTCAGGGCACAACGCCGGGTACTTCGATCGCATTGTTGTCGAGCAGCACCTCCGGGTGACACCCGAGCCCCTCGTAGACACCATCCTGCTCCACAAGCTGGCTGCCAGTGAGCATCGGCACCGCCTGGGCTTCGTGGCGTCAGTGCTCCTTGACGTGCCAGCCTGGAAGGCTGACCACACAGGCGTGACCGCCCAGACAGATGCGGACCTGCACGCCTACTGCGCCACGGACGTGGCCGTCACGGCCCGCATCCTCTCACCTCTCAAGCGCATGGCTCGTGGCCGAAGACAGCTCTACCTCTACAACCTTGATGCCAAGGTCCAGGACATCTGCGCTGGGATGCACCGCCTGGGGATGCGAGTCGACGAGAAGCAACGGGCTGCTCACGAGGCGAAGCAGACCAAGATCGCAGCCAAGTGGCTCGGCACCATCCACGGGCTCCAGCCTGACCTGAACCCCAACAGTCACGTCCAGCTTCGAGCACTTGTTTTCGATGACTGGGCGCTACCCCCTCATGAGTACACAGCCTCGGGGGAGCCCTCGACGGATGCTGCTTCCATCCGCTCGCTCATCGGCAACCCACTTGTCGACGAGGACCAGAGGGCACTCCTCGAGGCCGTGCGCTTCTACAGGAGGGCCGAGAAGCTCCTCTCCACCTACCTACGCAAGCTGGCCCCAGGTATGGGTGTGGTCAGCCACGAGGGCTACGTCCACCCTGACTACAACGCCCACGGCACAATCACGGGGAGGCTGTCCTCCTCGAACCCTAACTTCCAGAACATCCCCTACAACCTGCGGGACATGTTCGTGCCGCCACCCGGCTGTGTCTTCGTTGGGGCGGACTACGACCAGCTCGAGCTCCGCTTCGCCGCAGCCCTTGCGGGGGCAGAGGGCTACCTGGATGCCTTCGAGAAGCGCCTCATCGACCCACACAACCTCACGGCCGACCTCATGTTCGGGGACGCCTTCTGGAGCTGCGAGGGGGCCCCAGAGACGAAGATGGGGAAGGGCTCGGGGCAGTTCAAGCGACTGCGGGACCTGGCCAAGACGATCTGCTTCGCCTCTCTGTACGGGGCCGCGCCCAAGAAGGTCCACGAGATCATCGGCTCTGCCGAGGACGATGCTGGCAAGCTACTGTACGCAGAGATGGACCTACAGCAGGTCCGCACGCTGCACCGCACATGGCTAGAGAGAGCCCCGGAGTTCCAAGCATGGTGGCGGCAGACCCTAGGGACCTACGGGCGCCAGGGCTATGTCACCGAGCGTGTCATGGAACGTCGCCGGTACTTCGTCCAAGAGGACTACAACGCCATCATCAACTTCGGGGTGCAGGCCGGCGCATTCACCGTGGTGGCCCAAGGAATGATTGAGCTCGTCGAGAAGCACTTGCCATTCGACTTCGGCCAACGCAGCGGACTTGTCAATCAACTTCACGATGCAGTCCTCTTCGCAGTCCCCGAGGGTCGAGCTGACTATGCTCAAGACGTGATCACGGAGACCCTGACCCGCAAGGTCGAGGGGCTCCCCGTGACCTTCACTGCCGAAGCAGCAATCGGCACTACTTGGAAAGACTGTTAGGGAGGAACTATGCACATTATGAGGGTGGACAGCAATCTGAAGATTCGCTCGTCCGTCGCCCCGGAGGGGCAGTACGTCTTCATTCAGGGAGACAACGCCAGTGGGAAGTCCGGTATCGTCCACAGCCTCGAGTACGCCCTCACGGGCTTGATCTCGGATGCTGCGGGTAGGGACATCAAGACGAAGCAGTACGTCGACACCTTGGCCTGTGAGCCCGAGGCCCAGGTCGAGGTCACCGTGTCCCAGGACGGGGCTCGGAGTACGCACGACGGCAAGAAGCCCCACTTCTGCCACGTCATGCACACCGCACTCAAGGCCATCAGCGGGACCAGCAATGCGTTGATCGACTACCTCCTTGAGTACGGGGAGAACTTCGACGACATCCAGACGGACGTGGCCCTCGACTACGGCTCGTGGGACAAGTGGCGTGACCACTTCGGAGAGCGCAAGGCCCTTCAGAAGGTCAGGAGTGCTGCCGGCAAGGCGCTTCGCAGTGCCCGTGCCGAGATCAAGGAACTGGGCATCGCCCTCAAGTATGCCGACTCCTTGGACATCCGGGCCATGCTGGTCACTGCCAAGAAGAACGAGACAAACGCGAAAGGGCTCAAGGCTGAGGCCGATCGTGCAGCTCGAGAGTGGGCCGAGGTGATTGCTCCTGCCGTCGTGGGTCGGGCACGTGTCCTCATTCCGCTACGGTTTCACTTCCGTCCCAGCGAGGTCCGTCTTGGCCTCCTCGACGGCGGCCCTGTCCCTTCAGGGGCAGAGATGGTCGAGGCTGCCATCGGTCTCGCATACGCGACGAGAGACCCCTCTACGGCCGTGTACGTGATGCCGGACAAGGCCTACGACCCGCAACGCCTCGCGAAGTTGCTCCGCGTCCTGCGGACAGTGCCATGTGCAGCTGCCATCGTGCAGAGCCCTATCGCCCCGGATACATCCATCTATGACTTCACAAACTTCTGGGCCCATGTCCGGGTCTGAATGGGTATCGAGCCACCAGATCGCAAAGCTGACGAAGCCCGAGGGGTTGACTCGGAACCAGAGCTGGGGCTCCTTGACGAGAGCCGAGAGGAAGGGGCTCGTCGAGCGGCGACCCTCAACAGGGAAAAGCCGCTACGAATGGCGTGTCGTGCCTGCAAAGGCCGGCGGACGTGGGTTACTGTCTATACTCGTGGACCTGGGATAGCCCGCTGCGTCAACTGCAGGCTCGAGGAGTTCGCGTTCCCCCGCCGGTAGAGTCCCCACGGCCTACCGCATCGGGTCTTCGGGGGTGCTGCTTCGAGGGGAGGCAGCATCGCCGTGGACTCTACTCCTCGGAGTGCCGGAACGTAGGGGTGCCCTCACCCACCCATGCCCCCGAAGTGTTGAATCCAAACCACTCACAGGCCTCGGTGTAGTCACACTCCAACCAGTCCATGATGGCCTCGATGCAACTGTCCGCATCATAGACAGCGACGTGCCTCCGAGCTTGGCGAGGCCAGTGGTCCTTGGGATCATCCGTTACCCCAATGAGCGCCTTGTCGTAGACCTCACGGGGCTCCAACAACAGTGCCTCGGGGTTCAGGTCGGACAGACGCGCAAGGACCTCTGTCGCCATGCCCCCTACTCCCCGGTGTCCAGGACGATGAGCCCCAAGGCTGCTGCCATACGCCTGAGCCAGCGTCGGTCGCCCTTCTTCGAGTTCGCCGCGGCTTCCAGGGTCGCCAGGTCAAGGGCCTCGGACTCGCGTAGTTCACGAGCCTCCTTCGCGCGCCGTAGCTCGGCCACAAGCTCGGGGTCTAGGCCGCTCACTGTGCCCCACCGGGCTCTCGCACAAGCATCTACGTCGTTCATGGCCCACTCCCTGGCAACGTGGGCAGGGGAGTAGTCCCACCCGAGGCAAAGTAAGCGATGGCGGCACCGATGGGGCCCGCGATGGTCGTGATGCCCACCCCGAGCTTAGCCCAGGTGGCTGCATCGGGGATAATCACCCGTCTGCCTAGCTCTGCCTTGGCCTCTCGAAGGACCTCGTTGGCCGTGGCTAACGTCGCCGTACTCTCGCGGATCGCCCCGGCCAGGTCAGTGGCGGCTCGGAGGTCTCGGTTCTCTGACATGGTGGCACCGTAGGCATCACCGATGTCGTCCACGGTCGAGCGCCAGGCGGACTTCCGGTCTTCCGGTAGCTCATCGAGGAGGCGACGAAGTTCCGCTCTGGCACGCTCTGTGTCCATCAGTCAAGAGCCCTCGCTGCGCGTGCGAGGATACGGCCCAGGGCCGCAGCCAGGTCAGCTTGGGCAGCTTTTCCGATGATGTCCTCGCCCGAGACGTAGACCTTGAGGAGGTCGCCGGACTCGTCCGACATCTTACGGCAGAAGGTCTCGACCTCGGCCAATGTCACCTGCTCGTCGCCCAGCATGGGCCCGAGTTCTTGTACGAGTTGCGACCCGAGAGACACGAGGCCACCCCCAATGCGGCCCACGATCTGCATTATCTTGACCCACTGCATGGTCTCTCCTAGGTAAGCGGTTCCAGAGTCGCCACACCTACGTCTAGCCCATCGAGGCCAGTCCACGTACCTACATCGTGCTGGTAACCCTTGGCTACGCTCGACTGTATGATAGTGACCGTCTCTCCATCTTCGGCGCAGTACGCGAGATAGTTGTGCCCCGAGCCCGAGGGGCGCCATCGTTGAATCGCGTGCCACCGATCAGGCGTGAGCGATGGCGCCGGCCTCTCATCGTTCACGTCATGGGTGATCTCGATGGTGCCGCCACACGCCTCGGCAGCCGCCTCGAGGCTGGAGAAGGGGAGGTCAGCTTCCCAGATGTTCGCCTTGCCCCACCACTCGCGAGACAGCTTGTACCAGGGCTTCCAGCCTGAAGTAGGAGCAGCCGCAGGTACACGCCCCGTGACCTGGAGGAGCCAGCAGGCCACGAAGGTGCAGCACGGAAGGTCATGAGCACGGGCGAGCTCCCGTACTGCCATACCATCCTCGAGCGCGGCAAAGCCCCTGTCCATCAGGTCGTCACGTACCGGACGGTCACGTTGGCCGTGGGGCTCGTCGTTGAGCTTGTGACCTGGCTTGTGACACACCAATGCGTGAAGCCTGTCGAGAACGCTAAGCCGAGCGGGAAGATGATGCTGCGTCGGGCACCTCCGACGATTCGGAAGATGTAGTGAGGATCATCAGTTCCCACAGTCACCGAGGCTGCGTCCATCATCTTGAAGTAGACGATCTGACCGGCGTTGAGGGTGTTGTCGATCTCGAGGTAGTAGATCGTCCCAGCGGCGCCCGTCGTGTTGTTGGCGCCAGTGTTGTCGGCATCATTATCTTGAACGAGCTTATTGCCGATCGGGGTGGCTTGATTGGTAACGGTAACGGCCATGAGAGAAGCTCCTAGACGGGTGCCACGGGTGTCTTGACGAGACGATAATACGCGGCAACGTCGATGTCGCCGCTGAATCCAAGCACAAGGCCCAAAGCTGAACTGGTGACAAGGGTGGACAACGTCGCCACGGCGGACTGTAGCCGCGCAGGGCTCGTACTGTCGTCTAGTTGTATGGCATTACATAGATCGAGGAGGACGTTAGTACCGCCCGCTTGGGACGGTGCGGAGATCTGTCCCCAGACCCGGTCGTCACTGGCCCAGGTCATGTTGACCACGGTGTTGGATTGCCACAGGGACGACGTGATGCGGTGCTGACTGGTCTGATACGTCGTACCTGTCGCCAGGGCTTTGGATGTACCCGTATTGAGGAGTCCGACGACGAAGCCTGCTACGTTTTCATCCGGGATACTGGTCCCGTACGCGAACCAGATCTCAACCCCGGTGAAGTCCCCATCACTCCACGTTACCGTGGCCCCCGTGTCAGGGTTGACGATGGTGTAGCGTGCCTGGTAGCACTTTTTGAGCTGGAAGGCTGACCCGGAATGGGCCGAGCCCACGTACTGGATCTCCCCACCACTGTCTGCGATGGAGGTCTTTATGGCCGTGTTCGCCTCCGACGCGATGTCAGCCGCAAGGAACTGACGCCACGCAGTCACACCGACGCGCTCACCGGGCCTCTCGAAGCCCTGTAGTCGTGACGGTACAAGCGCCACTAGACTCTCCGAGTCGCGTAGACCGAGACGAGGCCCGTGGCGCTATCTGACTTGAGGCTCAGCCTGACGTAGCGTCCCTCGACGGGGAGGCTCACCTTGTAGAGGCCATTGCCGGCAGGTGCCGGGTCGTTGAGCTCGATCTGGTAGATGTTGGTCGTGGCCACGCCGGCACTGACGGTCTCTGTCAGGTAGGCTGCGTACTCGGTTGCGCTACCGATGGCGTGACCTGACTCGGGCTTCACCGTCAACTTGGTGATGGAGCCCACGGTATCGACTCGAATGAAGAAGTCGATCTGCCGAAAGCCCCGGCAGTCCAGCTCTGTCGTTGCCACGTAGCCCGTGGTGGGAACGAGGGTCGCCCGCACCTCGGTCGTGCCGATGTCGGACGAGAGCAGATTCTGCTTGATGTACTGGCCTGTCGCCATCGGTCACCTCCCAGGTGGCGTGAACCTAGGCTCGGATGGCGGTGACGAGGGCGTAGTCATTTGCATGGCCGTTTGTCTTGGTGAGGCGAAGGGTGCCTCCCGCTGGAATATCCGCATTGCCGATGGCGAGGAGGCTCATTGTGCTGACAGCACCCGCGGATGCAGCGCAAGCAGGACAAGTGATGCAGAGGTTCGCCGTTTCCAGGACAGTCAGCGCGGGCTGGCTGTTGTCTCCTGCGATCATCGAGGCGCCCGTCAGAATGATCGGGTAGGGCATCGAAGTGAGGTTGATCGTCGCGCCGCCCGTCCCTGCGAAGGGAATCAAGAAGGAAAGAGTCTCTGCAGGCCGCTGGGAAGCACCAACTGCGACTGCACCGCCCTTGAACCGCTCCGCGTCAGCCGCGTTGATGTACATCGCGCCGCCATTCGCGATGGTAGCAGCCACGGTGACAACACCGACCTCAACTTGGTAGCCGCCCGTGGGGCACGTCGTCGTGAGGTTGCCTGCCACTACACTACCAGGGGTGTTGGAGAGGTAGACCTTATCTCCTACGGCATCTCCGCTGGTATCCTTGGTGGTCACGAGCTTCCAGGGAAGCACGACGCCGTAGCCGCCGCTGGGGATCGCGTGCTTGGCGATCATCAGGCGTCCGTCAGCTTTCCCGGAAACACCGGGCCCAGTTGCATCCGCATCAGCCAGGCTCGCCGTCAAGAACGGCCCCGAGCTGGCCGAGACATAGACGAGCTGATCAGCGTTGATCGCCTCGGAAGCCAGGACCTTGACGGCCTCGGTGTAGTTGAAGGACGTACCCGGCTTGATGAATCGCTGCTTCAGGTTCCCCATCGGTTGTCTCCCATAGACCTCGAGTCGAAGTGCGACCCTGCTCGTGTGTAGCAGCCGAAAACATTTAGGTCAAGATGAGGGCTATTCCTTGTTGATGCTCTCGAAGCGGCGCTTCTGACTGTTCATCGAAAAGTCTGCAAGTGCCTTGGCATTCTTTACGTCCCAATCCATGTCCTGCTCTCCAGAGTAGTAGTGGGTTGTTCCGAAGCCGAGTAGCTTCTCGAATGCCGTCAGGCGGGCAGCGAGCTCACCCTTCTCTGCTCGAGTGAGCTCTACCTGAGCCGGTCCCATCTTGAGGGCCTCGACATCGGCGGGGGAGAGCTCGAGGAACAAGCCTATGATCTCTGCCACGCTATCCGAGACAGCCCCTCCGAGGGCCAGTTCATCGAAAGTTCGGGCGCGGATGTACCCCGGAAGGAGGAACGTCCGCATGGCCGAGGTGCTCATCACTTGGAGCATACCCTCCCCTTCGGGGTTGCCCGCAATACGTAGCGAGCCGTCACGAGGGTCAGGGACGAGGGTGTCACCGTAGCCCAGGAACTGGAGCATGACAGCCTCGTCCACACGCACACGAGGGCCATACTCGGAGACTGCGTACTCGGAGGAGTACCCGAGAGCCCCAAGCCCCCCTCGAAGCAGGGCGTGCCCTACCGGGCCCGTGAAGTCCGAGAGAAGCTCAATGAACTTCTTCGCAGCGGCCTTGTTGTGAACCTCGTAACCAGTCGGGCTCCCCCCTGTGATGAAGTTCAGGGCCCCTACAGCAGCCGGGACCAGTGTGAAGTTGACCACATTCACATATGTCTGCAGGAACTCAACGGGAGTGACCTTCGGAAGCACATGAGCGTAGTTGGGCCGAGGGACGCCCATCTTCTGCATGAGATCTTGCTGCTTCTCACTCAATGTGCCGTAGTCAAGCATCGTATACTCGGCCAAGTACTCCGATAGCCGCTGCTGATTGGCGAAGTCGTAGGCCTCTTGTGGTGTGAGCTCCTTCTGGGGCTGTGTGCTGGAATACTGCGGGATCTGGGTCAGCCTCGTCATGAGCTCGAGGCGCTGCATCTTAGTATCGCCCCGAGCGAACTTCTTGAGGTACACATCGAGGGGCTCGTTGGCGCCCTCGAGGATAGTCCGGTGGACCTGTGCCATTGCGTTCTTCATGAACGTGTAGAACAAGACGAGCTCGCCCATGATGGCGATCTCGGCGTCCCCTACTGCAGTGTCCCAGTTGTACAGGGCCTTCCGCATCTCATCGCCCGCTTCATCCGCACTCAGGCGCCTGTTCATCCGCGCGTCCATGAAGAAGAGCATCCTCTGGCGCAGCGTGGCCTCTCGCATCTGCAGCTCGGTGAGGCGCCCCCAGGCGTCTGCCTTGTCAGACACCTTCCTCCACACGCTCTCGGCTTTTATGTACGGGCCCCGCTGAGCTTCACGGAGCTGGCGCAGTGCGTCGGGCGTCAGGATGTTGTCGTATGCGCCACGAGCAACAGCCTCTCGATGGAGCATAGCCCCAGTTAGGTCTGTCGTACCGTCTGCGGCCTTCATCACAGTGCCATCAGCGTAGTAGAGCTTGGCAGAGGTCCCTTCGAGGATGGCATCGACGTTCTTGTTGAACCAGGACCCCATCGCGGTCGGAAGGGGGGTGTGGCGATAAGCAACCTGGGCGGCTTTTGCCTGGATCTGCTTACCCACGAAGGGGATGTAGCCCAGACCCCCCAACAGACCGACTTTCAGCCCTGTGCGGTAGTTGACATCGAGCATTATCTGCGTGGTGTCACCGAAAACGGCATTGGTCAGGAATGCAGGCCTCGGGACCACTATTCCAAACAAGATTGTGCGCTTGAAGAGCCGCAAGAACCCCCGGAACGCTCCCCAGGACTTTTGGTAGATCATGCTCCCCATGGCCTTGTCGCTTAGGGCCTGGGTGACTTCCTTCTCGAGTCCTTCGAGCGCATCGTAGGTTCGCTTGAGCATATCTCTCGGGATGATGCGGTAGTTGCCGTCGGCGTCCATCGACTTGGCGATGAGCCCATGATACTCTCGACGGATCTTGCTTCCCAGAAGGACTACCTCCTCCTTGCGCCCAATAAGGGGCGGTAGACCGAGCTCAAACAGCGCATCGAAGGTATCGAGCATGCTGACGCGCGGGTCACGGAGCACCAACTGGGCTTCGGGGAAGGTCGTGACATCTCCCGAGGCAGATCGAACCCTGAGCATCGACTCGTCGCCCTCCTTGAACCTGTCGAGGACCTTGTACGCAGCCAGGCCTACATCCGTGTCCTTGAGAAGCTCTTCGAGGTAGACATCCCGGTTGTAGTACTCCTCCATGCCCGGACGCACCTCCCTATGCAGCTCTGTCTGGCGCCCTCCTTTGCCTCTGACCGTGGCCTCAAGGCCACCCTTCTTCGAGGAGATGTCTGCCCCTCGAGTTTTGATGTTGATCAGCCGGTTGAACTTCTGGGAGGCCGCAAGCCCCACCACCATGTCCCCGATCTCGATGCTATCGAAGAGCTCGGAGGCACCCTCCCTCCCCTCACTCATGAGGAAGTTCAGGGAGCGGGCGATCTTGGGCGTGAAGCGGGTGCCATAGATGTCCGCCGCCCGCTTGACGACTGTGCGCTCTGTCGCGAGCAAGTTCAGTGTCCGGTAGTAGAGCCCGTAGGACTTCCCGGACCACTTCGAGACTGGGCTGAGCTCTTGGGCCACATGAGCATCTTTGATGATCGTCTCGAGCCTCTCAAGTCCGGGCCTGCCCTTGAGTTCCTTCTCACTCATGTCAGCGAGGCCCTTGTAGACCTCGTCGATGACCCCTTTGAGCTTGTCGGCGTCCTCGGACTTCACTAGGTCGGGGCCGAGGGCCTTGACAAGAACCACGATGGAGATGTCCGCCTCTGCCGTGTCTCTGACCCACGGACGCAGCCGTACCCTGTCGTAGAGCTCCTGAAGCGCATCGTCTGCGATAGACTCACTCCTTCCGACCTGGCTACTGAGCGTGATCTCCTGACCCACTGCTGTGGTGACAGTCTGCTTGCGGGGGTTGAGGATGAAGTCCTCGGAGATTTCCTTCAGCCTGACGATATCCTCCGTGCCGGCATACTGAATGAGCATGTTGTAGTCACTGTCAGCGGCACGCCCGAGG
>Ga0208299_1001679_pt1 | contig 16020 bp, 13 predicted proteins | sample 15_taG_FD_184089 | JGI IMG/M metagenome (GOLD analysis project Ga0208299, IMG submission 184089) | Marine viral communities from the Subarctic Pacific Ocean - 15_ETSP_OMZ_AT15312 metaG (SPAdes) (version 2) | ecosystem: Environmental > Aquatic > Marine > Oceanic | place: Pacific Ocean | collected...
GTGTAACGCCGATTGATCCAGAGAAATCTAGCATTGTAGACGTTTCTATTTTTTCTTCTCTTGAATATTTTATGTCGTTCTTAAGATTTCCACCGTACTCTCTGAGTCTAAGAAGTGAGTTTGGATCAATTCCTGCAGATAATAAGAATGATCTTATACTGTTTATAGTTCCTTTTGATTTGTAGATGTCTTTTAAGTTAACAAGTATTCTTCGCCAGATCTGTGATTGTATGTATGACAGCGCTGTCTGAGCTTTTGTTGTTTCCATTGACATGTTTTCGCCATGCGTGAACTGCTCCCATGACGATTCTGGGAAAATCGTAGGTAGTTCAAATCCGTAGTATTTGGCAACAAAGGTTAAAAACGTATTGATTGTAGATTCCTCGTCGCTGTACTCTACATTCAGTAAGTTAGAGAAATTATCTGTTACTATTTTTATTTCATCAAAGAATTTTCCCCAGATAAGCAGGACCGACGTCAGCATTTGGGCTGTTCCGATTTCCCCTCCGCGGGGTACATCACCCGCATATGCGTTTAAAATTGTACCGAATCCACTTTCGTTTGATATTGTTTCGTTCATGCCGTCGAGAAAATAATGTGGTGGGACAAGTTTTGTAATTAAATTCGGATTATTGTCGTCATATAAGATCGCCGAGGCTAGTAGTTCATTGTTGAAAGTTTTTACCAAAGTATTATTTGGGAAAAGTATTGGGAAATATTTTTCATCTTCAAATTCAAGTGGGTTTTCGAGCCCAGATAATGAATTATTACGAAGTGTTCTTAGTTGATCGGAATCAGTACCGTCTATATAACTGTGGAATCCGTTTCCAGAGCTATCTATTATTATCTCTGGTGTATTTACGTCTTCTTCATCGTCATAGGGTTCATTGAACCTGAAGTATAATATTAAATCTTCGTCCTGGAAAATCTCTTTTTTCGACTTTGGCTCTGCCTGATCCCAGGTGATTGCCTTATGATAAAATCTCAAGTCGTCGATGTATCCATTAAAATATTCGCCAGGGGTGAACAGCGTGGTTGATGTAATCTTTGTAGCAGACCCAGTACCAATAGTCAAATAGTTATTGCTAGGGCTTATGTCAAACATCTCCAATACTTCGTCATTTGTTGTCTCCGTTCCGTTTACGATTAGTTTTAAAGTAGATGTGTCACTGTCTCTATCGAATATTGCGCAAACATGACTGAATTCTCCTTTTGTTATTGGTGCAGATACATATGAGACCATTTCTGAGGTTGTAACAATGAATTGTATATTACTACTAGTTGTGCCTCCGGCTTCCAACACTAATGATAAGCCTATATTGTTACTTTCTATTTTTTGTAAAATTATTTGATTTAAATTAGTTACTGACTTAGGACAAACGTGTGCTTCTATTGAAAATGAATTTGATCCTGGGTTTAGTCCCCTTTCACCTGGTGATAATTCATCTTCTTTGATTACTATTCCTGAATTCTTTATGTCTTTTACTTCTATATTATTATTATAAGCTCTATCAAATTCTAAAAAACCTGTATTTTTTGGAAAAGTATCAAGAATATATTTCTCAAAACCAGTTAATGAGTTTATAAAATCAATTGTATCTTTTTTAGTCCCATCAATGGGGTAACCATTAATTAGCTTATCAAACGCAGCATTTACGTTAGAGACTGCAGAGTTAAAAAATGTATGATTTTCGAACTTTGACCAATCAAGATTAAGCTGTTGTGTAGATGAAATCGATTTAAGCGATTCTTTAAAAAAATCACTCTCTGGAAACTCATCAAATAGAGTGTTGTCTATTAGTTTGCTTACTGATTCAGTATAAATTGACATCTTATACTACCTTGAAATTAAAGTCTTCGCCGATTGTATATTGTAAGTCGTAAACTCCATCAGCTGGTGATGATGTGTCTTCATAAATTCTAAACGATATATTATACGCTGAACCTTTTGATAAACTGCTTGTATCTAGAACAAAGTACATCTCATCTAAATCATATGACACAACCGTTGCAGCACTATCAAAAGGTATAATAACTTCGCCAGTGGTTACGTCTGTTATAGAATAACACAATATTGCTGCCTCTACACCAATATCTTCATCAGAAGAACCTATTAGTTTTCCTTTATTCGCAAGTGGTAGTTTTGCTGACTCTACTAAATTATAATTTCTATCTTCTACAAAAACATGAAGTCGCACTTTGTCTGTGTATTTGTATTCTTTTTGAAGATTTAATATTGTAGCTTGATAATTTGTGTATGTCACTACATCTGTAGTATCTGTTGCTGCATCATTATATTTTATTATTAACCGCGGGGTTTTATTTTTATCGTTTGAATGTCGTGATACAAACCTTTTTACAAAACGTGTTTTAGCGTCCTGTTCTTCGGACTGAATGAATGATATTCTGAATCCGTTGTTGGTTATTGTTGTTGCTAGCATTGCAGTAATTGCAGTAGTTACGTCTACTGAGAGATCTTCTTGTCCCGTTTCGAACTCTTGAGTGGAAGAATACAAAGGGACAGTCGTATTTATATCATCAAGCGACGATATATCAAACATTGGAGTTGCTGTATCATCCCAATACCCGAAATATTCTTCAACACCTGATGCATATGATGATGTTATAAAATTACACACATCGAGGTCGTCGAACGATTCTACATCTCTACCAGACCCTTCATCGAATGATTGAGCAAGTGGGTCAACGCGCAATGAAAAATTAGAAGGTGTAGTCTGCCCACCGAAGACGTCATAGAGTTTTAACACACAAGAAAAATCATCTAGTACACTCGGATCAAGTGAAGATATATCAGAAAGATCAAACTTGACAAGACCACGTGATAGTTCAATAGGGTTTGATTCACCATCAAAAGAGCTCTCGTCGTATAATTTAAATATATCGATAGTACTAGCAAGCCCCATGTTTGCATCTGTAGCTCGGGCTGATTTATTCAATATTTTATTTGTTATATATGTGTCAGCTGATGCTGTTAATATTTTATACATTATTTCACGTATCCCGATATGTCATCTTTGGGGCTTTTTAGTTCAAATATGGAGCCAGGTGGTCCTACCAAGAATTTGCCAGTTGTATTTTTGTCTATATCAATGTGATATGAGCTATATTCTGCACCAGTCTTGTTTAAAATTTTGCAATAGTTAAGGGCTATGACGCCGTCAGTCGTTGTTATTAACATCTCTATATTCGTTTTATTTATTGGCATATCAAGGTGCCATTTTTTGATGTTAAACAATGATTTAATTTTTTTATTAATATTTTCAACAATTAAGTTTTTATTAATAATTCCGTCTGAAAGTATTTCGTATTCTACACCTATATTTACTACAAAGGCATCTAAAATATCAATAGCGTCAGTTATTAGCCTATATTGATTCAAATAAACCTCAAGGTTCTTTTTAAGACTATCAGACGAATGCATTAGTTTGCCCTTTGAATCTCTACTGATAATAAATAGCTGAGTTGAAAACAGGTTGCTTGTAGTATTTGAAAGCCCTGCTCTGAAAACTCTTCCGAAGTTTGTTGGTAAAGTATAAACTCTTGTAAGAAGATCATTTTTTGTTACAATTCTTGATTGAGAGTTTTGGTGTCCTTTGTATTCGAATCTTAGTTCATTTATTGTTGGTTTGTCTTCACCACCGCGAGCAGCTTTTTCGTTTATTACGTTTAATGATGTTTTTATATTGAAGTTATGATATGTTGTTGAGTTTCTATTATACATCATCAATAATTTATCAACTGTCTTTATTGATGATGCAGTAACATTGTGATTGAGACCCCCGCCTTTTCTGTAGACAATGGTTAGATTAGTATTATATGGTGACATTCCTAATGTTGATGTTGACAACATATTATTTGGGTCAATTGACTGACGGCTCAATGTTGTCTTTCCATACATTGGCAATGCGAACTCGCTTGGGTCAGGTATGTAATCAGTATCCAGCGTCATTGCATTTCCACTACCAAACGTTAGAACAGTAAGGCCAGACTTCCTGTCTAATTCTCTAGTGAATCTATAAGGTGCTGGTTTTATTTCAAGGTTGTCAGAAACTACGTCATAATCATAGCTTTTGTTTTGAACTGATTTAAAGACTACATCCTGAGAGAGATATTCAACTTCGTAATACTCGTTATTTGATGAATCTTTTACTCGTAGAATTTCATTGATATCTGTGTCTGATATTGTTATTTTTTTAAATTGTTGGAAACTTCCTGCAGACACTGTCTTAGTTTTTGTCTCACCTGATACACAGATTCCTGTCATTTTTATAATATACGAATTAGGATTAAGATCGGCGTCTAAATCGTCTGTATTTACATAGCGCTCATGAACATACTCGTCAAATATTTGCTTAGAAAAATCAAGATCTTCCATTAATTCGAACTTAATACCTGAGTTTGATTTTATAGCTGTTCCTGTTAATATTGTAGGCAGAACGTCTGGGTCCACTACAACGTTGTCATTTATATCTACTGTTGAAGGAACAGTTAAATAAAAATCAACCTCAACTATTGAAGGAGCTGTTGATCTATTTTTTATTCCTGCTGTTTTTAATAGTTTCTCAATGTTTTTTGTTTGAACTGCCGTATTAATATCAAGTTCATTAAATTGATGATCTAGATAAAACGACATTACATCACCCACATGGGCTGCCATATCTAAAAATAGACCGCCGACGGAGGCATCTGAAAAGTCTTGTATTGAATCTGGAAAATATGTTGTTGCATATTCTACAAGATCACTACGTAATGCGTCAAAATCTCTTCCATAGAATGATCTCTTTTTTACGCTTTTTAATTCATTTACTAATTTCTTTTGCATCTTAACTCACAGGCTGGACAATTACACTAAGTTTTTTGTTTATTATGTTTACACTTCTTATTGAGTACGTTAGCGTTAGTAACGCAGAGGCTGATCCAGTTACTTCGTCTATTTTTCCCATTTTATACTCAAAGTCAGATAATTCTATATATGGCATGCTTTTTGTTACAGCAGTCTTTATCCTTGACATTACAACTTCAGCAAAGTCATCTTCTGATAATTTTTCAGTTAACAAAGGTCTGATATTTGCGCCTATACTGTATGAGCCTAGTCTTTCACCATGATTTGTTTTTATGAGATTTGAAAGATTATCATTTATTTGTTTTCTAAAGTCATCGGACATTTCAAATAACATGCCCTCTCCTGGTCGAAGAGGTGTTTTGATTCCGTAGGGTGATTCCATCGTCCTTGACGACTTTAGTTCGTCTGAAGTTCTTTCGATTCCTACATTTTTGAAATTATAATTTGCCACTAGTTTTTCCTGTTAATAAATATAATGAATAAAAATTATTGTGTTTATTTAATTTATAATGCATTTCGCTTTCTATTTATCTTTATTTAAAATCACCCCTTGTATCGCTCCCCATTTATTAGCTGGGCATTTTTTTCTATATGCAAAAACCAGTGCAGGAAAAGCACAATTGCATTTTTTGCAAGATTGAAAATATATGTTAATTCTAGATGAACTTGTTTTAGTAAGATGTGGGCAGGATAGACAAATCTCTATTCTATTATCTATGACAGTCTGTACAGCTTTGTTTGGCTTTCTGCTCTTGATTAGATTACTTACAAGGTAATTGTGCCAGCCATCCTTGATATCTCTGAAGCTTTTCACGCTATTCCAAAAATAGGTTCTAGACGTTCTGATACGCAGTCTGCGAGTCCTTCTATTCCAGGTATATCTGGTAAGAGTGGAGTAACTATTTCGATCATAGGTACACTTAGATCAATATCTCCTTTAAAGAGCCCAATCATTATATCTATCGGAACCATAATCATACCAACTGATACTGTCCCTAGAGCGTTCATTTGTAGAGGACCCCAACCAGGTAATGGTGGTAATCCCGGAGTTACAATCGGCGGTGTCATGGGTATATTCATTACAGGCATAGAAACAGACGCTTCTACAAAATCTACCATTGCGAGTGCCAGAGCTGCTGGAGGTGCCATCATCGCTAATGCTGCATCTAAATTTTCTACAGCCCAGTCTGATGTTGTATCTAGCGCAAGATCAGGGTCGAGTGCGAGCTCTATGCCTACAGCTAAGGGTCCTAAAGCGGCATCAAATCCTAACATTAACTCGCCGATGCCGGGTCCATTGCAATCAAACTCTTCTGACATTTTTATTACTCCGTGTGAACTATAGCGCTGAGTGCAGCGAGTGATCCTGATTTAAAATTATCGCATGCATCATTGATGAGCGTGTTGCCGGTTAGCGGAGCTCCTAAGTTTCCACCTAATGCGAGCCCTGCTTTGAGAGTATCGGCGAAATTATTAATTGCAGCAATTAAGTCGTCTCCTCTTATTACATGCTGATGCTCATCTGTTAAATCACCGGTGTGTTCTGTGTCAGGTGAACCCAAAAAGACACGACTCCCAACAAGAGCTGCTTCGCCGTTTGACATAAGATCTAGCTCGGCACCTGCGCCCGACTTTGCCCTGACGCCGCCGGTACCTATTAGTCTTATCTCATTAGATTTTGCAATTATAAAAGGAGACTCACTAACCTGCCCAGAATATGTAAAACCGAGTCCAAAGTTTTCATCACCATTTGTATTAGTGGATATGAATATTCTTGATGCATCGTTTATGTAGTCTGAATCACCTTCTGTTTCATTTTGATCTTCAATTACAGCTCTGTTTGTTTCTTGATAACCACGATCATTTTGTCTTGATGAATTGTATGTATTCGTTGTAATTCCAGCAGTTAATTCAATGTTTCCAGTGTTATAATAATTGTTATTACCTAACTTAATAGATGAATTATTACCACCTTGTAGTACAAATTCGTTTCCCTTTGGTCGTATATTAGGTTGGGGTTCTCCTACGAAACTTTTAGATGAATGACTATCAAAAAAAGTAAACAGCTTTAATAAATCTTCATCTGTTGTTGTTATTATTGCTGGAAAATCAGGAGTCACTGTTTCGTCAGTTTCTTCTGTACCAAGAGCTATATCAATATTTGATCTCTCTGATGTTGTGTCTTCATCCGATATTGTTCTTAGTCCACTTGTATAGTTTATATCTTCAAGATTAGACAATGATGCCTTTCTAGTTATCCAATAATATGACCCATTGTCATTGAATATCCAAGCTAGCTCTCCAGCATTAATTGGTTGTGAAAAATGAGGTGACATAAATGGAAGTGCATAAAATACTTTATTTCCTCGCATTTTGCCGTGTTTATTGACTTTAGCAAATATAATTGACTTTCCTGGAAGATAGTCAAAAGCCTCTTTGTTGTGAAGAAATTTTAATATTAATTCTTTTCTTTCGTCTGACACTCTTTTTGGATCGTCTATAACGTCTACAACATATGCAGTAAAAGTACTGTCAAGTGCTTTGTTGGCTCCGGCGCCGATGTGAGTAGAGATATCTCTAATTGCATCTCTGAAGTTGTCAATTGCCATTTTTATCCCATTATTGTAGAATAAATATCTTCTGTATCGATTTTAGAGTTATCTTCTTCCGCTTTTGATATTAGCTCTGCTAGTTTCAATATTTGATCGTTTGATTTACTCATTCTTTCAAGGTATTTTGAAGCTATTGACCCGGCTACAGCATGTTGAGCAGATCCTGACAATTCTTTGAATAAATCGGCGAATAGAAACGATGCACACTCTCTGTCTTTTACAGCGTTCTCGTATATTTCTTTCCATAAGAACTTTCTTTTATCTTCTAGTGACTCAATTGAATTCAACAGATCAGAAAATTGTTTTACTTTTTTATCTTTATCTGTTATTTTTGTTAATTCTTTGTTTATTTTTTCTTTTGTCGTCATTTATTCTCCAAAAAATATATCAAATTGATCGTCTTTTTTGATTGATCTATAATGTTTTCTGATTGATGACATTGAAACAGACAATTGTTTTGGATTCAATCCAGAAATATCACGTAGATAAACGAAAACAGCCCGCTTGTTTAAAAATTCAAGCTCGTCTATGCTTGAAAAAAGCGTAATTATAGAATCTATACATGATATTTCGTTGGTTCCATCAACCCTGCTCTTTATTTCATCCAGAAGAGAGAAAAGATTTTGAATAGCATTGGCTCTAATTAAATGAGCATCCTGGGCTTCCGCTATAGAATGAGTTTCAATTGCAACTTTATCTCTGTGGCTTAATATCTCTGTATCATCTATTGAGACTGATCTTTTCATATCCCTTGTATTCTTTTTAGACTGTATTATAAGCCAATTCTTTGCTACAACATTAAAATAAGAAAAAGCTTTGGAGCCCTTTGAAGGATCAAATTTATAAAGCGTCTCATATAGAAAAGTAACACAATCGTTTTTTAGATCTTCATACGACCCAGTTAGTGATCTAAAACCATGAATAAAAATAAGATTCTCTACAAGCTTATTAAATGGCTGTTTTATTCTTGTAATGTATATCTCGTGCTTTTCTTCTTCTGTTTTCGCGACCTGGAACTCACAAATAGCATCATGGGCTGGTCGCCCGAAATACATCTTTGTTCCTTTTTTCTTGCCTCGTTTTCTTGCTGTTCTTCTTATTATCAATTATCTGCCTGATTTTCTTCATTAATAGGCACGTCCGAGTCTTTGTAATCTTCTATGATATAAGCTGATATGTTTAAAAACGTATTTCTAACATTATCGATGCTTGCCATTACTTGCTTTACTTCTTGACTATCGAAAAATACTGGTTTTTCAAGAACTTTTGATATTTCCATGTATTCCTCGTCTATAGCGTCTAATATATTAGTTAATTTCTCTTCTGTATTTAGTATCAGCATAGCAAATTTAATTGCATAATAAACCGATATGGCACTAAACAGTACAAGCAATCCTATAATATATAAGTGATAATGTGAAATAAAATTAATCATTTTGTAAAATATTTTTTTGTATTAGGTTATTATATTGCTCTGAAATGGTGTCAAATGAGTAATTTTTCTTGATTTTTTCAGCTAGTTTGTTTGATTTTGATTGAATTCCTTTTCTATTTTTATAAAAATTCTTTACTTTCTTTTTGAAATCTTCTTCATTTACTTCGGCCCACTTTAGTCCGGGAACAAATATATTATTATCAATTTTTCTTTTATCTATTTCTTTTAATTCATAGTCTAGTTTAATAAATGATCCAAGATTAAGGAAATCTAGATGACCTGACCAGTTTGTTGCAATTATTGGTAATGCCGATGATGCTGCCTCAAGTAATGGTAAACCAAATCCCTCACCTCTTGTTGCTGAAACTAGTGCGTTTATATTTTTGTGCTTGTAGAGTGATGCAACTTCCTCTGGGGACATGTTGCCATGCAATAAATGAATTTTTGGATATTGCCCTTGTCTTACTTCTGTTATTAACTGTTGTACTAGACTTGTTGTTATACCTTTGTCTATTTTTGTTGCTCTACTTGAATTTGTTTTAAAAACTATGCCGACGTCTTTGTTGTCTTTAAATTCTTCACATAACCATTTGATCGTATTGAATAAATTTTTTCTGTCTGTTTGTGGTAATGAGCCTGTAAATTGTCCAAATACTAAAAAATTAAACTTAGTATCAATATTCAAATCAATATCACTTATTTCTTTGTCGATCGACTCGTGATATGACTCACCGACAACTACAACTTTTGTAGTAACCTCTACTCCTGTGTCATAGATAGTTTTCTTGACAAACTTCGATGGAACTATAACAAGATCCATACTATTTATTTTTTCTATCCACGCCGGATTACACTTATCTGTTTCTACAAGTGCTGTGACGCCGACGTTGAATTTTGCTAATTTTGTATCCCACTCATTAGGCAATTGAACCTGAAATGACACGTCAAAATTTGTGCGCCTTGTTATAGACGATTCAAAAATTCTGCCTATTAATCCATCTTCTGCATCGTGATTCAAGTTCCATGGAGTGTTTCCCCAGTTTACTATCTGTGATGTTGTTACAAAGTCTTTTCTGTTTAATAAATACTTTGCTATTTGTCTTGAATGAACTCCATAGCCGGACTGGCTCAAAAGAGGCGCTCTAATTACTACATTTTTTCTTTTCATAACGTTGTAATATCCCATGGTTTGTAGTCATTTTTCCAGTTATCGATCGTTTCATTTAAAGAGTCATGCCATAAATCTACAGTTGTTTGAAGGTTAAACTCTGAACTTACGTATTCCATTACTTTCTTTGACATTTTGTTTTTTGTTTGCTCGTCATATGAATAAACTTCGTGGAGAGCGTTGGCAATATCTTCAATTGATGAATAATCTTCGTAGATGTATGGAACCTGTTGACTTCCTGACATTGTTTTCATTGTAACTTCGAGAGCCACTCCATTAATTGAACCATCTCTGTGATCGACTACTTGTCTCGTTAGTCCGCCTGTTTTCACTGCAATTATTGGCGCTCCAGTTTGCATAGCTTCTAATGTTGAAAGACCAAATCCCTCTGCATAGCTTATATTAATACAGACATCTGATACATTATACAGTGCATTTATTTTATCAAACTCGAGCCTCTCGCGAGAGAAAAACACAGTATCTTTTATTCCAAGTTCTTCTGACAATATGAATAAATTTGATCCCTCTTTATCATGTGGGTCTGTATGCATTATTAATACAGCGTCACGTTTTTCTGTTTTATCTAAAAAAGCCTTCCATGATAACAATAGATCACCTGGTCTCTTTCTTCTTGCATTTCTATTGTTCCAGATGGCGACAAAATGATCTTCTCGTCCAGGACCAAGTGCTTTTCTTTTGAGTTCCTTTCGTTCTTTGTCTGGAAGTCTATAAAATATTTCCCCTGGGACTGCATGGGGTATAAAATTAATTCGTGGCTTATTTGGCATATTCTCTGAAAGTATTTCATATGTCAAATGTGAATGACAATTTATTGTATCTGTTGATTCATATAGTTTTTCATTGAATCTTGGAAATGGCTTATTGTCCCACACATGCCAGTATGCAATTGGACAAACTTGATGTATTTCGTCTTCCATTTCCCACAACCATATAAAGAAACGTGGGTCAGTAAAGATGAAAATAAGATCAGGTTTTTCAGTAGCCAAAGTAAGACGTATTAAATTCCTATCTCCAAAACCGTCGATTGGTTTGATAACAAAATCATCATTAATATGAACTGTCTTATAATCTGCATGCTTCATTGCCGCACCGAACTGTCTAAACGTCCACTCATTCTTTTTAAGAAGACCGTTTATCAAGTGTCTAGTTTGCGTTCCGACACCTGACGTTGACATTGCATGGTCAGATAGCACTAATATCTTTTTCTTTTTTTGCATTTGTTATATTACCCTACGACTTAAACATTATATCAAAATTAAAAAAAATTTAAAATACTTTTTAAGTGCAGTGAGGAGTATCCTTATATGGACAGAACTGACATGAATTTTTATTTTTCATAGCAAATCCTCTCATTACTGCTGATATCATATTATTCATTAATTTTACTCCTTTTGCGAGAGTCTTTGGGCCGACTGAAACTGGTACAATATCAACTACGTTTCCCACTCTTCCTCCTCGCTTAAGAAGAATAAAAGCACAACGAATATCCTTGAGGTCGATATCGTATTTTCTTGAATAAAAATGCTTGTAAAGAATTAATTGTGCCATTAGTTTAAAGTCTTGTTTTTTGTCCCGCCTCCACCCGTAAGCACCTGCTGTTTTCCAATCGAGAATCCAATAATTGTGACCTTCTCCACGTTTCTTTGGGACTTTAATAATAGCATCAACAAATCCTTTGAATTTTACAGGTTTGCCATCGATTCCTTCATAAAGATATTCCTCAGCCTTGACTGTTTCCCACCCGGGAAATTCTTTATCAAGATAATCAGGAACCTCTGCCCACATATTTTCAGCCCACTCACACCACTTTTCTACTCCGACATCAGAAGACTTTTTATACCACCCGGGCTGTTGAGCAACCCATTCTGGGTCATCGAAACCATTCTTTTTAAAGTCTTCACGTATGTCATTAAGTAATTTGTCTTTGTTAAGATCTTTTCCTTCAAGCATATTTTCACAACCTTCGTGGACAGCAGTACCAAAACCGAGATATGGTGATGGCTTGAACATATCTATCTTGTCAACTCTTGCTAGTTTATGCCGCCAGCTGCATTCAGCCCACTCTTTTATTTCAGAAAATGAAACATGTGGTTTTCCGGTTGGAAGTGTATATTGTTCTTCTTTATTCATATAGTCACCTTATGTAGTATATTATAACCATTTATTTTTAATTTTATCAAGCTCTTTTTTGGTCCAAAAATGATTCATATATTTGGATGAATGAAGCTTGTCGATAAAACGTTCTGAAAGGTGTGTGTGTTCTTTTATTTCTTTGTAAGACATATTATTCCATAAATTTTCTTTTTTATTTTCGTTAGTGTTTACTTGAAAATTTATGTCTCTTTCGAAAAATTCGCTTAATAATTCTGATTTTCTTTTATTTTCTATGTTGAATTTATAAACAAGTGTTTTCCACCCGTAACTATTTTCTATAACAATAAAGTCATCTTTAAATGCAGCATTATATACGTCTTGCTGCAATATTGAAAAAAGCTCTGAATCACACCAGTTTAAAATGTCTTGATGATAAAAATTCATTTCAAAAAATTCTGACAGTTCTTTTGTTGTTTTTAAATTATTTCTAACTTTTGATTGCCAAAAATGATTAACATACATAAAGCTAGAAAAATTTCTAGATATAACATCTCTAATTGGACAAACAGTTTTTACGTTAAACTTGTGTGGTTCTAATAATAATTTGTTTCCTAAATTAATTCCTAGTTTATGCAATGGGTCATAATTTTCTATGCTAAGTTTAGTAAAGTTATTGTTTAAATTAATGATTCTTGTCTGATTTAATGAATGTATATGTAAAACATTTTCTAAATTGTTATCTTTTAAAGTTTTCTCATGACTCTTAGACCCAACTCTTCCCATTTGATATACAAGAGTTAAATTAGTTTTATTTGTCATATCTTTTAATTTTCACTTTTTTGTTTATTTTTATTGATGGTACTTTTTTATCAAAGTTTACACGTGAGTGAAATATCCAACCACCGAGTTTATCCTTCAGCTCTGATGATAGCTCTTTTATGTCATTGTCTGTCACTTCTTTCCACGGTTTGTCAAAAAACATATTGTTTTCAGCAATATCAATCTGTTCTATATTGTACATACTTTGCCAATGGCTTGACCAGTAATTCTTGTATGTATTTATTTTTCTTTCAAGTTCGAACCACGAGTAATGAAACACTCCAGGATAATTTTCAACTATATCGTTTAATGATTGTTCATATACCTCCAAAGATTCATTGTCGCCGTTTAGAGCGCTTATTCTTAATTCATGAAGATCTTGATTGTAAAAATTTCCACATGGAACAGGTGTACCGTTGTCTACCCTTATATAGTCGCATCCGTCAGATCCTTGTTTTGAAAATAATTTTCCTTCTTCATCATACTCTCTTAAATGTACTGGAATTCCGTGTGTAATATAGTTTTTATTTTTACTCAGTCTCCATTTCCAGGGATTGACATCTATTCTAACTTTATCATATCCACCCCAATATTCAACAACAGGAAGGGCTATAAGATCCATAGTGTTTGGAAAGTTCTCGACGAGTCTTATTATTTTTTGTCCGTCATCTTCATGAACAATCTCATCAACATCTTGTTGCCAGCAGAAATCTGATGTGCATAATTTTCGTGCTTCTGCCTTCTGTTGACCATCATACAGTGCGAATCTAGTATCATTCCAGTTTCTTTGTACTATATGTACTGCTATTGACTTGTGGGCCTCTGCTAGTTCATGGAGCCGTTCTAGTGTACCGTCCTTGGAACCACCATCGACTACGATTATTTGGTCACAGAATGAAGTCAGTGACAATATTGACTCTTCAAATGGGTATTCCTGATCAATACAGTTATAAGTAGTTGTATATCCCGATATTGTCTGTGATCTGACATTGTTATCTATTTCACTCCAGAATACTGATGGTCTTGATTTCAAATAATTGATTGTATCACTAGTTGACCCTGTGAACCATTCTTCGTTTACATGTTGTACATTTTCATTTGTTTGAATGTCACAATCTAATAACTTTGCCTCTATGATCATTCTTGGACATGTGTCATTACCTGATGGGAAGTATGCTATTCCCTTTGATTCAGAGAGCTTTTGTAAGAATTCATCATGTGACAATCCTGAAAGTAGCTCATATTCTTTATTATTATCTGTACACCAACCTATAGATGCTTTTGTGTCTTTTATCCAGCTCTGAGAGTTTAAAACTACGTATTTATCATTCTTTTTGTTTTTTGTTAGCCCAGATATTTTATCAAAAAATGAGGACGAAAAAACAGAAGATAGAACAAAACTATTAGAATCTCGCAAGAAAGGAAATGTAGACTCATAAACAGCTCTTTGACGTTCTGACATAAACCACAATGATTTTGCCGCATAATAAAAAGTAGAAATTAACTTACCATGATGTTCATTAACACAGTTGCAATCTTCATTCTCAAAATGTTTATGTTTCTCTACAGATCGATACTTACAGAACTTATAATCATACTCTATGACTGAATATTTTAAATTGGCTATGATAGTGGGTATAAGACTAAGATTTATAGAAGAAAAATTAGTAAAGATCCAAAACTTCTTATAGCCTTCTTGAAGCAACTCCATAGTAACATCTTTAGAATATATTCTTTGAACAACATATTCAGTATTTTCGAATATAGCCTCAGTAGTTAGTTCAGCACCACCATTAATATCGGTAGAGAATAAGTCAGAGACTAAAACAATTTCAGTATTATCTTGTATAGACAAAGTATCAAACGGACTGTTCATTACAGATCACCTCGTACAGATACTACTGTATATCAGTATATTGTATTAATATTTTTTATGTTTGTGAGTGCAACGAACAATCACATTTTTTAATAAACAATACAGAGATCACTGATATAATAAAAGGGATTGGTTGGGTGGGCTAAAGGAGATTTATGCTATTCTTTCAATTAGAATCCAAGTCTGATCGGATCTGACTTTTACCTCAACAACTGTATCTCTTGTTCCATGAAGAAATAACATATTTAAATTTATTACATCATTTGCAGCAAAAACTGCAGTAGTTGTGCAGACATTTGTCATCTTACTAACAGTATCGGCTGATCCTACGCCTCTTCCGTAAGACCAAGATTCAGAACAAGGAATTGTATCTAATACAGACACTGATCCTGTTGTTTTACGAAGAAATGTTCGCATATTTATTCTATTTGTAGCCGGTTGTATTTGACTAAGATTAACAGAATATGATATTTTATAAGTACCAGCCTTTGTTATAGTGATATCTTCTGGTGAGAGCGGATCAAAAGAATAAAAATTTGTATCTAAAATAATTGATGTATTCCATATTATGCTTTGAACCCAGGCCGGATTCAGAATTGTAGTGTAACCACCGGTTCCGACAGAGCCAGGAACTATACCGTTTAACGGTGTAGCTGGTATATCATAAGACTGAGGCGTGCCTGGACCATTTGATAGATGTAAAATTCCACCTCTAGCTACACAACCATCAACTTGGACATCACCACCGAACTTAGCTGATGACTTTGACGTAACCGCAGGTGAAACTACGCCGAGATAGCCCGGCACACCGTGTACATAAAAATTAATATCTTCCGAGTTTAATATTGTTGTAGGAGGAGCAGATGGGTTTGTTAATATTGTTACTGTCGGTACATTTGGAGACCCCGTGATGCACTTAATTACATCAACATCGCCACTTGTATAATACGGGTCTGACGCCCTTGTGGCCTCTAGCGAAACATAACCATGTTGAACATAATTTTTAATTGAAAAATCATCTACTGTTAACGCTATTTTTGAGAATTTAGTAGCACTCGGCCAGTTATTAGTAATTTCTATTATACTATAATCAGTTTTTGAATTAAATTCAGCAAGCGCGACGGGTATACC
>Ga0208299_1001681_pt1 | contig 16013 bp, 12 predicted proteins | sample 15_taG_FD_184089 | JGI IMG/M metagenome (GOLD analysis project Ga0208299, IMG submission 184089) | Marine viral communities from the Subarctic Pacific Ocean - 15_ETSP_OMZ_AT15312 metaG (SPAdes) (version 2) | ecosystem: Environmental > Aquatic > Marine > Oceanic | place: Pacific Ocean | collected...
AGGCGGTAGCCAAGCTCGAGCGAACGGCAATGGTTACCTCTGCCCTCCGCACTGTGGTGATCGGGGCTGCCGTAACAGCTGCCGTTCAGGGGGTCCTATCCGTTGCTGGTACGGTCTCTGTCTCTGTACATGACCGCGGCGTGAATTCCATGATCAAGTCGAAGGGGAACGCTCGGGAGTATACCAAGAGTGGTATGAGCGAGACCCTACGAATGCAGGCTTTGCAGGACGCTGCAATGAGTTTCGGGGCGATGCGGGCAGGCTTTGGCAATGAAGCCATGGCCTTCCACCGTTATTAACCTTTGAGGATAGAACCGATGGCTGCTCGTACGAAGAAGGCTGCGACCGATACCAATACGTTCACTCCAACTGAAGTTCAAATCGAAGTCCTGAAGGCATTTGAGCACGACTGGCAGAAGCAGTCGGAGGAAGCGAACAACAGGATGCTGGCCTACAACCGACAGATATCCAAGCTCCATGCTGAGTGTGAGCTGGGAGAAGACTTCGGCTTCGATCCCCAAACCTACACCTTCGTTAAGCGGGACGCCCCTGGCTCCCCTGACGATGCTGACTCAGGGGTCCCAGATGAGGAATCCGCTTAGTGGAGGTCACAACAACGATGGCTACTGGCAAGGCTTTACTGAACATCGGATCGAAGCTCTAGAGACGGAGGTTCAGGAGGTAAAGACAGACGTCAAGTTGATCCTGTCGAAGATGGATCACGTGGTGGATGTGCTGAATACGCTTTCCTGCCGAACAGTTGGAAGTCCAGGCTGTCCGGCCCCTTCGTTTGTTCTCCCTGGTGGGGAGATGTCCATGCAGCCCAATCCAGCGTCGTCCCCGGCTCTGTCTCTCAATAGCTTGTTGGAGGGATGGAAGGGGCGGGTCACCTTCGTTGTTGCTACCGGGGTGGTAACGGCAATCGCCATGTCGGCGTTCTTTGTGGTCATCTCCTCGAACGACAAGTTCGCAGCGATTATGCAGGTCGCCGATATTGTGAAGCGCCGTGAGGAAACTACGGCTTCTCAACCTGCCGCAGACGGCAAGCGCTAGCTACGACGGGTTCCATCTATGGCATTGGACAACGCCTTCGACAATCCCATCTGCCAGGGGTGCATCTCTCGCTTCAAGGAGAAGCATCCTGGAGAGCCGTGGCAGATTCCGTGCGAGGGTATTGTTACGGATGTTGAGAAGATCTATCCGGCAGAGCAGTTAGTGGACCTGTCTGCAGGTGACCGGGAGCATCTCGAACACATTCACAACCGGGTGAAATGGGCGAAGGAGCGACTCGAGTGGACGGCGTATCCGTATCAGGAAGAGGAGCTGCTGTGTTCCTCTCGGAGAACTGTTCTTCGCTTTGGTCGGCAGACCGGTAAGACCGACGTGGTTTCCGTGAAGATCCTGCACAGTCTGGCTCTGAATCCCCATCGGTTCGAGCCGGGGACTAAGGTCCTGGGCATCGTGCCTCACCAGTCACAGTCCGAGAACATCTACGACAGAGTCATTGAGCTAGCAGAGCGGGATCCGACGATCTGGTCTCGGTTCAATGCGAAGAAGACCCCTCACGTCAAGATGACCTGTGAAGGCACCGGCCGGTTCCATCTGTTCTGTGCTGGAACGGCTGCCAAGTCGGGCGCTGGCACTGTACGGGGTCAGCCGGCTGACGAGGTATATATAGACGAGGCTGATTTTCTAGGGGCGGAAGACTGGTCCACTATCCTCCCGATCATCAATTCCAAGCCGACGAACCGTTTCACGATGTGTTCCACGCCTATCAAGCAGCGTGGTCGACTGTACAGGCACTCTCACGATCCGACGTATCGAGAGACGCACGTCACGATCTACGACAAGCCGGGTGTGACAGAGGAGCAGATACGGGCTGCTCGGGCTGAGTGTGATACGGAGATGGACTGGATCCTCGAGTACCTGGCGGAGTTCGGGGATGCGATCCAGGGCGTCTACCAAGCGGCGCATATCAATCGAGCTCTTGAAGACTATGAACTGGGCTACGTCCACACAGATACGCCGGTCTATATAGGAGTAGATTGGAACAAGGGGGCAGTGGGCGACTGGGTGGCTGTAATGGCGGACGTGGGTGGCAAGATCAAGCTCATCGATCTCATCTGCATCTCTGCCAAGGACAGGACTCAGCTAGCCGCAGTCGAGGCGATTGCCGGACTCAACAGGAAGTATCCCAACTGTCGAGCCATCTACTGTGACGACGGGTTTGGGGAGACACAGATTGAGCTTCTGTGGGCGATGGGTAAGGAAGCGGATCGTGACCACATAGACAGTCGGCTCCGGGACATCGTGTTTGGGATCGAGTTCAACAAGCAGATCGAGATCGTAGATCAGCAGACGAACAAGTCCCGAAGAACCAAGACCAAGCCGTACATGACGAATCGGACGGCGGTCTACATGGAGGAAGGGCTGGTCACGCTACCTAAGAGCCTGGACGTCAAGGATCTGTTGGGCCACCAGATGCGGAACTACATGGTGGTCAAGAGAACGGATACGGGCGTGCCGGTCTATTCGGACGGCGCCCAACATGCTCTCATCGCCTGGCAACTCGGATTGTTCGCCTACGATCAGACAGATGGTGACCTAAGTCGGAAGACTCACTCGGTTACCGGTGTCTTGAAGGTTCCTGCACAGCGAACACCTGACAAGCTCGACTCGGCGGTCAAGGGATCCAGTGCATTCCACACGCTGAGGGGTCGTGGGGAGCATACAGGCAGGTCCCTGAGGACAGGTGGGGCGAGACGGTCCAGGGCGTTCTCCCACAACAGGTCTCGAGCTCTCAACATCTAGCGAACGGGAATCATGTCCAAGCTTCGCAGAGGTCCCAGTCTAGCGCCTCCAGTCCGAGAGAGACTTGATTCCGGCTCCCTGTCCGCAGAACAGAAGGGCGATCGGGACACCGACATGGCGCCCATGGATGGTGTGGCTCTCGACTACTCACAGGAGAATTCGGGTCGGAACATCCAGAACGTATCCAGGAAACGTACCGAGAACACCTGCTACCCCATCACAGACCCTGAGATCCGCAAGTTCCTTGCTTGGCTCCATGTCACCAGGGCTCTGAAGAAGGGGGTCAAGGACGACCACGGCATCACATTTGCCGAAGACCATGAAGTCCCGGAAGACGATATGTCGTCAGACGGCTACGACGAGTGGTATACGGCGATGCAGGCTCAGGCAGAACAGGCGGGCGTGGGTTCTATTGGTGAGCTTCAGTCTGACTTCCCCTTTACGTTCACGGTCCTGGTGGCAGGCAATCTGCCCACTCAGATCTGCGGGTCTGATGCGATGGATGCCGAGGACCTCATCGAAGAGGAACTTAGGCTTCGTGACCTGAACGACATCTACAAGCTGGACGATGCTCTGGCTTCTGGTGAGGAGTTCAATCCTCACGACATGACATGGGCGATCTACGTGGTCTTCATCATGATCATCTTGGAGTTCCTTCTCCTGGTTGCTCTTCGGGCTATGGCTGGTCCTTTTGGGAAGTGGCCTCTGAGCATGATCTACACGTTCGTCCGCAAGTTCGCTCGTCGTGTGATTCGGAAGATGCGGGACTGGGCGTTCCAGATCATTCCTGGCATGGAGACAGAGGACGACGAACTCCGCACCTTGCAGATACAGAAGATCCTTCTGTTCGCTAACGGTAACCAGCTCGTGGAGATGGGCAAGAAGTTGGGGATCGTCTAATGAGCGTGTTTGCTTGGTCCAAGGTCTCCGAGGCTTTCCAGTTCGAGCAGAAGAAGGCGGGGAGTCTGGACACGCCTATCGTCCCTGCTTATTCAGCTGCCGGACGTGTGGCTGTGAATGCTAGGACCAGTCGTGAGCAGGCCATAATCGGGTTCTTCGATCAGCACAGATTGCACTCCAGGGATCGATGGGAACGTGCGCTCAGCGGTAGCTGGACTGCTCAGGTCCAGTCGTCCCTGGAAAAGCTCCAAATCGGGGCCAATGCAGATAAGTCATCTGACGTTACCGACCGAGTCAAGATGGTGGTGGCTAAGGATCTGATTCTGCTCGTCTATGACCATGAGAACGTCGAGGATGCAAACTTTGGCAGAGTACGTGAAGAGGAATGGGCCAGGGAGGTAGCCAGGGCCTTCAGCCTTGAGACCAGAGCATTCTCCAGGGGTATGTGGAAGGAACGTGCGGTTCGAGATGTTCTGGGATTCGAGGAGGAGGACATTGGCGATGGCTCTCACTGTGAAGCCATACGTCGGTCGGACAACACTGCCCGAGAAGCGTTCAACCGTCGCACAGCCAACCCGTATCAGAACAAGCCTGGTGACTCCCAAGACAAGGAGGAGCTAGGTAACTCGATGAACTGGTTCCAGTCGTCCAGGGTGGCTGGGAACTACTACGTCCTGGACAGGGCTCATCGTGCTGCCTGTGCGGTCGACTGGAATCCGTTGGGAAGGGACAACAGCGCCAATTGGTGCTGCCTGTTTCAGTCGGTGTCGATGCTGGTTGGAGCTAAGGGACTCTTCGAGGTCCCATCGATCAACCCCGACGACCCTGACATATCGGACCTACAGGCGGAGATCGACAGTGGAACTCTCACGGACCAGCAGGTCAGAGATCGACAGGCTCAGATAGCCCGACGAGCAGACGTCGTGGGCAAGGTGCTGGGCATGCTGAAGTTCTTCAAGCGCTCTGCCCAGATGCTCCAATTCACCATCGAACGTCGTCAGCAGTCGCAGTCCATCGACTTCGGCCAGATCCTGCTGTCGTCCCTTCTGCCTATGGCACAGAAGGTTGTCGCTGATGTGTATGCCGGCTTCGAGAGCTCGACATCGATAGAGGTCGCCGGGAAGGACTTTCTCGGTCTCAAGCAGGCTCTACGGGATGTCAATGTCCGAGTGAACAGAGACGTAGAGGCCTCTACGACGGATCAGGTGGCTCAATTCTCTGGCGATGAGGACTTCAACGACATCGTCTCGATCATCGCCAAATGTGGGCCTGCGGTGGACATCCTGGACACTCTCGTGTTCCCAACGATCGAGGGAGTGAGGGAGCTGTTTGAGGACATCCTGTACGACCTGTACAAACGTACTATAAGATATCTCAGCAGAGACTTCGAGTTCTCGAATGCCATTGGAGTCGAGGATCGCATCAACTTCCTCGACTCCTTTATCAAGTGGGTCGAGATGAACGTGGACGGTCTAATCCGCAATCCTCACCTCTGCACTTCCGTCACTCCCTCCCAAGCGGACATCGATTCGTTCACAGATCTCATCAAGCACGGACTCTGGGGAGACGAGCGTACCCCCATCGTGTCGGATGTGGAGTCCGCCCTCGAACACATCATCGACCCATCAGGGTTCGATCAGAGACTCCAGGAACTGAGGTCCAAGGTTGGTAGAACCGAAGACGAAGACCAGATTCTGGAGACGATGGAGAACGCTAAGACCATTTGGGTTCTCTGATCCAGCTGTCACCTCACGTCCATATATATTCTTGGGGGACGACACCTGCGATCACAGGTGTGAGATCCACTGGGAGAGGCTGTTCGCTTGCTAGAGACTGTGTGTGTGCCGTTGATTCCGATCCTTGTACTGAGCTTTCTACTGGTAATGACCTTCGGTTAGCGGGGACTAGAGGCTTGGGTTTGCAGCGTGATATCCGCTGTCGTCAGAAGAGCGAGGGTATAGGGTGAGGCTGTCAAACCTGGACTTCGGATCATCGTCTCTTGAGTCCCGAGGGGCCTCTCTGCCTAATCGGCGCCTCCTCCGACCCCTACGGAGGAGCAAGCCCTACTCACGTTCCATGGATCCCGACAGGATCGAGTCTCCGACAGACCTGGAGTCGATCTGGGTGGCGCTTCAACAGGAAGCCTACTTCCAGATATCCATCAATAAGCACATCGGTCTGTGCCTGAGACATGGGTGGGAGATCACCGGGACCGAGGAAGCTGACGTCAGCTACATCCGTAAGCGACTCACGGAGATCGCCACGGTCAGCGGCGTCCCCAGTAACGACCTCGTTCGATCCATCGTCAGGAACGCCATCCTGTATTCCAATGCCTTTCTCGTGAAGGTTAGGGACGAAAGCCGTAGTTCTGGCAAAGCTGTCAAACGGGAAGACAAGCTGCTGGAACCGATCGCCGGCTACTTCCCACAGAACCCCCGGTCGATTACCGCAGAGAAGAACAAGTGGGGAAAGCTATCAGCCTGGCGGCAGGGAGATGCGAGCAAGGATAAGGTCGACGCTCTCCTGATGCAGTTGTTCAAGGATGGACAGAACGGTCGAGACGGTGGCGTGTCCGTCTTCGCCATGAACAACGTGGTCCACTTCGCATACAACCGCGAAGAAGGGATCATCTTCGGCAGCCCTCTCTGGGGCCCCGCCATCGAAGACATCAATGCCCTACGTCGTATGGAAGAGGACGTCGAACACCTCATAAGAGAGAACGCCTTCCCCATCAAGCAGTGGAAGGTCGGGGACGAGTTCCAACGGGCAGAGTCAGAGGACCTAGAGGCCAGACGGGTAGAGATCAACAACAGTGAGCCTGGAGAGACCTACGTCACAGGCCACAACGAAGCGATCGAGGTCATCGGCACCAACCGGGGTATGGACCCGGCGAAATCCCTCGAACACTTCGAAGAACGAGTCTTCTCCGGACTGAACGTATCCGCTGTGGAACTCGGTAGGGGCGGCACCGCCAACCGAGGTACAGCCACCTCGATGGTCCAGCAGCGTATAGAGACCTGCAAAGACTTCCAGAAGGTTGTCGAACAGGTCTTCCATGACCGCATCATCGTGGAGTTATTGGCTGAACGAGATGGAAGAGCTGTAGTTCCAAGTCCCGTCAGCGCCCTACGTGTGGCACTCAAGTTCCGAGAGATAGATATCGACGCCGAGATATCGAAGGCCACTCATCTCGCAGACCTATACTCCAAGAACGTCGTCACTCGCACCGAGGTCCGAGAAGGTCTTGGTCTCGATCCGAATGTGGATGAAGACGATCTGATGCTCGAGAACGTCACCCTGAAGGTGGCTGCGGTATCCGCTGCTGCTGGTGACGATCCCTCTCCCGACACGAAGAACCATCCGACGAATCAGCACGGGACCAAGAGGTCCAACGGAACCAAGAAGAACGACGTCGTCATGTCCGTGACGGAGGAAGACTTTCCGCAGGTCGCTATCAAGTCCCTGCCGTCTGGAACTACGGCTTTGGAGGCACGGGCCCTTGCTAACGACACGGCAACTGCATGGAGGCATTCGACCCAGGTTCTGGTGGATTCGATCCACTCATCGGACGAGGTCGACATCTCCCTCCTCCCCTATCTGTTGCAGGCGACTCTCGTCGACGACTGTCTGGATCATCTTGCTAACGTTGGGGATGCGGACTCAGTCCTTGTGGGTGTGAGCAAGTTCCTGGATGACTTCTCCCTGGGCAAGCCCCCAGAAGACGTCGAGGACATGGTGGGTAGCGTGGAGCGCATTCAGTCCGCTTACTACGAGATGGCACAGGAACTCTTCGTCAAGACGGCATTCCTGAACCGAGCCAAGTCCGACGTCCATGTGATTGTGGCGAGGGATAGCACGTGCCAAGACTTCAACGGGCAACTCGTGGCGAGCGCCACCTATGCGGACATGCCTCCTCACCATGCCGAATGTCAGTGTCAGTTGCACCAGGTCGCTGTTGCCGACTCACACGTGCCACAGACGGATCCAGTGCCGTCCTTGAATGACATCCTGGACGTCTGGGTGCCGGATCAGTTGGTTGAGGACCTGCTCGCCTTTCCCCGCTTCGACAATCTGTCCGAATACTTCCGGTTCCTGGTGTCCTTCCTGACGGATAGGGCGGGCATACAGACCTCGCACAGCCAGGAATCCATCGAGTAACCCGAGACCCCAAGCCTAAGCTGTGAGCGGGTCAGACGACGAATTGGAACCACCATGAACGACTTCTATGATGAGATTCACTTAGAGATACCGGCAGGATCACGAGGTCTCATTGACAGTGTGAGTCAGACGTCCAGGCTCATGTTGACGATCGACACTTCCCATGCCGGCATCCCCAATCTCAACAACCGTATCTACCGCCCGGACATGATGAAGCGTGGCGCCCTCTCGATGGTCGACCGTCCGGTGGTGAAGCACCACAACGACTGTGACGACGCCATCGGGATTGTCACCGACGCTGAGTTCGTAGACATCGCTACGGACGCATTCCGCAGTGCACACCCGAGCTTCATGAGGGCCGGGTTCTGGACGAAGGACACGCCCTGGGATGACATCTGGACGATGTCCCCAGAAGGACTGGCAAAGCTCGTTGCTCGTGCCCAGGTTACCGATCAGGACGCCCAGGAGAAGATCCTCGACCGTCGGTTCCTGAGTGTGTCGATCAAGTTCCGTACTGATGGCTTCGACTGCACCTGCGGACTGGAGAAAGCGGACTACTGGTACGAGCCAAAGGAGGACGAGGAGGATCTCTGCTCCTGCTCTCCTGGCACAACCGATAAGGACGGTGTGCAGCACTTCAATGTCCCTCGCAGCCTTGCCTACCCCCATCTGTCCATCGTGAACGAGCCTGCTGACGAGAATGCCAAGATCCTCGACGCCGAGTTCGTGGACATGCGGATCTGGGACAGTTCGAGAGTCGTGGCGCCCTCCCCCTCCCCGGTCTATTCCCTACCGTCCACCCCAGAAGACCTCAAAGAACTAACAGACAGAATAGCCAACATCGCCCTGGGAGCAATAAGAAAAGACTCCGCCGGGGAAGAGAAGCCCAAGGACATGGGCAAAGACATCCCCTTCACCGATCCAGACCAAGTTCCAGAGACCTTCAAGAACAACGACTGGGATGAAGATGCCCTCGCTGAGAGCATCGAATCCGGGGCATTTGTCCAGACATATATTGTTGAGTCAGATGACCCCAGTGCACTTACGGCAGCACTAGCATCAAGCCTCGCTTCCATCCTCGAAAATGAAGTGGAAACCGGGGACGAAGCCGACATTCAGAGTGAAGCGAACACCTCCTCCGAGGAGATCACGATGACACGAGAAGAACTTCTGGCACTGGATACAGTCCAGGAGCTCCTCGAAGAAGCCAAGCAGCAGGGCGCCGACTCTCGCAATGAGGAGGTCGATTCGCTCAACGAGAAGCTGGATACGGCAAACGAGGAACTCCAGTCCAACCAGGACCGCATCGACGAGATAGAGAAGACGGCTCTGGTAGACAAGCTCATTGACCTCCGTTGTGCCGATCGAAAGGTCAGTCGAGAAGACGCTGGCGAAGATGTCATCCAGGAGTGGACGGACGGGCTGATGGCTCGATCCATCGAGAGCCTGAACGACTCCCTCGAAGACGAAGCATCACGGATGGTCATCTCCGAAGAAGACGAGACTGACGAAGAGCCGGAAGTCTCTGCCACTGACCCCGTGGATGACCCAGGTCAGTCCGTGGAAGGCACAGACGACAACGACACCAAGCCCAAGACGGAGCTCGGCGGGTACCTAGCGGATGTTCGCCAGTCCCTCTAATAGGAACTTCAGTTACGAACGTAAGGCATTCATAGGAGCCGACATCGATGTCAGCCTTTACCAGTAAGTCGACCAGCGCCACACGAGGCGAAGGTAATCGAATCGCTACGAAGAGGTCCAAGCGGATCTGGGGTGGGTACGAAGGCCCGGGTCAAGTGCCCGGAACCGTATTCGGCGGCGCCCATGTCACGAACCAGACCCTTCGCCCCGCTGCCTTCCTTCCGATCAAGGAACTCAGCAACGCCTCGAACCTTAAGGTTCGTCAGACGCCCATCGTTCTGTATGGTGGAACGATCGTGTCTCTCTGGGAAGACTCCCGTGAGACCGACATAGGTGGTAGTGGGACGATGGCTGCGGAGAGCCCTGCGTCGGCTGCCCCTCGTGCAGCCCTCGTTGCCGCCAATGGTGGCACGTGGTCGACGACGGAAACGCCCTACTCGCAGACCGACTCCGATAACGGTGTTCGGGTAAAGGCTTCCGATGCGATCATCGCCGATGGCACCACGAGTCGGGCAGCTATCGAGCCGAACAAGCCGGTCGGCGCCTTGATGTTCGACGCCTATCAGAACATGTCGGAAGTCTACCGAGAGTTTGACCCGCAGGAAGGCGGCGTGACCGTCCTTCTGCACGGCTACACTCGCTTCCCGTATGCGGCGAAGAACAAGATTGGTTCAGACGCCGCTTGGGCGATCAAGACGACCTACGCCGATGTCACTCCGGGTGGTTCTGGTGTTGGCGATGTTACACTCGCTGATACCAACAAGACATGGACGGTCGTCGGGGTTGGTAAGATCATCAAGGACGGTCCTCTGTCCCGTGACATCCTGGTCACGAGTGGCGCCACGACCGGCGAAGAAGAGGACCTGACTCCGCTGATCGACTGGGATGCGACCCGAGCCGCTGCTGCGAACGTCATCGTGCTTGCACAGAGCCCGTCCGACGTTACGGTAGTTGAGTTCACGGGTTGGATGGTCCGTACTGCGATCATCACGGCGTTTGATCAGACGGCGAATACGATCACCGTTGACGACGCCACCTACCTCGGTGGAGCCCTAGCCAACAACGATGAGCTTCGTGATGGCGAAGGCAGTCTGATCAAGGCAACTGGTCCCGCTGTCAGCAACGTCATTCCGGTAGACGATACCGACCTGACGGCCGCAGCTGGAACACTTGGCGTCGGCGGACGCATCACTGTCCAGCTCGATGCCACCACCGTTGCTTCACAGCTCAAGCCGGACACGACCCTCGCAAACGGCGACTACTTCATGTCGGGCCAGTGGGGTCAGATCGTGAAGTTCACGCCGGAAGTCGATCCTGCGGATCAGAAGCTGGGTCGGGTGTTCTACGTCGAACCTGCCGGCGCCCATGCCCGCAACTTTGCCGAGAAGGTGGAAGTCGTCAGCGGCTTCGATCTGACAGGCGATGACACCGGCGGTCTCCCGGCGTTCCTCTTCGACGAGTTTGGGAATGCGCCCACTACCGCCCGTGCCGTCTGGGTCAACCTCGGCGCCAAGTAACCTGATCTAGTTCAGCCCAGACCTCTGACATATGGCGTCATGTCTGGGCCGACCTCACAAACATATACGGAGTGAAAGTAATGGCTCTCTCTCAGATGGACGACCAGGCTAAGAGGAACTATCGTGAAGCCTGGCGTGACTCTGTGGACACGGTCACAGCGATCTTTCAGAATAACGGGCTGATGCCTGCGGAAGCGAAGTCTTCCGACGGTAAGGTTCGACCGATCGCCATGAAGCCGATTCCACTGGGCGACCTGCACAGCGAAGTGGCGTTGATCGTCGAGAACATCGCCTCGGATAAGAACGCCTGGGACAAGGATGCAATCCACGTTGAGGACATCCCCCAGGTCATCAACGAAGCCGTCGTGAAGACGATCACTCGTGCCGCAGAACCTCGCATGGTTCTCGCGAACTTGCTGATGCCGATTCCGATGGAGATGGACGAGACGTTCTCCGAAGAGATGCTGGGGACGATCCCCGGCACGGCTGACTGGATTAGCCCTGGCGACGAGCCGCCGGCGGTTGAGCCGATCAGCTCCGGGTCCACGGTCGGACAGGCCCTCCGAAAGTTTGGGCTCATGCTCAACTTTAGTGAAGAGGTTCTAGCTCGTTCGAAGTGGCCGATCTTCCAGCTGCACCTCCAGGAGGCGGCCAAGGACATGGCCCGCTTCAAGGAGCGTCAGACGGCACGTATGCTAGCGATGAATGCCCGCTACCTGATTCAGGGCAAGACGGGCGGCGCTTCTCCAGACGGCGACATCGTTCGCTATGGCGAGACCGTCACCGCACTTACGGATGCTTCAGCGACCACGGGTCGAAAGAAGAGCACCCTCGACCTCAACGCTACGCTGACGTTGGACGATCTGTTCGACATGATGGCACACACCATCACTCGAAACGTCTTCCCCGACACGCTGATCATGCATCCGTTTGCATGGAAGATCTTTGCCACCAACGGCGAACTCCGTGAGTTTGCGAAGATCAACGGTCAGACGCCGATCATGCGGGCTCCGCAGGGTTCCGCTGGTGGGATCTACCCGCAGCATCAGGGCGGCCGTATCGTCCCGCTCCAGCAGAACTTCAGCCAGCAGGCAGACCTGACGGTTGACATTCCGGACCTGTTCCCGCGTCCGCTGAACATCATCGTCAGCCCGTTCGCCCACCACGACACGGGCGCCAACACGGCAGACATCATCATGGCGGTCTCCGGTCAGGTCGGCTACTCGCTGAATGGCGAGGGTCCCAAGACCGACCGTTGGGGTGACAAGCTGCACGACATGGAGACGGTGAAGATCACCGAGTTCTGGAACGTCGGCGCCATGAACCAGGGCAACTACTTGGTATCTGCGGTGGATATCTCCCTGGATCGCTCGGCTGACTGGCAGCCCACTGTCTCGCTGTCAGAGCTACCACACGCTGAGTAGTCCATCGACGGACTTCTCGATATAGGTTAATAGGGCCGGGGGAGAAGTCCCTCGGCCCTTGTCCTATCCGGTCTCCACTCGATCCGAAGTTCTGCCACGTATATTCTCAGACGATCGACAAGGCATAAGAGGAAGAGGGTGGCGGTCGCCTCTCTCACAAGAACCGGAACGGCTACAGGAGCAGAGATATGGCAACGGCTAGCAGAAAGTCCCAGACAGAATCCCCAGTTGCTCGAATCCGTCTGAATGAACGTGATAGCTCTCAGCTTGGATATGCGACTGATCTCATTCTCACGAGACGTCGGTTGGATACGGACGGCGATGGGAACTTCAAGATCGTGGGAGATCCGGAGGGGGACGTCTACCCGAGACACCTTCGAGAACAGATCGCTGGACTACCCGACGGAGAAGAGAAGAATCCCCTTCGTAGAAGCGTGATGTACGGGAATGTATTCGTGATCGATGGCGCTGTGCCAGATGTCGCCGGCAACCCAATCAAGTGTCGGATGCCAAACCCCGAGAACATCGCTGATCTCGTGTACGACAAACACACTCGCTTCCTGGAGCGTCTCAAAACTACCGACTCACCAGCGTCACAGGTAGAGCGCCAGGATGCGAATGACGCTGTTCGGATAGAGGGCAAACGTTTCTTGGAGATGCATCCGAGACAGATGACCCGGAGCCTACGTCCTCGGATCAATAACGTGAATGGCGAGAAGAATAGGGCGGCTCTTCTGACCCTCCTTTCCTACATGCACTATCGAGAAATGGACCGGGAACCCATCCGCAAGACGGTCATGGAGTTCCTGAGAGAAGGGATCAAGACACTCGATCCTAACCGGTCCTTCATGCTCACAGTAGAGGACGATGACTAGCTTGGGAACTGAGGCTTTTCAGTCCGTGCATCCTCTTCTCCTGGTGGGCTTCCCCACTGTTGCTACCGCAGTGATAAGCCTGTCCGTTCTTTGGTTTCTACTGAGGAGCGCCAAGGAGGCCCACCGATCTGATCTTGATGCCAATGCGGCTCACATTCGAGCTGAGTATGAGAGTCAGTTGGTAGCTGCCAGGTCGATCAGTCAGGACGAGGAGAAGAGGATCAGGAAGGATGCCATTCAGCGTTCTCAGAGTACGATCACCGGTCAGGTGGCTGAGAGGCTGTGTCCTTACTTCGACGACTTCATCTACAACCCACGGGACATGCGGTTCTTCGGTGATCCGTTCGACTTCATCGTGATGCCTGGGTACTCGACGGGGAAGGTAGAGGAGGTCGTCATCCTGGAGATCAAGTCCGGGAAGGGAAGCCTCAATTCCAGGCAACGGCAAATACGAAACTGTGTGGACGAAGGTCGGGTGAGATGGGACATGATCCACCTGGACGTGAACACCAAGGTGGACGACTTAACAGCGTAGGTCAGTCCGAGGGACGACAGGGGGCTCCGTAAATGTCGACCGGTGTAGTCGCCGCCAATGCTTGGATATCGGGGACTTCCTTCCTAGCGTACATAGACGGTGGCGGGTCGACTGAACTCGTCGTCCTGAACGGCGTCGAATCCCCCCTGCTCGGATCGGGCGGTCATTCAGCTGCCAAGTCAGAACTCGAAGAGCTCCTTCCCGAGGGCACCTCTCTCACCCTGACGCCAGACACGACGTTGACCAATAGCGGAGGCTCTAAGCTCTTCTGGGTGGACAAGTCTGGCATCAACGTCTCTGTGCAGATGTGTACGCTGGGATATGCCAGATACCAGGGAAGAGAGAAGGACAAGGTCACGTCCGTAGGAGTCACTGCCACAGACTTCTACAGCAACGACCTCTACACCGCAGAGGTAAAGGCGGCAACAGACGCTGCCGAATTGGCTCTCACGGGACTGTGGGGTTCTCACTGGAAGAACCCGTTTGAGTTCAAGGCTAGCACTCCCGACGACGGGGCAACCGAAGTCCCGATCGACACTGCCATCACGATCAACCTTACTCATTCGATCGACCAGGACTCGCTGTACAAGACGGCGGCCTATAAGACGGCGGAGGACTCGTTCCTCGTCAAGATGTACGACACGAACATGACCGCCGTTGCCATCACGACGAGTACGCTCGCCAACGTCATCACTGTGACACCTCTGGTTCCCCTGAACGCTGACTACAAGTACGTGGTCCGAGTACTGGGAGCCGACCGTTCTCCTACTCCGATCAAGAACGTGGATGGCGACAACCTCACTCGGTCGGTGAACATCTTCTTCACGACCGGCTCGACCCTCACCATCGACATTACGTCTGATGAAGCCGACGCCAAAGGGTCGACGATCTACAAGTCGATCCCTATCATCCAGCGTCCGTTGGAGGTACACGCCACAACACCCGAACAGTTCGCCACTCATCAGGCGACCTTCCCCACGATCGACATCCAGTTCAACGAGAAGCTGATTGGGTCGGGGACCTACGAATACACGGGTGGTGGAACGGTCGTGGAGGCGTTCAGTGCTGGGGTCTTCGACTACGGCTTAACTACCCACGCTGTCACTCAGGCGATTTACCAGGACAACCTTCGGCTTACCTTCACGGGAACTCCCGCTGACAACACTCGCTACGTGGTCCGCATCAGTCCTGACATTAAGTCTGATTCGGGCGCTTTGATGGAGAAGGAGTTCGAGTACAAGTTCTCTGGTCCGTACGATCCTTTGTGGATTCAGGCAGAGCAGGTTCGGTTTGAACTAGGCAGTCTGGCGGAGGGGGTCCCCGCCGATCTCATCCACATGCTCATCCATCGGAACTGTGTGGACCTGGTCAACCGGTTCAGCCTAACGACGGCAACGGCAGAGTGGTACCACAAGGACTATGTGGCTCTGAAGACTCAGAGGGATCTCCTCGAGACTTTGGCTATGTCCCTCGATGCCGGAGTGTCCGTGCAGATGGGTGTCGGGTTCTCCGAACGTAGAGGCGATCGTCTGCCCGAAGCAATCGCCGCCCGTACCTCTCGTGTCAGCAAAGACATCCACGCTATCGTCAACACCCACTTCTACGATACCCATGCCGCACTGACGAGATCGATGGTGCTGGCAAACAGTCTCCTGGACGGCTCCCTAGACGAAGTGTCCAAGAATCGCTTCTATCCCCGCCCTGATCCAGTAACCGCACGTATGGGAGGTACAAGAGTCTCAACGGGAAGGGCAAGCGGAAGCGGAGCAGGAACCATGAGACAACAGAACTGGCTCAACATGGTCATGACGACCTATATGACCGTGACACCGGCATAAACCAATGCTCAGACAAATCCCAAAACCAGCAGCCTATGAACGGCAAGCCCGGACCTTTGAAGCCAAAGTTCAGAGCATTGGTAAGCCCGTCATTCTCCGCAGGTCCATTCAGTCGAAGATCTGTCACTGTGTTGGACGGACCACTAGCCAATCGAATCCAGACTGTGTCTTCTGTGCCGGTAGTGGACACCCGTTTGAGGAGAGGTTGCACCAGGCGATCATTGAGCGGACCTCACACACTTCGGCTACGTCCGCCATGTCTGAGCGTACTGAGGTAGGCCCCGAGTTCTCTCCGTTCACGAAGTACCTGTTCC
>Ga0208299_1001683_pt1 | contig 16003 bp, 18 predicted proteins | sample 15_taG_FD_184089 | JGI IMG/M metagenome (GOLD analysis project Ga0208299, IMG submission 184089) | Marine viral communities from the Subarctic Pacific Ocean - 15_ETSP_OMZ_AT15312 metaG (SPAdes) (version 2) | ecosystem: Environmental > Aquatic > Marine > Oceanic | place: Pacific Ocean | collected...
AACTTTCATTCACATTTTGTCTTGGAATCAAGTAGGACATTGTGCCGTAAGTTGAATCTTTTATAATTACTGGTTTGCCAGGATTTCGGTGTGCATATGCTCTGATGTCTTGATTGTCGGCCTCTTCCATATTCATTTTCTTGCTCCATCGTTCGTATCTGTTTCTACCATGAGAGCATTTTGTAAAATCATCGGACGATACTTCAAACACTGGGCATCCTGCAAACATTTCATTTGTTTTTCTTCTTTTCTTTCTTCGATGCATTCCCATTATAATGTCAGGTCCTGCGATGTTTCCCGCGGACCCTACTTGTCCTGTTTTAAATGTACCACCCATAGAATTTACTGGAGAGTCTTCAAATATTTCTTCTGCTAGTTGTGTAAATGTTTTCATAATTTCTATTTTTGTCCTCGTTTTCTTTCCATTGATGCCAATTTATCAAGTTCTTGTTTCATTCTTGTATTATATTCTTCTACACTTTGTCTTTTGTGCCAATTCTGTGGTTCTGGTGCATTTGCAACTTTATGCATCATAACTCGTCTTTGGTCAGGAGTCATCTTTGGGGGGATTTCGATGCCTTTTTTGACATTATTATTTTTAACAGGCATCCTCGATGATTGTTGTTGTTTAAACTTTTCTGCATTTCTTTTACATTTGCCACAGGCCATTTTATATATTCCTTTTACCTCTTAGGTGGTTTGGGATATGGATTTGATATTAAATTTCTCGTTATTGTGGGGCCACTTTTCAACCTTGATGATATTCGATGTGAATATAATGCCCTTTGAACACTCAATGCTTGAAGATAAACAGTAGTCTCTGCTTTACTATATTGAGCGCGCTCATTCTCAGGCAGTTTTATATTAAATGGATTCCACGGCAACCAACCTGGCCACCAAGATGGTTCTTTTGGAAGTATATCTAATGGTCCACCAGGAAGATAATCAGGAGTAAACGGCAACCAATCTGGCCACCAAGAAGGTTTGCCTGGCATATTCCAGGGTTGATTGAAGGGGGGAGTTGGAAGATAATCAGGAGACCACGGCAACCAATCTGGCCACCAAGAAGGTTCGTCTGGAAGCCAATCTGCTGGATTAAAATGAGGACTTAGTGGACTATACTCGGGCACTAAGTCAGGCAACCACGGCCACCATGATGGAAGCCAATCTGGTTTTTCTCTTGGGTCGAACACCATTTTTATGTACTCCTAGTAATATTTAATAATTTTTGAATTTGCAAATCACATTTTGCTTCTCTTTCACCACCCGGCCAATAGAGATAATCTTTTTGGCTATTCTTCTTTAGATTCAGTAGCAACGGAAGCGCAACCTTTTCAATTTCTGTCATCTTTACATTTAAGAGTTCATCGTATTGGTCTTTAACTGCAACACTTCCTTCACAGGTTGAATTCATTTGAAGAATTAAGTCCAACTTCTCTTGCATATCCTTGATTTCATCAGGAGTAGTTTGGTCATCAAGTTGAACCAATGCATTAAGTTCATCCTCATCGGCCGCGGTAAACCCAAAATCAAAATCATCATTTAGAAATTCGTCTGGAATTTGATGGTCACTTGTCATTGTTGTATTCCTCCAATAGTTCTTCAAATGAGTTATTTATTTCTATTTCTGCAACATCTATACCTTTAGTTGATAGGTATTTTGTTATTTCAGATAATACATAATCCCCATCTGCACCAACCTTTTCCGATTCTTCTTTAACAAGAATCATTGCAGTTGCAATATTTTTCATTTGTGCCTTAAATTTGGGGTCTGGAACTTTTTCAATTATCTTTTTCAGATTAATAATAAGCCGGTTGAATATATCTACCGACTGTCGTTCACTGTCTTTTTTTAGGTCCGCAGTTTTCTTTAAAAAATTACCCTTTGAATCTATGATGCCATACTTATATGCTTTCATTTGATTGAAGGGAGTAGACATAAGTTTAATAAATTTAAACACCGTGAAAGCACCTATTACTTTTGTGATATCTCCTTGTGCTTCGTTTAGTGTCATTTTATTTTCTTTAATTCTATTAGTATTTTGTGTTCTGTGGGTATTTCGTTTAAATTAATTTCTGGGACTTCGTTTGGTAAGTAGTTTAAGAACTCTAAAAATGTTTTTATTGCAGAATGAAATTCTAATTCTAATTTGTAAAACATTATTCTACAGCATGCTTTATTGCCGAATATATTATTTAATATAATGATATGATTCAGTATCAGTCTTGTTTTTAGAACTCCTTTTTTATTATACTTACCCAACAATCTCTTAATATATTTAATACGATTTAAATCTTCATAAAACTCATCAATATTTGTACATTCTGGATTTGTATAATTCTTCATAGCATACATCATAAAATTTTTATCAGTTAAAATATCAAAAAACATAATATTACAAAAATTATTTAATTATTCTTTACTTTCAACAATTTTTGCTTCAAGTTTATACAGTCCATCTTCTCCGTTAGAAAGATTTAAATTAAGATTGAGTCCTTTACCATTATTATATTCTTTGATTCCGTCTGTAGTTTCAAATTCTGCGTATGGAGTTTGCAAACTTTTACCAAATGTTCCACCATATCTGTTTAATGAAATAGTATTATTACCATCTTGAAGACTTGAAGATGCATTCCAATCAAAATCTAATCCAATTGTATTAAATTTATGACGGAGTTGTGCAACCGCGGTTTTTGGTTCAATGAATTCTCGTTGAGTGAATGCATTTAAGAATGCATTGAGTCTTTGTACTTGTTCTGGACTTTCTACCCGATGAACACCATAGTCACTGTGTGCGCTTCTTGCCGCACCACCTACGGTTTCTTCACCTTCAAATAAGGTTTCGAGGAATGTGTTTAGTTCTTTAAATTTAATCATTTGTTTCTCCTATAGATTATGTAGGTTTCTTTTTGTTTTTTTTACCATGTTTATCTTTTAATATGTCCAATTGGACTTCAATTAACGCTCTTGCATCTTCAAGTTCTTTTGATGTGATTTCATCTTCAACAGTATCGGCCTTTGCCCAACTACACCATTGAACCATTACATACCCAATTGCTTGCCCGTGCTTCTTGATTGGCAAGAACGCAAATGTTATGATGTTGCTACTTTGATAGAATTGCTTACACCAAGAGTCTTTCATATCTTCAACAATATACATGATTGGTTCATCTTTGAGCAGTAAATTCAGTCCATCTATACAGAGGGATAGTAAAATATCTTGTTTGTTGCTTAGTTCTGATGAAACACCTTTGTCTAATGATTCATGAGTGAGTGACATTTTTTTCATTGAAATCCCATCAAGAAATTCACCACCATTATGAAATTGAACGATTTGGGCCCTTGCACAGTCAGTACGCACACGCAACTCGGTGAGAGTTTCATGTAAACGAGTGTGTGTTTGCCAGAAACAATTATCTGGAAGTTTTACTGAGTGAGTTTTCTCTTTCAAGAGCATTTTCATTTTTCCTTTATTTACCAGATAGTAAAATCCTGTTGCTATTCCTGCTATGAGTGCGATTGCACCGGCACCGATGTCGAACCAAAAAGATGTATCCATTCTTATTTCCCATTCTTATCTTTGATGATTTTCATAAAGGGTGTGTCCTTTATGTATTGTTTTAGCAATTTGTCTGTTCCAACTTCTCCTGCGCCGTGTTCTTCGTTAGTCTTTTTTCTCCACTTATTGTTATCTCTACCACGATTGAAACTTCTGTTCACCATTCTTAGATTTTTTGGCGAGTTGTCTAGTGGGTTTCCATTTTTGTGGTCTAAATCTTTACCATCACCAACAGATGCTCTACCAGAACGAATCAGTTTGTTTCGTGCATTTGTCCTAGCACTTCTTCTCGCACGTTGTTCTGGTTTCGCACCATACTGTTTCAGATATGCGGCACGATTTGCGTCAGTAGCACTTGCAGATGCATCTCCCGCACCGGCACCTTCTGGAAGTTCTTCGCGATTTACTAAATTGAAATCGTTTGGAGATACCTTTACCTTGTTTTTGCCTATATTTACAACCATATCAGTTATTGGAGAGTGATTTCCTTTATGTACAACATATTCTTGGCCTGCGTGGTCTCCTCTTCTCCCTTTAACAATATCACCACTATTGTATAGTCTGTCATATCGTCTTTCTTCAAGTTCAGTGTCTTTATCAAATTCAACTTCTGAATTGATTCCGACCATTTTATTATACTTTTTTACTTTTTTCTTTTCTTTTTTCTTTCTTTTTCTTAATTCTTTTTGAGATGAACTTGTATAAAATTTAAAATCATCTATTTTGTCTTTTACTTTGCCTACTACCGAATCGGTTACAAGTTCTGGTTCTTGTCTACCAGTTGCAACATTCACCGCTTCGTCAATTACATTAAAATATGCCAATTCATCTCTCAAGTCGCCAAAGCCATCAAGTGGGATTTCCATATTTTCATATCCATCAGTCCACCGAAGAACTTCTGGAATTACTGCTCCTGCTTCTTTGAGTGCGGGGAGAATGGTATCAAACACATGGAAGTAATCTATAAGAATTTCATCACCTTCTTTAATGTCTTTGGTTGCATATGTGTAAAAGTTACCGTCACGCATTTCAACAAGTGCTAGGTTTGATGTATATTTAGAATGATTAGTAAATCTACAGAAATCTGTTCTTTGATATTGTGGTGCATTTTCATCTTCATTTAAAAGATTTAGATAATATAATCCAACCATATCATTTTCTGAAATATCTTTGCTTGCAAACGAACCCATTCCGTGAACAGACGAATCTTTGAACTCATAAGAATCTTTGAGTGTTGCAATATTTTCTTTTGCATTATAAGTATAGTCTTTGAAACTTCTATTCTTATTACTTCTTTTAATTTCACGACTCTTAGCACGTTCACCGGGAGTCATTGCATTTCTAGTTTCACCCTTATCTGTGAGTTCTTGTGTTCCCTTTTTAAGCACACCATTCTTTTGTAACGACCTTGTTGCCGTTGCATATGCTTGGTCTTTTTGCATACCCTTGTCCATCAATTGTTGTACAAGTCTATCAAGAATATCTGGTTCAGTGAGAAGTTTGAATTCTTCGTTCATATCTTCTTCCTTTTGCTTAAAATTCATAACAGGAATTCGCTTCTTCTTACCATCTATACGAACTATAGTAGATTTATTAGACGGTTTCATCATTCCTATATCTTGCCATGGAATTTCATTTGTATCTACATTGTCAATTCTTCTTCCTAGAACATCCAATAGTTTTGCGGGGTCACCCTTTACAGATTTAAATTCTTTTTCTCGTTCTCCAATATCGCCGGGATTTCTCAAATCATTTTCAAATGCCCTTTTCGCATCTTTTATGTCCATGTCTTCTGTTATAAAGATGTTACTATATTTCAAGAATGGTTGAACCCCAGCATTAAGTGATGCGTATGGTTTTCTGTTCTTTGGTCTTTTACTACTACGAGGTGCAATATAACCCTTGTATTTTCCTGTTCCTTGTTTTTTGCCATCCTTCGTTTCTTTTTGGCCGCCACTTTTCAATTGAAAATTAAATATTGTTTCTTTAGCAACCTCCATCAACAACTCTTCATTTACTTCTCTGATTGAAGAATTTGAACCGTCTGGTGACATAGTTAGGTAATGTGTTGGCACTGCACTGTTACAACCGCAACTGGCATCACAACATCCACAGAATTTTATACATCCTGTCATTGCTTCATGCACCAAACCAAGAACAAATTCTTTACTTTCATTTAGTATTTCATTCATTGCCTCGTCTAATTCTTCTCTATATTCAGCACTTTCATGAAGCATATCAATTACCTTTTGGTCGTAATTCGCCTCTGTGCCTTCCCAGTGTTCTGGTTTTGGTTCTGTTCCTTCTAAACTTTCCCAAGAATATGGACAGTCTGCATCACCATTTTTACACTTTGAACCTGGACCATATCTATCCCACCAATCTGGTTTTCCCCCTTTTCTATTATATTTACCACCCGGTGTAAACCAACCGAAAGGTCCAACACCCTTACCAGTTTGGTGCCTCATTTTAGTCTTATCCATAATTAATTTTACTAATTTGTCTATATTTTCTTTAGTTAAACTTTCGGATTGCAACAAACTTTTACATTCTTCTGTTGATTTGCCATCGCAGTGTGATACCATTTTACCAAACACACCAGTTATGATTGCATTTGCTTCTTCTGGAGTTGGAGATAATAGTTGAGATGGTCCTGCTTTAACAGAAATGCCGTGTTCTATTCTTTCACCCTTTTCATTAATACCAACAAGAACAAGATCACTTTTTGGTGTGGCATCCGTCGCGTCATTTTTCTTCCAGTGGTCAGAAGCCTCTAAACCCTCCATGCCAGAACCAGAATGTTCCATGTGCCATTGAATTTTCCCCTCTGGGTCTAATTCTTTTATCAGGGGATTAACTGAATCTCTGATTACTCTTGATGCGGCCGACTCTTCTTGAATTCCATATCTTTCTACTCCACTTGTAATAAGTGTTGCACTAGTTTCTAACATTTCCCAATTGTCATCAGATATGTTTCCAATTTCGTCTGGATGTCCCTGCATCCTGTTAAATTCTGCGGCAACACCCGCTTCAACATCTACAGCCTTAAAGTCTGTTTTATTTTCTGCTCCATGTTTTAATTTTTGCTTGGACAGTTTTATATTTTTCTTTTGAATTTCTTCTGGAGATGCTACAGAACCGTCTGTTTCTTGCGGTTCAATCTGCGCGAGTTGTTGTTTCGCTGATGCAGTTCTTACCATTGCTTCTGCTTCTTCTGCATCTCCACCTGCAATACTTGCTCTGTCGGATGCGGCCTGAACTTTTGGATTTACTGGAGTTTCTAGAGGTTGTCCTTCACCGTCTTTTGTTTCATCATCTTTTTTGCCTTTAGCCTCATCTTTTGCCTTTGCCTTCTTCGCCTTTTCTTCTTCTGATGCTTTTCCTAATCTTTTAGTTTGTTCCTTTTCATACCCAATCAAGTCACGATATGTCTGTGTGCCTTGGAAGTCTGGATCTGCAGATATATTGCCCGCACTTCCTCTGTCTACTTTACCTCTGCCGTCCTTTATAGGCCGACCATTTTTATCTTCAAGTTCAACTGTTCCTTGTTCAATAGTATGCTTCTCTGGATTATAATCGCCCTTTGGAATCAGTTTGATTTTTTCATTATTATCACGAACTATTAGAACATTGTTCCAAGGGTCTTTGTCTTTTGCTTCTTGTTTTTGTTTATTTTGTGCATCATTTGCCGCGATTTTATCTCGAAGTTCTTTATCTTCCATTAAGATTTCATTTTCAAAATCAATATTAATATCTTCAAATTTTTCAACTGCTTTTGCTGGGTCATTTGTTGTCATTTTTGCTCTCACTCTTTTAAGTCTTTCTTGTTCTGCTTTCTGTGTTGCGGGAAGTAATCTTTTGGATAATTTTTGAATTGCACCCTTCTTCTTTTTTAGTCTTTCGCCAATTGCTTCTCTTTGTGAATATGATAATTCGTTCCACTTCATCCCCTTTATCATTTTACCACGAATTTTTAAAACTGCTGACTTGTGTGCTTTCTTTTTAATTTCGCCAGCACTCTTCTTTCTCTTTTCCTTCATCTTCCTTTTTCTGGCCCGCCTCTTTGCAGTTCTCTTTGCACTCATTGCCATTTTTCGTCTTGCTTGTATGGTTAATTCGTTGAGTTCATTACCTTCTTCATGTTCAACACCCGCGGCAATATTCCCCATAGATTGTTTTAATCGCAAGTATGTTCCTTTATGTAGCCCTGTAATGCGCTTTTGTTGCAAATGTTGCATTGCTGTTGACAAAGTTGCTGGCCGAAATGTGTGGATATTATTCGGTGTCGCTCTTTTTTTATGCGAATATTGCAAATAATTTGTTGTGGCATTAATTGCATCGCCCAACATGGCCCTTTGGTCCTGCGCTATTGAAGATGGTACAACTGTATTTCCTTCGTCTATGTCTATTTTAACTTTTTTCTTCTTTTTTGCACTTTTCTTAATTCCTTCTGTACCCCATGCTGTATTATCAATAGCAGGAACATCTATTCCTTCTCCACCCATATCAAATTTCTTTAAATCGTTTTCTTCTAGGAATTCTAGGAACTCATTATAATTAAACCAACTCTCTGCAACAAATGGTTTAACGCCCATTCCAGTTTGGACTTTTTTGAACAACATTTCAGTATCTCTTGCACTTACATGAGATGGGATACCCAATTGAAACGCATCTAGATTTCCGTCTGATGCCGCGGACCTCATCTTTGATGCAGACATACCAGATACCCCTTCAGAATCAGGGTCTCTTTCGCCTGCGGAAATTACTTCAAACGATTTAAATTTATATTTCTTCTTTGGACCGATATATTTTCCCATACCCCTTTTAAACTCTGTAACTCTATCTGCACCCACAACCATAACAATATCTGTATATCCATCTTTTTGAAGTTGGTCTAATACCGCAAATGGTGTTATTACGGTGTTTGATATCACTATATTAAATCCTTTAAGAATTTTCTTCATAAATCGAAGTTTATCTCTTGCACTTAATGGATTCTTTTTTCTGTCTTGACTGTTGCTACCATATATAATATGGTCAGCACCTCTGCGAGATGCTTCTTGTTTTACTTTAGTTGCTAATAGAAGATGTCCCACTGTGGGTGGGTTAAAACGGCCAAAGGTAAATACAATTTTTTTGTTTTTCATCCTATTATATATAAAAAATAGGAAGATGTAATCTCTTACATCTTCCTTAACCCACTGGTAGCAGGTACTTTTCTTTTTTAAACCACCTCCTTTGCAATGTTAGCAAGCCAGTGGGTTTTTTATATTAAGGGGTTATTATTGATTCCAAGGGAATTTTTGTTTAACCCAATTCCATAAAGGGGCTCCGATAACAGTGCCGGCTATAAAAACCAGGCCAGTGAACCAGAAAGTTCCTAAAAATCCGTCTAAAGTTGCGAGTGTTGTCATATTTATTCTCCTTTTGGGGGTAATTTATTGCAGATGAACCCTTTATGATGAGTTCTTTCGCCAGACATTACCTTATACATTGCTGATTTGTTTAAATCGTTATTCCTACAAAATTTAGTGAAGTTATCAGTCAAAAACTCTACTCCATCACTATTTATAAAAATAAACTCCTTGCGTTCTTGTTTTATTCTATTATCTGCTATGATTTTTTGTTCTTCCCATCGCCAATTCCTGCCATCTTGTATGAATTGGCCACCATGTTCTTCTATAAAATCATTTCGCCAAATGAAGGATTTTGAATCCTCGTTGCATTTCACCCATTCTCTAGTATTTCTCTTATTCACTAAATCTTTATTCATATTAACCCTTTATCCAATCTTTTGGTACTGAGAAGTTTGCACGACTAAATTCTAACCTATCAACAAGTTTTATGGCGTTGTTGGAGAGTTTATCTACACCAACAAATCCCTCTTGTTTGGTCACTTTGAATCCATTATCTGTACGAATGAATGTTCTCATTCCTTCAATCTTTTCTAGTTTACGCAATATAATCATCTTAGAAATACGCAATGCTTCTCTTAATTTGAACATTGCATCAAGTTGTTTTATGTTATTTGTGAATTTCTTAACAACGACAATATTCTTCTTTCGTCTGCCTTCTTGTCCTCGTTCAGATTTTAGTTTGCTTGCTTCACCTTCAAGTCTATCCTCTAGCCATTTTACGAATTGTTCTCCTGAAACATTTTCTGTACCACCACGAATGTTTACATTGATAAACATATTCAGGTAGTTAAACATCTGTTTATCTTCTTGAGTTTTGTTCAAGAATCCACTAGAAGATTTAAGGTATTTATTTATATCGTTGAATGAGTTATATACTGTTTGAGTTTCTGCAAGTGTAAGTGAAGCATTACCGCTTGTGTCTTTAAATGTTGCATCGTCCACCCACACACCTCTTGAGTTTTTCAAACTGTTTACATTTGGATTGAATGATGCCCGTAGTTTTGACATATTTCTGCCAGAATATTCGGTGTGGAATACAATACCAAATTTAGATTGTTTAATTTTTCTACCCAAATCAGAATCAACAGGTACTGCATATGTAATTGTATTTGGTGTGAATGTAAGAAATTGCTGTCCTTTAATAGTTTCGTTCTTTATATCTCCAGGGCCAAACATCATATCACCTTGATAAATTCCTCGGATTGGTAATTTCTTTAGGTGTTTTAGTGCGGCTTTAAGTTTTTCTCCTGCGCCGCCAGTATGATTTTTATTTATGTCTGCATTTGTGTAATTAATCTTCGGTCGTTTATTGAATACACTTTTAGTGCCTACGAAGAATTTACCGTTCTCTGGATTCTTCCCACAAATGATTGCTGGCGCTCCGTCCCACTTAACAGTTGCATTTACTTTTGAATTAGAATTACCACCGAGCATCTTTGCGAGTTCTTCAAGAAAATTGATTCCTTCTTGTACTCGGTCTGCACCCTCAAAGGCCAAATCTTCTAGGTGGATGAGGTGAGTGTTTGCAGATTCTGTTAAATATTGTTTGAACGATAGCATATAAACTATTTATTCAATAATACTTTTTGCATATCTTTTTTATAGTACTTTATGGCATTATATAAGTTAGAAACATAATCTATTGGTTTACCACTGAACACTTGAGGGGTGCAGGAGTCCTCTGTTGCCATTAGAATGTTGAATTTGTGGATTGGTCTACCTGTTCTCTCATGCCACATGATTGCATATGCAGTTGCTTGGGTGAAATAGTTCTCGATGTCCCCTGTTCGTTTTAGTCGTGTTGAACCTTTGAAGTCAATGATAGACAATTCGCCATTATACTCTGCAACACAGTCCACTCGTCCTGCAAGTCCTAATGTGCTACTCCAAAGAGGCACTTCCAATGCAAGAATATTGTCAATCTTATCTAGTTCTGGCTTCAGTTGTGCAAACAAACTCGCGACTGTTGGAGTGGTAGAGAGTAGATTGATTTCTTTGTTGTTTAGATAATCCTCAATGGTTTCGTGCAAGAGGTTGCCTCTTGTTAAAACTCGTCTGGATTCTTTTGGATTCTTTTTACGCCACTCTGCAAAGAACTGGCGTTTCTTCCATCCTGTAACTGTGGTCACTGATGGGTATTTATCTTCTTCACATAGGTAGAATCTTTGGCCATTTTCATTTGTTGTTGAAATGTCTTCAAAGTCAAATGGCAATTTGACATGGTTAAATTGTTTCTGCATATTCATATTATACTCTCACTTTCACAAATTTCAATAATTTTGTTACATTTTATTTGATTTTAATCGGTGTCATGGGATTTTGAAGTAGTCTGGTTTTTCTTACGACAGTAGTTGGCCCTTGTTGCAAAACCTTCTTTATAACACTTGGATGAATATCCATTTTTTTGCCAATCTCTTCGTGAGTTTTACCTTCTTGCGACATGGCACGAATCTCTGACATTCTACTTTCATCCAATTGTTGTGCATATTTAGATGAAATTCTTCCAACCGATGCCGCTAGTTGTCGAGTAGATTGTACTGTTGTGTCTGCCTTTTGTTGGGGTGTCATTTTGTTGAACATATATGCAGTGGTGGCCGAACCGCCAAGTGTGCCTGCCATTCTTCTCCCAACACCCGCTTGTGTGTCTTTCGTGCCAGGAGCAAAAGCCTTTTTAGCACCTTGCTTTATTTTTTGTTTAAGTGTCAATTTTGGTGGTGGAAGTACCTTTAGGTTGGGCGCTGGTTTTGGTATCGGCGCCGTTGATATTTTAGCACCACTTGCAGGAGATAGTGCCAAACTTCCTTGTTTTCCTGCGACTACTCCTTGACTTCTTTTCTGTTGCAACTGGGTTTTTAAATTTGCTAGTTTTGGTTGCAAGGCCGTTTTTGCTTGTGTATGTGTGGTACTACCAGTTGCATAGGGAGCATTAGTAGTTTTCATTTTGTCTAAGTCTATTCGTCCTTGTTTTTGTTTTTGAACAAATCTCCGTGCGCTTGGTGCATTGGGGTTGGGTCCTTGTACTGCACCTGCCGCGGATTTGGGTGCATCAAAATATGATGTCTTGTGCCCTGGCGCATTTAATAATTTTGGATTGTTAGTAACAAGAGGTGTTCCACCGGGTTTTGCAGGTAGCATTGAAGCCGTGCCTTTTGGAAATGGTGCTTTTGGAAGTGGTGCTTTTCTTCTCTTCGCAAAGCCTTTTAGAAACCTTCCAATAAACTCATTGAGTTCTGTTCCTTCTGGTTCATAAGATGTTGCCAGTTGTTGTCTCGCTCGTTGCCTTGCGTTGGATTCAGAACCTGCACCTGTTGCGGGTGGTGGTGATGGTGGTGCTGATGATTGAACGGTTGTATTTGGTTTACCACCTCCTCCTCTACCCATCATCATTGGGGCCATCACCGAACCTTGAACCGCGGCATCCTTACCAGCACTTTTAAGTGACTCTTTGCCTGGTATGAATTTCTTTATCCCCGCCTTCGGTTTAGGTGGCCCGATAAAACTTTTTTTCTTTGCCATGTGCTTTCCAATGATGCTTTTGGGGCCCACCAATCCTTTTTTTATCCCGCCACCTGCTCTCATTGCCAGTTTACCTGCTCCGAGTGCCGCCCTACCTGCCATTGCTCCACCACTTGCTAATGCCCCACCCGCTGCACTGGCAGCAGTACCTGCGGCACCAGCAATTGCACTACCAGCACCTGCGGCAGCAGAACCAAGTGAACTAAGAAGTGCAGGAATCGCTGCAAGAAATGCGGCTTCATCTAGTTGATATCCCAATTCTGCTAGTCTATATTCAACAGATGCGGATAACTCGCCTGGTTTAGTGCCCTTTTGTTCGGGAGTCATCAAACCTTGCATTGTTCCACTCTTATCTTTTGTTTGAGTTTGAACTTTCTTCATTTTTGCTAGTAGTGTTGCATCAATTTGCTTTGTTTTTGGCCGTGCCCTACGAATTTCATCCAGTTCAACCGATTCTTTTACAACTTTGATTTTACCAAATCTTTTCATTTGATTACTCACGGTATCTGCACCAAGTGGAACTTTAATAATTCCAAGTTTTCCTCTTAGTTTCTTTTTCTGACTGTAGGTATTTTTGATATATTGTCGTGCAATTTTTTCTGTGGGAAATGCTTTGATAAACATACCACTTGCAACTCCGGCAACAGCAAATTCAGTCTTACCTTCATCCAGTTGAACGGATTCTTCTTGAGGTTGTTGTGTTCCTAATCTGGTTGAACTTTGTCTTTCCATTTCTTCTCGTTCTTTTTTGGATGGTTGGCCAATCTTAGACCAAAGATACGCGTTCGTTGCGGCAGAAGCGGCGGTTTTCGCGACATCATTTATGCGAGTTCGTTCCGGGCTATCAGAATTCTTCACTGCCTTCTTTAAGAATTCTTTGGTCGATTTAAAAGGCTTCTTAATCTCTTTTCCGGGTTCTTTTATATAGAAGAATCTTGAACCCTTTGGACGAAGAACATTCTTGGCACCTGCGAGAATGTCTTTGAGGCTTTCGGTAACATCTTCATCCACAGGATTTGATTCCTCTTGAATATTTCTATAACTTCTTCTAAATTCCCGCATTGAAGGATTATTATTCTTTGCACTTTCTGCCCATTTTAGCCATTCGTTTCTATCAAACATTTATATTTCCTTATCTGTTGCGAAACGGTTTAACCGTTATTCTATCATCCATTGTTTGCCCGCGTGCGATTCTCATTCTGGCGTCTTGTCTTGCTCTATCTCGTTCGACTTCTTGTTGCTGTATAATCTTAAACTTCTTTTGTTTTGCTTTATTTGATGCTTTTGCTTCATTAGGACCAAGAACCCTTTCATCCATAGGGTCAGTCCACCCACCGAAGTTATAGCCAGTTGATATCGCATCACATATTGCTGAAATCAAGTTATTGTTTGGTGTGTTTTCCATATAAACCTCTGATTATATATATAATATATCTTAAACCAAGAAAAAGGAATTCAATATGGCATACCCAGCATATAATCAAGCAGTAAATATCCCAACAGATGCAGATACCACAGGAAAGTGGAAAGCACTATACGCAGGAACTGCGGGAACAGTGAAAGTTGACACTTTTGGTGGTGATAGTGGTGTAACTTTTACTATGGTTGCGGGAGGTTATCTTCCTGTTAAAGTAACTAAAGTATATAACTCAGGAACTGATATAACCAACGGCAACTTGATTGGGTTAAATTAACCCTTCCATCGTTTCCCAGACATATCTGTGGATTTATCTAATCCTTTTTGATATCTCTTGGGAAGACCCTTTTTAATCCTACCCATCATTTCACTCCAATCACCACCTGTTTTCTTATCAGGTGTTAATGTCATATCGCACCCGATGCCGGGTGTGACTCCTGCCCAAGATTTTGTGACTTCTTTCTTGCCACATTCTGGACATGGTTCTTTTGTGGGTTTCATGTCGTCCGCCATCATCTGGACGGATTCAAATAAGTGTTCACACGCATTACATCTGTAATCATATGTCGGCATAATATAATTCCTTATCTATTTCTTTGCTTCAGAACCTGATTCGGTTCTTGTTTTTACATCGGTTCTGTGTGGGGGAATAATCTTCCTTGACCTCTTGCTTCTCGTTGCCTGCGTTTGCCACCCATCTTCTTCTCTCTCTTTGCCATATTTATTAAACTACTTGCTTGCTCTTCACCATGTTTAGGTTTCGTTTCGCCTTTAGAAACACCTTTTCTGATGCTTTCGATACCTTTCCGAACGTAAGGCTTTCTTTTAATAATATCAGCAATCTCTGATGATTTTAACTTCGCATCAATGTTAGAAAGAGCAGTGGTTTGCCTAAAGCTATGGTCATCACTTGGTTGATGTGGCACCATTTTTTTTGCAAAATCTTTGCCCTTACTCATCACAAGACTTGGTTGTTTATGTCCCTGTTCCGTCTCTGCTCGTCTGAGAATATTAGATAATCGGGTATCAGAGTCATCTAATTCTGCTTTGGTCCTAGTAACTGCTTTTGCTTTCTCTTCTTTTCGTTTATCCGCAGACGTTTTGCCTCTTTTTACATTCAATATTCTTTGAGAAATTCTCATTTTCTCATGAGGCTCCCATTGTCGTTGATGTTCTTCTTCTTCTTCGTGTTTAGAACTTTCGTTAATATATTGTATAAATGATATCATACTCTATGTATAAAAAACAACCACACCATATGGTGTGGTTGCGAGTAGTAAAGGGTTGCTGTATATTACATCTTGAATTTCTTCATTTTCTTCATTCTTTTTGCTCTTGCCGCATCTCGTACATCGGAAGGTCTAATTGCCTTTGTGTATGGTTTACCTTCAAAAGTATCTCGGCCCCTTGTTACCACCAAAGGAGAATTGTCTGCTTGCTTTGCTAGTGCTGTCTTTAGTTGTTCGGGTGATGGTTTAATATAACCTTTATGGGAAACCGGCGTCATGCCGTATGATCCTTTCCCATCAGGGCCAAGACTTGGCTCACTTGGACCTGGGTATCTAAATGTATCGCCCTTTTTAAATGAAGCAACCCTTGGAAATGCTTCATCAATACCAACCGCATCGCAAACTGCTTCGCAAAGGTCTACTAAATCTTCTACTGCTTTAATGATATCTTCATCAGAAGTATCTTCGTTGAGGTTATCGCCAAAGCAGTTTTCAAAGTATTGTTGTACACATTCAGGGATTTCTACTTCTACATCTTCATCTTCTTTTAGTTTTTTCGGCGCATCAGACTTTTTGCTATGTGGTCGTAGACTATCACCGGCAGCCGTAGTTGGTTTGTGTGAGGATTTATCTTTAGTTGTGTCTGGTTTGTATTCTTTCATATCACATACAGGACTTTCACTCAATCTATCTCTCATTTGATTATTCATCGATGGGTCGTCCAATGTGTTATGGACCGATTTAAGATACTTTTTATATTCGTTGATATTCATTAAATTCTCCTTGAATTGTATATTATGTATAAGATTTGTTAAGTGGCGGCATTAGTAGATGTAGTCCACGGTGTGTTGATATCTTTTTCAA
>Ga0208299_1001690_pt1 | contig 15966 bp, 7 predicted proteins | sample 15_taG_FD_184089 | JGI IMG/M metagenome (GOLD analysis project Ga0208299, IMG submission 184089) | Marine viral communities from the Subarctic Pacific Ocean - 15_ETSP_OMZ_AT15312 metaG (SPAdes) (version 2) | ecosystem: Environmental > Aquatic > Marine > Oceanic | place: Pacific Ocean | collected...
GCAGAAGGTGCAAACGCTACTGCAATCACTGCCGAGGAAACTCGTGCAACAGCAGCAGAGCAAACAAATGCAGCTGCAATCACTGCCGAGGAAACTCGTGCAACAGCAGCAGAACTCGCACTGCAAAACAACATCGATGCTCTCGGCGGCTTGTCCATCGCGGAAACATACCTGCACTCCTCATCCAATAGTAACGGAACAGGATATTGGTATCTCACAACGACAGAGCAGCAGGAACACTCTTCTCATGAAGTGACTTTTACTGCTCCTGCAAACGGCAAGATAAAGTTCTCTGCAACAATGATCCTCGCAGGATTAGCTGCAGCCGAACCAAACGGAGCCGTTGTTTATGCAGGCGTTTACGATCAAGGAGCATCAGCTTATGTTGTCGATTCAGCAGGAATTACACTATCATCCAGACAAGTCTGGCAATGTGTACCATCTGATAACGCAACACAGACTGTAGAATATAATATCTCAGGATTGACTGCCGGACAATCATACACTTATCAACTTCATTTGAAATCGAATGTTGACGATGTTATTACGGTTCACATTCATAATGCACCGATGATCATCAAGGCAGTCACACTGCCATAACAGTTTAGATCCTAAGCAATCTATAACTTACCAAGGCACCTCTTAACGGGGGTGCCTTTGCTATTTCTTTTTAGATCTTTTTTATTATTACCCCCTCATTTTCGGCGAACAAAATAAATAAAAATAGATTGGATTCCCACAACATTAAGAGCTAATTATCGTCGCGAGAGTGTGCGTATTTTCGAATACAACCACTCTCTATTTGTGATTTTTTACAGGGCGATCACAGAGAAAAACTTAAACTTTGCATTCTTTACAGGGCGGTGCAAAAGAACAAACTATTATAATCCTTGGAGGGATATAAATTATGACTATTAAAAAAGGTATAGCCGTATTAAACGGCACAACCGTCGTGCACTCTATGAAAGACGACGGAGACGTTCTTGTCGGTGGAGACGGACAGGGAGTTGATCAAAGAATTGATCTAAAAGGTTCTGTATATATTGATGGTGTAACAGGACACGCAGATAAAGATCTAGCAACCACTATCAATGACCAAGCGACAGCTGACGCTGCTGCAATGGCTGCTCAAACTGCTGCTTCCACTGCTGCTGAAGTTGCTCTTGGACTAGCAATAACTGCAGAGACAGCTCGCGCAGGCACTGCTGAAGACGCTAACACTGCTGACTTAGCAACACAAAAAGCTGCTGCTGAAGCTGCAGAAGCTGCTAACACTGCTGACTTAGCAACACAAAAAGCTGCTGCTGAAGCTGCAGAAGCTGCTCTGAACACAAACATCGGACTCGAAACAATTCGTGCTGGTGGTGCAGAGACAACCAATACAAACGCAATTTCTGCTGAAGTTTCTCGTGCAACTGCTGCAGAAGGTGTTAATGCTGCTGCAAACACAGCTCGTAATGCTGCTGCAACCGCTGCAGAAGCTGCAATTCAAGCTGATGTAGATAAGAACGAAAGTGATTTCGACGCTGCAATGGTTGCTCGTTCCAGTGCTGCACAGGTTGCTGAAGCTGCTAACGCTGCTGGTTTAGCAACACAAAAGGCAGCTGCTGAAGCTGCTGAAGCTGCTAACACTGCTGTTTTAGCAACACAAAAGGCAGCTGCTGAAGCTGCTGAAGCTGCTAACGCTGCTGGTTTAGCAACACAAAAGGCAGCTGCTGAAGCTGCTGAAGCTGCTCTGGGCACAAGCATTGCTGCTCAGTCCACTGCTTCTCAGAACGCCGAATCTGGTCTTCAATCACAATTGAATACCATCACAGACGTTCTTAACGATCCTACAACTATTGGAACATTCCAAGATGTTGTCTCAGCAATCAACAGCGCAGATGCTGCTGTAACAGCTGAAAATCTTGCAATGCTCAATGAGCATGACGCTGATAGAATAGCTGCAACTGCTGATGGTATTGCTAGAATCGCCGCTCTTCAGGCAACTGAAGACGCTAACGAAGCTACTTCCGACGCTGCAATTGTTGCTCGTTCCAGTGCTGCACAGGTTGCTGAAGCTACTTTGACTTCAAACTTGGCTGCTGAAGTTGCTCGTGCAACTGCTGCAGAAGCTGCACTTCAAGCTGATGTAGATAAGAATGAAGCTGACTTTGACGCAGGAATCGCTGCTGTCTTGGCTGATATGGAGGCAAATCAAACAGCTGCAAACACCGCTGTCGACGCAGAAGAACTTCGCGCAACTACTGCAGAAAATGCAATCGATACGGCTCGCCGAGCTGAAAGAGATCGCGCTTTAGCGGTTGAACAACAGCTTGCAATGGATATCTTCAACGAAGGCTACACAGGGCCTGAAGATATGGGCGAATACGACCGCGCATTACAGGCTGAAGCTGCAATTCAAACTGATGTAAATCAGAATGAATCTGACTTTGACACATCTGCTGCTGCACTTCAGGCTGATGAAGATTTGAATGAATCCGAAAATGACGCTACTCTTGCTGCTTTTGCCGCTTCTGTTGCGGCCAACGACGCCGCTGAGGTTGCTGCTCTTGCTGTAGTTCAAGCTGATGAAGACGCTAACGAAGCTGCTTTTGATTTAGCCGCGGCTGCTCAAACTGCTGCTTCAATTGCTGCTGAAGGTGTTTTAACATCAGATTTAGCTGCTCAAACTGCTGCTGCAATGCTTGCAGAAGGCGTTTTGACTGCTGACTTGAGTACTGAAGTTGCTCGTGCAACTGCTGCAGAAGGCGTTTTGACTGCTGACTTAGCAACACAAGTTGCTGATGCAACTGCTGCAGAAGGCGTTTTGACTGCGAACCTCGCTGCTCAAACTGCTGCTGCAACTGCTGCTGAATTGGTCTTGACCAATGCCTTAGCAACACAAGTTGCTGCTGCAACTGCTGCTGAAGCTGCAATTGAAGCTGACGTTAATGTCCTTATGGACGTTTCCAATCCAGCTATTGCGGGTTCCATGAAGGAAATTGTTGACGCAATGAATGCAATGTCTGCTTCGCAGGCTTCTGATCTCGCTGATATGCTCACTGAGCATAACGCTGAGCTAGCTGCTCAAACTGCAGACTCACTTGCTGCAATCGCGGCCATTCAAGCTGATGAAGATCAGAATGAAGCTGACTTCGACGCTGCAATTGCTGCTCAAACTGCTGCTTCTATTGCTGCCGAAGACGCATTGGTCGCCACAAGAATCGCCATGGACGATAACTTTTTCGCGTGGGCGAGCAACACTTGGTATCCCCAAACTGATGCTTTCAGTGCCCCACATGGCTGGCACGGCATAGATGGTACCAATTTCGGTGAAGAGTGGTATAATGCAGTTTTCCAAACTAGCTATCCAGGATTAGACTCAATGACAGCAGACTCTGTTGTTGTCTCTAATGCGTTGCACATTAAAGGATACCAAGATTCGGATGACCTTCCTGCATCCTATACGGACGCAGCAACACTCGCTAGTGGTACTCTTGATGGAACAATGTTCTATCACATTGGAGAGCCTACTGCAGACTTCCCAGTCGCAAATAAACACTACTTCTGTGAAGATGGCGCGTGGTATGGTTCACCATTCTATGTTGCACCTCCTTCATATGATACAACTGTGCTTTTCGCGGCTATTGACGCGGCACAGGCATTCGTTGATGGCGGCGGTAGTGACGAAGCCTTGGCGCAGGGACATTTCGATGCAATCGACGACGAGATTTTTAATCTCACCGGCGGTGGCGACCCGACCACTTTGTTTGCACTTGTTGACGCTCAATATGCCCCACCGGCTTTTGATGACTTGCAGGATGCATTGGACAACATCGCTAACCCACCAATGCCTTACTTCGCAGTAAGAATTACGCCAACGGCGGGTTACGGCACTGAAGCTGTCCTTATCGCTGACGGAACAACAATATTTGCTCCGACTTCATACGGTATCGGCGGACAACAAGCCAACCACTCCGGAACCAGTGAAGATTGGTTTAGCTTCACCGCAGAGGGATCTACCACTTGGCAGATGTCCGACGACTGGGGTGACGGCGCATATACATTAGAAATACTTAAATCAGACGGTTCAACTGCGTTCACAACGTATTCCTTAGCTGGCTATAAGTATTCTTTGGGACAGTTCCAAACATTCACAGTTTCCTGGTCCGGAACAACAGTTTCTGCAGACGGTTCTGCAATTATGACTTTTGATCCAATCACCGGTGAGTTGACTTAATATTGAATTAAACTAAGACTTAGAACTTTTAATAGTTCTTCTCTTACTCAAAGCACCCCCTCGTGGGGTGCTTTTCTTTTTGGATCTTTCTTATTTATGCCCCCTATTTCGCAGGAACATAATAAATAAAAATACTTCAGACATTCCTCTATATTCTCTCTAATTACCCCCTGAAAAGTGTGTAACCGGTACATGCTTTTCACTCCAAGAAGCCCACCACTCGTGGACACATAGGAGTTGCCCTGTAAGACAACTATTATAATCCTTGGAGGGATATAAATTATGACTATTAAAAAAGGTATAGCCGTTTATCACGGCTCAGATACAACAAATCCAGTACATAAATTACTGGATAATGGTGACGCTCTCATCGGTAAAGATGGAAAAAGAGTTGATCTAAAAGGTGCAGTTTACGTCGACGGCGTAGCTGGACATGCAAGCGATGACCTTGCAACAACAATAAATGCTATCACTGCTGCTAACACTGCAGACGTTGCTGCTGAAGCAGCTCGTGCTGCTGCCGCAGAAGCATCTTTGACTGCCGACTTGGCTACTGAAGTTGCTCGTGCAGGTGTTGCTGAAGCTGCTAACGCTACTGCAATCGCTGGCGAAACAACTCGTGCAGGTCTTGCTGAAGCTGCTAACGCTACTGCAATCGCTGGCGAAACAACTCGTGCAAGTGCTGCTGAAGCTGGCTTGACTAGCGACTTGGCTACTGAAATTGCTCGTGCAGGTGCTGCTGAAGCTGCAAATGCTGCTGCAATCGCTGCTGAAGAAACTCGCGCAACTGCTGCTGAAGCTGCTAACGCTACTGCAATCGCTGCAGAAGCTGCTCGTGCAAGTGCTGCTGAAGCTGCAATTCAAGCTGACGTAGATCAGAATGAAATTGACGCTGACGATGCAATGGCTACTGAAACTGCTCGTGCAGGTGCTGCTGAAGCTGCAAATGCTGCTGCAATCGCTGCAGAAGCAACTCGTGCAGGTATTGCTGAAGCTGCTAACGCTACTGCAATCGCTGGCGAAACAACTCGTGCAAGTGCTGCTGAAGCTGCTAACGCTACTGCAATCGCTGCTGAAGCAACTCGTGCAACTGCTGCAGAAGCTGGCTTGACTAGCGACTTGGCTGCAGAAGCTGCTCGTGCAGGTGCTGTTGAAGCTGGTCTTCAATCAAGCATCAACAGCATGATCTCAAACGTCGACGGCGCTGCTATCGATTCATTGAGTGAAATTGTTACTGCATACACAGCTGCAGATAGTAGCTTGTCTGCTGCAATCGCTGCAAACTTGGTTACACACAACAGCCAACTCGCTACTGAAACTGCTCGCGCTCAAGCTGCAGAAGCTGGTTTGTCTGGCGACATGGCTCAGAATAAGACTGACGCTGCTACTGCAACCGCTGCAGAAGCCACACGCGCAATAGCTGCCGAATTGGCCTTGACCAATGCCTTGGCTGCTCAAGCTGCTGCCTCACTTGCTGCAGAAGCTGCAATTCAAGCTGACGTAGATCAGAATGAAATTGACGCTGACGCTGAAGTTGCTGCTGTTCAAAGCGACGTTGATAGTATCGAAGCAGCTATGGCTGCCGATCTAGCCAGCGAAGCTGTTCGCGCTGCTGCCGCAGAAGCTGGTCTTTCACAAGACATCACAGCCGAAAACACCCGTGCTCTTGCTGCTGAATTGGTTTTGACCAATGACTTGGCTGCTGAAGTTTCTCGTGCAACTGCTGCTGAAGCTGCACTTCAAGCTGATGTAGATCAGAATGAAGCTGACGCTGACGCTGCACTCGCTGCACTTCAAGCTGATGTAGATCAGAATGAAGCTGATTTCGATGCGTCTATCGCATCATTAAACACAAGTTTCTCAAATCACGTCGCGGCATGGAACGCAGATGTGGCTGCACTTCAAGCTGATGTAGATCAGAATGAAGCTGACGCTGACGCTACTCTTGCTGCTGAAGCAGCTCGTGCAAGCGCTGCTGAAGGTGTTTTGACTGCTGACTTGGCTATTGAAGTTGCTCGCGCATCAGGTGCTGAAGCTGGCTTGACTAGCGACTTGGCTACTGAAATTGCTCGTGCAAAAGCTGCTGAAGGCGTTTTGACTGCTGGCTTGAGTGCTGAAGTTGCTCGTGCAACTGGTGCTGAAGCTGGCTTGACTAGCGACTTGGCTACTGAAGTTGCTCGTGCAACTGCTGCTGAAGGCGTTTTGACTGCTGGCTTGAGTACTGAAGTTGCTCGTGCAGAAGCTGCTGAAAAAGCTCTTGCTGCAGATATTTCATACATTCAATCAAACGTCGACGTCAACGCTGTTGATTCCTTGACTGAAATCGTTGCTGCTTATACAGCTGCAGATAGTAGCTTGTCTGCTGCAATCACAGCTGCTCTCGGAACACACAACAGCCAACTCGCTGCTGAAGTTTCTCGTGCAACTGCTGCTGAAGCTGCACTTCAAGCTGATGTAGATCAGAATGAAGCTGACGCTGACGCTGATCTTGCTGCTGAAACTGCTCGTGCAGGTGCTGCTGAAGCTGGTATTGCCTCAGACCAAGTGGCTTTCCAAGCGAATATCGACTCATGGATAGCGGCCTTCACTACCCAAGTTCACTCCCTAAGTGCTGATGGAACTACCATGACTCTTAGTGGCATGGCTACGATGAATGATCTCGTTGTAAACAAATCAGTTCAAGTTGGTAGCCTCGACGCTGCTGGCGTAACTGCTGCAAATTACGACGACGACGACGCAATCTTAAACGGTGACTTCGACGGTATGATGTTTTATTACACTGGCGCAGACTACGATGTTGATCCTAACAACGGCCTAGCTGGATTCCCAGAAGGCGATAAGTGGTACTTCTGTGAAGACGGCACTTGGTTCGCATCCGTATTCCATACAGAATAATACATAAGATTTTCTTATAATTTTCTTTTAAAGAATATATTGAATTGGCGCCCCTGGTGGGCGCCTTTTCTTATTTTGCAGGAGAATGAAACAAAAACAATAACTTAACAATAATAGTGTAGTGTGTTATTATTTACCCATTAAAGTGTTTTCATGTGAAAAAATGGTGTTTACGGAATGTAAACACTAATTACTTTAGATAAAAGACCCATCTAGGCTCTAAAACAAAGATTTTATAGGGAGTAACACCATGTCTAAAATGTTGGAACAAGCAATAATTGATGCTAAAGCACTTAAAGAAGCTGCTTTAAAGAACGCGGAAGCAGAAATCGTCGAGAAATACGCGCCCGAAGTGAAGAAGGTTATGGAAAGTATCCTCGAAGCAGAGGAAGACGAATTAGATCTTGGCGACGAAGAGCCTCTACCAGCTGACCCGACGGCGATGGGAGAACCTGAAGCTGTTGAAGATCCCACCGCCATGGGTTTACCACTAGGCGCCACCGCTGGTGAAAAAGCTTGCGCCTGTCCTGATGAACACGAACCAGTAGACGTTGTTTTAGACTTACCTGGCCTTGCAGCCCTCGTTTCTGATACCGAGCCAGCAATTGATGCTGAAGAAGGCGAGCTAGAGCCCACTGAACTCGCGATGGATAACGCTGCCCCGTTAGAAGAAGAACTTCCCCTTGAGGAAGATGAACTCGCTGCTGTTGTTGCAGAACTTCTTGGCGAACAAGAAGAAACTCTCGAAGAAAACGAAACCGTCGAAGAAGTATCTCTCGAAGAAGATTGTGGCAGCCCCGAAAAAGAAGAAGTCTACGAAGAAAAACAACCCATAGCCGAATCTGCAGATCTTGCAAAGATCGCAGGAAAAACAAACGAACTTTTAGAAACTATCAAAGCCCTCCAAGAGCAAAATGATAATTTCAAAGCAGACAACAATAAAATGGTGTCTGGAATGAAAGAGCAAAAAGAAGCAATTCAGAAGCTCGCAACGACGTTGGAAGAACTCAGTCTTCAAAACGCTAAACTGCTTTATACTAATGAAGTATTAAAGGCCGACTCCTTGAATGAGCGACAGAAGCAAATTGCTGTCGAGGCACTTCGTGAAACAAAGTCAGTTGAGCATGCAAAGACTGTATTCGACACACTTCAAAGCACAGTGGTGTCCACAAAGAGGCAAGGACGACCTGAATCACTAAGCGAAGTAGTTAGCAACAATACGTCGATGAAAATGCCTCGACGAAAAGAAACAAAAAATGTTAATCCTCACGAAAGCCGTTGGAAACTTCTGGCGGGGATTAAATAATCTAACTACAAGGAGACATTTACAATGTCAGTATTACAAAAATTAACAGAAGGTATTGTTGATCGTGATCTCTCCAAAGACGGAGCTGCTTTACTTAATAAGTGGGAGCAAACTGGTCTTTTGGAAGGTCTTGGCAACGACCGAGATAAAAATTATATGAGTCGCTTACTCGAAAACCAAGCAAAAGAACTTCTTCGTGAAGCTTCATCCATGGCCGCTGGCGATGTTGAAGGTTTTGCAGCAGTTGCATTCCCAATCGTTCGTCGTGTATTTGGTGGATTGATTGCTAACGATTTAGTATCCGTTCAGCCTATGAGCTTGCCTTCCGGCTTGATCTTCTTCATGGATTTCACTTTGACCAATACCCGTAACGGTTTGACTAAAGGCGACTCCGTGTATGGCGGCGGCGCTGTTGGTAAAGAAATTGCTACCACAGGCGCAGACGACCTCACTGAAGACGGTGGCGGTTTTTACAACTTGCAAAGTGGTTATGCTTCACCAACTGGTTCAGCTGATGCCACCGCTGCAGCAGCATCTGCAACTGTCCTCAATACCACCACTGTAATCAGTGGCGCATCAGAGGCTGTCCTTAAAGCACTTCGCTTTGACCCTGATTTATTGGCAGACACAGACGCACAAGCTATCCAAGTTACTCTTGATGTTGCAGATGAAAAAGCAAGCATGAATCTTGACAACTTGATTGCTGTTAATATTAGTACTGCTGGTGGATTGGTCACTGGAGACAAGTTGGTTCGCCGCTTGACAACCATCAGTGGTGACGACTTAACACTCACTATCGTAAACATGACAGGTGCTGTTTTGACTTCGCCTACTGCTGACCTTACATGTTCATATCCTTTAAAGGACGCATTCGCAAACTCCGCAACCTCCATGGGTGCAATCGTTGGCGAAGAGCCTTGGGGTCTTGAAGGTGCAGGCGCAGAGCCAGACAATGGTGAATTCGCAGGTCAAAACGTTGGTTACATTCCAGAAATCGACATCAAAGTTGACAGTGTTGCTGTTACGGCAGTAACCAAGAAATTGAAAGCAAAGTGGAGCCCTGAATTGGGTCAGGACTTGAACGCTTATCACAACCTCGACGCCGAAGTTGAATTGACAAGCATTCTCTCCGAGCAAATTGCTCTCGAAATCGACCAAGAAATCTTAAATGACTTGGTTAAAGGCGCCCTAGCTGGTACTTATTACTGGTCACGTCGTCCTGGTAAATTCTTGAATCGCGACAGTGGAGTGGTTTTGGCTGATCCAGCTGCTGACTTCACAGGGACCGTTAGCGAATGGTATGAGACTCTTCTCGAAACCATCAATGACGTATCTGCTCAGATTCACCGCAAAGTACTTCGCGGCGGAGCGACCTTCTTGGTTTGTTCCCCAGAAGCTGCTAACATCCTTGAGTTCACAGCCGGTTTCCGTGCTAAAGTAACTCATGATGACGACAAAGGAACTGCTGGTGCAGTCAATGTCGGTACTTTGAGTGGTAAGTGGGACGTTCACGTCGATCCTTACTTCCCTCGTAACGTGATCTTAGTTGGTCGTAAAGGTAGTAACTTCCTCGAAAGCGGTTATGTTTACTCCCCATATGTGCCACTACAAGTCACTCCTACCATCTTCGGACCTGAAGACTTCGTACCTAGAAAGGGTGTGATGACTCGCTACGCGAAGAAAATGGTACGTCCTGACATGTACGGTTTGGTTATCGTTGAAGATTTACTCGGCTAATCCCAACCAATACATAATATATGAAGAACCCGTCCTTGTGGCGGGTTTTTTATTTGTACTTCCTTTACTTGAAAAATATACTACTTACTAAATGAATTATAATATCTCATGAGGTGATCTTAATGGCTCTTCCAGTTTTAACCCCAAAAAGCAATTCCAGCGTCTCAGTCCTCCCAGTTACGGGAACTGAGGACATCGTTCTGACTTCACTTGCAACAAAAGTATATGCCACTGACGACTTCGTTTCCGGTGCACTAGATCAGATCACTTATACTTATCGAAAGCTCGGCGGCGATGTCCTTGATATTGAACTCCGAGAAGAGAGTGTTTATGCCGCCTATGAAGAGTCGTGCTTGGAATATTCCTATCTCGTAAACATCCACCAGTCGAAGAATATCCTATCGGATGTCCTCGGTGGCACAACCGGAACATTTGACCATCGAGGTGAGATGAAGGATGGCGAACTTAAAGATTCTCTTAGTGGTTCCCATGTCGGATTAAAATATCCCCTCTTTGATTACGCATATGCTCGACGTGTTGCAGATGGTATTTCCGAGGAAGCTAACGTCGGCGGTAGCACTACCGTGTATTCCGCATCCTTCGATATTAAAGACAGGACTCAGGACTACAATTTGCAGGAAATAATCATGGACAACTCCACATTTAGCGGGAGTGTAGATAATAAAAAAATCTTAATTAAGAAGGTGTTTTACAAGACTCCGCAGGTGATGTGGAGATTCTTTGGATACCAAGGCGGCCTCAACATGATTGGCAACCTAAGCACATACGGACAGTATGCAGACGATAGCACATTCCAAGTTGTGCCAGTCTGGGAAAACAAGCTTCAAGCGATGGCATATGAGGATGCTCTCTATACTAGAACATCTCACTGCTCTTATGAGTTGAGAAACAACAATCTCAGGATCTTCCCAGAACCATCTCAATACAATATTGATAAGATGTGGTTTGAATTCACCATCCCAGGAAATAGCTGGGAGGGCGACGGAACAACCAACATCGGCCTCGACGGTATCAACAATATCAACACTCTTCCCTTTGATAACGTGCCCTATGCGAACATTAACAGCATCGGCAAGCAATGGATTAGAAGATTCTGCCTATCGTTGAGTAAAGAGACTCTTGGCCTTACTAGAAGCAAATTTGCAACAATTCCAATTCCAGGCGAATCAGTCACACTCAATGGTGAACAATTAGCATCTCAAGCGAGAGAGGAGCAGGACAAGCTTAGAGAAGAACTGAAGGAAATCTTGGATGCGATGACTTACGATCAGTTGATGGCCGGCGACGCCGAGTTGGTTGAAAACGTCAATAGGATTCAGCAGAAGATCCCTTTAAATATCTTTGTAGGGTAGGAGGGTGCTAAGTGTCTGATAACGACAACAAATGGGAACAACCAGCAGCACCCCCACCACCTCTTTTTACGGGAAAGAAAGAAAAAGACCTCGTAAAACAGGTGACGGACGAGGTGATCGAAAGAGTAGTTGGCACGTCCGTACTCTATTATCCGATTAGCATCTCACACTCCGACTTTCACCCACTTTATGGGGAGGCAATAAACAAAACATACCTCCCTCCGATTCACGTCGATGTATTAGCAGAATGGGAAGGCGAAGAAACCACTACAACAGGCTTCGGAATAGACAAGAAGTCGTCAGTCACGATCCATTTTCACAAAAGGCGCCTCACAGAAGACCAAAACCTCTTTGTTAGAGAAGGAGATTTCATTCAGTATGGCGAACAGAAGTATGAGATCGTTGGCTTGGGTCAACCAAAACAGCTGTTCGGACAGCCAGACACAATGGTCGAGATTTCCGCCAAGTGCGTTCGAGCAAGAGACGGCACCTTCCCTTCAGATGCGTATCCTAACCCAGAAGAAGATGATCCTCGATATACAGAACCAGCAGCATGCGATCCTATCCATGAATTGAAAGTATTGGCCGGAGATACCACTGCAGCAGGTGGTTCGGGAACCCAACCATGCACTGATGCATATGAACGCCCCGGCACCCCTCCGCCACCACTATTCACAGGTAAAAAAGAGACGAATCTGGTAAAACAGGTTGGCGACGAAATTCTTGAAAGAGTCGTAGGCCAGCAAGTTGTCTATTTTCCCGTCTCATTGGGTAATTCTGACTTTCACCCACTTTATGGGGAGTCGATAAACAAGACATTCCTACCACCAGTGCATGTTTTTGCAGCGGTAGAATGGAAAGGTAGCGAAACAACAACGACAAACTTCGGTATTGATAAGAAATCCGTTATTGACGTCAAGTTCCACAAGAAGAGACTCACCGAAGATCAGAACCTATTCGTTAGAGAGGGTGATTTCGTCCTTTACGGCAAGATTCTCTATGAAATTGTAAAAGTAGGACAGCCGAGACTGCTGTTTGGTAAGGTTGATGAGAAGTACGAAGTCATCGCAAGCTGTATTCGAGCCCGAGAAGGAACCTTCCGGCTTTCTGAAGTAGAAGGAACCGTTAATGAGTTTGATCTAGATTCCGTAACCGCATGTGATAACGCAAACCTCGTGATTCCCGACGGCGTAGATAACACCATGGCTAACGTCGGCAACGGCGAAGGGGTATTCAAAAATAAAACAGATATCCAATTCAACATGAAGACCCTTGTCGCAGGAGACAACATTGTGTTGACTCCCACCACAAACGAGATAGAAATAGGGCTGACAAGTTCAATAAGTGTTCAACATATATCCTCTTCGGGAATAGAATTCTCAGGAAACATAATTCCAGCTGTAGATGTCGCCTTCGACTTGGGTTCATCCGACCGCAAAATCCGTGATCTTTATATTTCTACTGGCTCCATCCACTTTGGCGAACAACATGCCCTAACAATCGATCCTTCTGAGAATTTGTTTGATTTCTCTGTCGCCGGCGAACCCGCCGATCTCAAGGGCAACATTTCAAACGCAAAAACCGCATCTTATGTCGCAGCTTCAGGCGTCGACGGAACAGTGGCAAGTGCATCTTTCGCACACACAGCATCTTATGTCGCTGGGCAAAGCGTCTTCGGAACAGTTGATACTGCACACACCGCATCCCACTACGTCGAGACAGACACTCTTGAAACAGTCCTTGCTCGTGGAAACACATCAGCCGGCTCCATGTTTGTGTCGACCCTCACCGCATCTGCAATTGAGGCACGAGGACATTACTTGCCCGACACCGACGCAGCTTATGATATTGGCTCTGCAGACAAGCAAATTAGAGATCTCTACATTTCCACAGGATCTATCATTTTCGGCGGAACCCATAAGATAGAGGTCAATAGAAACACAAATACTTTTAATTTCGATGCCCCCGGCGCCGAAGGAATAACAGTCCCTTGTGTGGATCATGTGAATGGTTATGACTATCAAGACGGCACAATCCTTTACGACAAACAGAATAAAGCTTTCAAGTTTAGACAAGACGGCGAATGGACAACGATGGCGCAAGAGCCTAACGCCGGCGGAGGCAGCTCTACACCTGTGCCAACTGCAGGTTCAGGCATTTTCGTTCTCACAGACGACGGCGATGGCCCCAACAGAGATTTACTTGTCGAATACACTAACAATTCAGTCGCATACTCAGGAAAGACACTTTATCTTGCAAACATCGAAACCAACCCTGTTGGCCCATTCTGTCTCGGCGCAAAGTTCTACTTCAACGAAGGTGGAGTTTGGCACCCGTCACACTTTTACAACACAGACGCTCAAAACTCTTCCCCATCACCACCACCATCGGTCTTTCCCGATATGAACGACATTCTTTCTCTCGATGGTGCTCGCACTGAGGATAGAGCCGTTCTCAATGGTTTGCATCAAAATGCGGCATCTTATGCTGGACGTGCTATTTACTTAAGTAGCACCGGAAGCCCACCAATTGGCGAATTCGTTTATGAGAACAAGTATTACTTTAACGAAGGTGGCATTTGGTTTGCAAGTACTTTCCATGCACACTCTGGAGATTAACAATGGCAGATAATAAAAAAGAAAACGTAATAACTTTTGAGCCGTCAACAATTGAAACGGTTGATGTCGCCATGTTTGAATGGTTAAACGAGAATATGGACCTTCACACCTTGTCAAACAGGGGATACAAAAAGGTTCCAGTCATCTGGGTTTCAGCAGAACGTGCATATCAGGCAAAGAGAAGCAAGGAGATGAGGGATAAAGAAGGCGCCCTCATATTACCCCTAATTTCTCTGGAAAGATCTGGGTTTGAAAAAGACTCAACAAACAAAGGTGTCGCATGGGCTAACATTCCACCCAATCCAGATGCCAAAGGCGGCGCCTTTACCATTACTCGCCCGATCAAACAGAGCAAGACGGCAAATTTTGCAAATGCAGATGCGAAGAAGAAAACAGGGCAAATAAACTTCCCAAGGAAGAATAAAAAAATTGTGTATGAAACAATATCTATTCCTTTTCCCGTATCCATCAACGCGAACTACTCTATCAAGCTCAGGACAGAGTATCAGCAGCAAATGAACGATCTTATTCAGCCATTCATGACATATACCGGGAACATCAACTATTTCAAGATCAGAAAAGATGGCCACGTTTACGAGGCATTCATGGACGGTTCTTTTAATTCCGATAGTAATGTTGAAAACATGGGCGAAGACGAGAGAATGTATGAGACTGAAATAAACATTCGAGTTTTAGCTTACTTAGTTGGCGAGGGATCTAATCAAGAGAAACCCACCGTTGTCCGAAGGGAAAACGCAGTCGAGATTAAAATCCCACGAGAAAGAGCCATGCTCAACGAAGACGATTTCGATCTTTTATAGAAAAAACCCACTTAATATCCATAAAAAAGACTTTTTCTGCTTTTGAAACTATTAAACACTAATTAATATGGTATATAATAGTCGTGTTGCGGCCCTTTAAGTAGTCACGCACCCAAAGAGGAGAAATTAAAGATGTCAGCTAAAAAATTTAGATTTGTATCCCCCGGTATTTTCATGAATGAGATTGATAAATCTCTTTTACCAAGAGAAGGAGCAGACGTTGGTCCTGTCGTTATTGGTAGAACCGAACGTGGCCCCGGCCTGCGTCCAGTTACTGTTAACTCATTCTTGGAGTTCACACAGATTTTCGGTAATCCCATCCCAGGTGGTGACAGCGAAGACGTTTGGAGAAACGGCAACCGCACTTCCCCCACTTACGCTTCTTATGCAGCTCGTGCATGGTTGAAGAACGGCTCGCCGCTAACAGTAGTTCGCGTCCTCGGTGACGGTCAAGATGATCCTACAGTTGATGGTGCAGCAGGTTGGGAGACAGAACACTCTCCTAAAACAGTCGCACTTACCAACGGTGGCGCTTTCGGACTATATGTGATGCCATCAGCTTCTGCTGACGCTACAGATGTAACAGGCACCCTCGCAGCTATCTGGTATTTGGACGAAGGTTCAATCCGCCTCAAGGGTACTGGCCAAGAAGACACTGTTGTTGGCGCATCCGGCTCCGGTGGTTCCGAACTCGTTATGAGTAACGGCGCAAACTTTCAATTTCAAGCAGTTGTTGAAGATAAAAATCAAGTTGCAGTGTTGACTGCATCTTTTAACTTCGGTAACAACTCCGACAACTACATCAGAAAACAATTCAACACCAATCCAACACTTCTCGGTTCGGACAATGACTCTTCTATAGAGTATTTTTTGGGTGAGACTTTCGACAGAAACCTCAACGATGTCTTAGGCACCGCCGCCTCCGCCGAAGGAAAAGCCATGGCTTTCATCGTTGGTCTTAGAGGTGCTGATTCAAGAAGAACAGATTCCGCAG
>Ga0208299_1001691_pt1 | contig 15965 bp, 10 predicted proteins | sample 15_taG_FD_184089 | JGI IMG/M metagenome (GOLD analysis project Ga0208299, IMG submission 184089) | Marine viral communities from the Subarctic Pacific Ocean - 15_ETSP_OMZ_AT15312 metaG (SPAdes) (version 2) | ecosystem: Environmental > Aquatic > Marine > Oceanic | place: Pacific Ocean | collected...
ATAAATATAATGGTGGGCAATGGTTAGATTATAGTGGCGGTTTAATATTTGGATACAAGTATAACAAATCTCTAGGAGCATTTGTTGAGGGTAAATATAACAAATATTGGAACAGAGAATGGTATGACTTTAAGTTTGGTGTTAATTACGTAATATTTTAAATATGTATACATACGAAATAAAGCTAGATCGAGTAATTGATGGTGATACTATTGATGCTTATATAGATTTAGGATTTGATGTTTCTGTTAAAAAAAGAATTCGATTTATGGGGATTAATACTCCAGAATCTAGAACAAGAGATTTAGAAGAAAAAGCTAGAGGTTTAGCCGCTAAAGATAGATTAAAAAATCTATTAGAAGGAACAAAAACAATACAACTAACTTCGCATGGTGTTGGAAAATATGGAAGATGTTTAGGCGAATTAAATATTGATATTGTTGACGGGAAAGAAGGGGTTACTTTAACAAATGTAAACGAATTATTAATTAAAGAAGGCCATGCTGTAGAGTATCATGGTGGTAAACGTTAAAATATGGGAAAAGAATTAAATGAAGATACTGGCTTTCAAGTTAGTGTAAAAACTTTAATAGCAATAGGATTTGCAATGGCAACTATAATAGGAATGTGGTTTGCTCTTCAAGCTGATATAGCTGAGGCAAAAGAATTACCAGTGCCAACAGCGCCAGATGTTACTAGGATGGAATTTGATATGAAAGATCAAATGATTCGTCAAACTATTATGACTACACAAGAAGACGTTTCAGAAATTAAGAAATCTATAGAAAAAATTGAAGACAAGCTATATGAATAAAATAATTTGTATACTAATATTGCTTTTAACTATTTACAGCACAAACGCTCAAATAGTAGTAACGGAATTTAACGCGGAGTGGAACGCTGCTAATGGAGTTGATTGGTTAGAAAAATTATCTGACTGTGATTTGGCTAAAGTAGACATAACAAAAGAAACAGCGCTACAACAAAAACATAAAATAATTATAGTACCTACTATTATTATTTTTAAGGATGGGGAGGAAATTGAGAGGTTTCAAGCAGATCTTAGTTTTAAGATGCTTGCAACTAGGAAAGATTTACAAAATGTTATTAATGAACAAATAATGAGCGACTTTTAATATGAAAGAAAAAATATGTAAATTCATTTGCAAGATTACTTTTGGAAAACTTTGTCTAGGTTTGTGTAAGGACAAATGTTGTGAGTAGATTGCTAATATTGTTGTTATTGCCTTTAACTACCTTAGGCCAGTTATTAGTTGATACAACAGCACAAAATAAAAACGCTATACTAGAGGAATTTACAGGCATACACTGTATGTTCTGTCCTGATGGACATGTTATAGCACAACAAATAAAGAACGCGTTTCCTCAACGAGTATTTTTAATAAACTTACACACGGGTGGTTACGCAATGCCTAGTCAAGGGGAACCTGACTTTAGAATTATGGAAAGCGACAGTATTGCCGCTATATCAAACCTAGCTGGTTATCCAGCGGGGACAGTAAATAGATATCAATTCCCAATGACTCAAGGTGGTGGAACCGCTATGAGTAGAGGAGATTGGATGGACGCTTGTTATGACATTATGTCACAACCATCTTATTTAAACGTGGGGCTTCAAGCTCTTCATGATACTATAAATGAATCTTTAATTATAGATGTTGAAGTATATTTTACTGATTCTACTCCGGTGGATGGTTTTGGGTTTTCTGCACTAAACTTTTTAAACGTAGCTTTAGTTCAAGATAGTGTACTAGGTCCACAATCAGGAGCACAACAGTTTAATCCAAACGCTATAGTTCCTGGTCCTTGGCAACCAACATATGTACATCAACATATGTTACGAGATATGGTTACTGGACAATGGGGAGAAGACTTATTATCTGGCCCTACACCTGTAGGTCCTGGATATTTTGTATTTACAAGATATATATATCCAATACCACCATATATAAACGACGTTATGTTTAGAGTGGAACACATGGAAGTAATTGCTTTTGTTACAGAAGGTTTACAAGGAGAGATTATAAGTGGTAACGCTTGTGAAATAACATATCCTCTTCCTCCACCAGTTTCTATAACAGAAATACTACCAAAAGTTAATGATAACATTGTATATGATATTTATGGTAGACAAGTTACTGAGATAAAAGAGAATACAATATACATAAAGAATAACAAGAAATTTATTAGATTTTAAGATGAAAAAACTACTATTTATATTATTATTATTACCTACAATATTACTATCACAAACAACTGATAGTTGGGTAAACTTTAAAGTACAATATGATTATTATGGCGTAACAGAATCAAATTGGTTTATGGTTGAAGATACTATAAATGGAGATACGGTTATATTTCATGAACCAACAGTACCTTATGAATATTTAGATACTACTATTAATATAAATTCAGGAAATTATATAATTACATTAAATGATAGTTATGGTGATGGTTGGAATTCAAATAGCCCAGCGTATTTTAAAATGATGAACACTTGTCAAGGTCTTATTTTAAATCTTGATCCATTAACACAAATGTTCTTTACGTTAGATACATTGGTAAATATATGGCCATGTGCTCCTCCAATTAGTGGGTGTATGAATCCTATTGCATTAAATTTTGATTCACTAGCCACAGTAGATGATGGTTCGTGTGTTTTTCCTTCTTGTGGAGGTTGGGACACCGCCTGGGCAACACAACAATGTGTAGGTCCTCAAGTACTCACTTATTATGAGTGGACAACGGCCTCGAATCCTAGTTGTGATGTAATTAAAATATTTTATGGAACCGCAAATTTCAACCAAGTATATGATGTAAATATTAACAATGGTATTTGGGGTATTTATATGGGTAGTGGTCAACAACCACCTAATTGGAACGATGAAAGATACTTTCAAGTTATGTTTGCGGACAGCTCACTATCAGATACGTTATTTTATACACCATATGCGTGTATTCCAGGGTGTACAGATTCTACGGCAGACAATTATAATCCTTGGGCAACCTCTGATGACGGATCGTGTGATATACTAGCTTGTGATTCTTTAGAAACAGAAATAACAATTAGTTTAACATTAGATGGTTATCCAGGCGAAACAAGTTGGACATTAATTGATTTAACTAATGGACAGGCAATTGACCAAGTACAGGCAGGAGAATATGATTTTGGAGATGTGGGGCAAACGTTTACGTATACTTACTGTGTAGTTGGATTTGAGTTTATACTGTATGATTCTTATGGTGATGGTTTAGCGGGTTCAACTACCGGTGGTTCTATTGATGGTTCTTGTACTATATTTGATTGTAATGGAGATACTATTTGGAGTTTACCTGATCCAGGTTTTGGTTCAACGGCTTACTCAGGTGGACAATGGCCACCAGCATGTGCAGGACCAGTTACTGTTAATGGTTGTACAGACCCAGCATACCAAGAATATAATCCACTAGCAAATAATGACGATGGTTCTTGTACCAATTTACACATACTAGGATGTATAGATTCAACTGCATATAATTTTGATCCTAATGCAACTGCAATGAATATTGTTCCAGTGTGCAACTACACTCTACAAATAGAAGATGATGGAGGTGATGGATGGGGTAATTCATATTTAGGCGTGTCTCAAGGTTCTAATAGTTGGACATTTACAATGGGACCTGGTTATTATACACAATCATTCCCACTTTCTTTAGATACAGACGAACCAATAACAATTTACTATTTTCAAATTGGAGGACCACAACAACCTCTACAGCAGATAGCTTTTCAAACATTACATAATTCGTTCTTACTAACAAACTCTCTAGGAGATACCCTGTTATCAGAAGGAACTAATCCATTTTATAACAATGGACAAGGAGCACTTCAACCATTTCAAGCCCCACTATGGACAACATATTCTGCAATGCCTTATTGTGGTGATTATTGTATAGAAAGTTTTTATGGCTGTATGGATTCAACAGCTTTTAACTATGATTCTATAGCCAACATAGACGACGGGTCTTGTGTACCTATTATTTTAGGGTGTACTAATCCTTTAGCATTTAACTATAATGCACTAGCAAACGTAGATGATAGTAGTTGTGTAGCTACTATAGTTGGTTGTATGGACACAACAGCATTTAACTATAATCCTTTAGCTAATGTTAATGATTCAGCATCGTGTATACCTGTTATATACGGTTGTATGGACAATACAATGTTTAATTACAATAGCGCTGCTAATACAGACGATGGCGCGTGTATACCTTTCTATTATGGTTGTACTAGTCCTATTGCGTTTAATTATGATAGTCTAGCAAATACGGATGACGGATCGTGTGTTCCAGTGATTTTAGGTTGTATAGATATAACAATGTGGAATTTTGATCCATTAGCCAACACTGACGATGGTAGTTGTATACCATTTATTTATGGATGTACTGATCCTTTAATGTGGAATTATGATGCTTTTGCAAATACAGATAACGGTTCTTGTATACCGTTTATTTATGGATGTACCGATTCAACACAATTTAATTATAATCCTATAGCTAATACAGATAATGGTTCTTGTATTCCAATTATATATGGATGTACTAACCCTATAGCGTTAAACTTTGATGCAACTGCCAATACAGACGACTTTAGCTGTATATTACCTATATACGGTTGTACAGACTCAACAGCATTCAATTATGATCCTTTGGCAAATGTAGATAATGGTGGTTGTATTCCGGTAATATTAGGATGTACAAACCCTTTAGCTTTAAACTACAATCCTCAAGCTAACACAGACGATTTTAGCTGTGTACTTCCAATATATGGTTGTACAGATAGCACTATGTTTAACTATAACCCACTAGCAAATGTTGATAACAACTCTTGTATACCTTTTGTATATGGCTGCACGGATCCTGCTGCGTTCAATTATAACCCGTCAGCGAATACGGAGGATTTTAGTTGTATCCCTTTTATTTATGGGTGTATGGATAGTTTGGCTCTTAACTATGATTCACTTGCTAACACGGATAACGGTTCGTGCATCACGGTGGTTATGGGTTGCATGGATCAGTCAGCGTATAACTACGACGCAACTGCTAACGTTAATGATTCTTTATCTTGTCTATATGATGCTGGTTGTGTTACTGGTGCAGGTAATCCTTACTGGTTAAACGATCCTTGTTATGCTTGGGTAATTTCAGTAGATGATTACTGTTGCAATAATGAATGGGATGAAATATGTCAATTAACATACGATTACTGTGATAGCACGTGGATTGGTCCAATACCAGCAAGAGAAGGCTTAGAAGATCATTTAGTTGTATATCCAAACCCAACTAGTGATAAAATTAACATAAACAAAAACGTTGATATAAACGTGTTTAATTATATCGGGGATATGATTATATCCAAACAAAATATAAACGTCTTAGATGTCAGTAGATTGAGTTCTGGGATGTATACATTGCAAATAATATACAAAAACAAATCAATAACTAAACAAATAATTAAAAAGTAAAACTATGGCAACAACAACTGCAACATTAACACTTTCTAGTTCTGATTTACTTTCTAATGCACTGTCTTTGTCAGCAACTCAAACACTTTACAAAGCTGGTACGACAACTGGATTAGATGGTATTCAATACGAGAGAATGGAGGTAGCAACCGGCGATATTTATGATATAGTAGGTTCTTCTCAATCTAACGGTATCGCGTTAGGAGCTGATAAAGCTCACAAACTATACGTAGCTAACAAACATACAGACGAAACTAAGTATGTAGATGTTTATGTAGCTACTGTAAACATTGGTAGACTATATGCTGGCGATTGGATGTTTATTCCTTTAGAAGTAGGAGCGGCAACTCAAGACGTAGCGGTAGACGCGGTAAGCACTAGTCAAGTAATAGAGTGGTGTTTTCTACACGAAGGTAAAACTCTAGGTCAACAATAGTAAATAAATAAATAAATAAATAAATATGGCAACAACAACAGCAACGATAACTTTAGCCAGCTCTGATATAGCTGACAACGCACTATCTGTTTCGAACACGATGACGCTTACAACAGCTGGTACTACAACTGGTATTACAGAAACAACTGGTTTGGCTAGAATTAAAATGGAAAGTACTTCTCTAACAGATCTTATAACAGTAGCAAATGTAACTGGGTTTACTGCGGCTAAATCAGCTAAAGTATATATCAAAAACACAGGTACTGATTCGGCTAAGTTCGGTATTATAGGTATTGGAGATTCAGGTGGTACACCAACTAACATAGGTAGATTATATGGTGGAGATTGGATGTTATTCCCTTGGGATGGAAATAGTGGTGAAGACATTACTATAGACATGTCTGACGCTACCGCGACTATTATTGAATACATGGTATTCTTTGAATAGTAAATGGCTACCTTACATCACACTATAACTGGTGAACTAACACAAGAACTACTAGCAGCTGGTGATAATGAAAGAGTATCTTCGATATATATAACGAATACTCGATCTACTCACTTAGCTATAGTAGACTTGTATATAGAAAAGAAATTACTTGGTAAATTTTACATCATGAAAGGTGTTAAAATACCCGCTGGAGTATCATTAGAACATGATTTTTCTTTTGATAACGAAAGTGAAGAATTTGGTTTATATATAAAGTTAACTAAAACCACAACAACAACACTGACTGGAAGTATAGATCCAGCTGCAAGTACAACTGTACCTGGTAGTGGAACAGCATTCTTATCAGAGGTAGCTATAGGTGATGAGTTAGTAGTTAGCGGTGAAACTAAAATAGTAACAGCTATAGCATCTGATACTTCTTTAACTGTAGATGATGCATTCTCAGACAATTCAAACGACACATCTCCGGATATAAACCCTGTAGCACATGTAGATGTAATAATAAAATAAAATTTAATTAGATGAAGTATATTGGCAAAAAAGTTATGTGGGAACCAATCATAGGCGATGTAACCTATACACATAACCAGGCAAGTGCCTCTGAAACTTGGGTAATAAACCATTATTTGCATAGAAAACCATCAGTAACAATTGTAGACACTAGTGATGTTGTAGTTAGTGCTAATATAGTTTACAATTCTGAAACGCAACTAACTATAACCTTCAATGGCGCGACGGCCGGGAAGGCATATCTTAATTAAAATATAAAACATGAAATTTTTAAATAATATAGATCTTAATGGTAATCAGCTATTAAGCCCTGTTATACACGTAAGTTCACAGTCTACCATAACTAATGGTCCAGCTGGAGACACATCAGGTACAGAGGGACAAATATTCTATAACTCTCACGCAAACGGTAAAGCCTTATTTTACAGAGATAATAGTGCTTGGAGACCCATTGGTGACTTGCTTGGCGTAACGGCTGGAGCTGGTTTATCAGGTGGTGGTACTAGTGGTACAATTTCTTTAGCTATAGACATATCAGAGTTTTCTGATGTAACACCCGCTAATGGTGATAAATTATTAACTTTAGATTCTGATGGTAGCACAGAGCAATTATCAACAGTAGCTGCTTTAGCAACTTTGTTTGCTGGTTCTGGTTTAACAGCTACAAACTCTGTTATAGCTGTAGACACGCTTAATCAAGACACAACAGGAACAGCCTCGTTAGTTACTGTTACTGATTCAACTGCAAACACAGACTTTCCTGTAGTATTTCATAATGAATCAAATGGTTTGTTAGATGATACCGCGGCGTTTGAATATAATCCTAGCTCTGGTACTCTTATAGTTGCTAATTTAGATGTTGGTACTGATGTAGATATTGATGGGACAATGGAAGCCGATGTGGTTACTATCGACGGAACAAATCTATTAACAGGAGCTGTAACTTTCTCTGGAGATACAATATTCTCAGGAACGCCATCAATAAGTGGTACTTTAAGTGTAGCCGCTGATATAGTTCACACGGGTGATACAAATAATAAAATTACCTTTACAACAGATGTACAAACATTTACAACTGGTGGTAGTTCACGTATGTCTATTGCAGACAACGGGGTTCAAATGGGTGGATCTGGAGCGAGGGTAACTACAATATTAGATGAGGACGCCATGGGATCTGATTCTGCAACTGCATTAGCGACACAACAATCTATAAAAGCTTATGTGGATGCTAATACCGGTGGAAGTGTAACTTCGTTAGGTACTATAACACAAGATACAGTAACCTTTACATCGGCAAATGCTAATGATCCTTATGTTGTTATACAAAATACAACAAACGATGCTACTGGTGGACATCTTAAATTTAACAAATCTAGAAATGCAGACGCTCAAGATGGTGATGTTCTTGGTTCTATTGAGTTTTGGGGATATGACGATGGAACACCATCAACACAACAATACGCGGAAATACAAGCTAAAGTTGTAGATGCCAGTGATGAGGCTGAAGGTGGTTCGTTAACTTTTTATATCGCCTCGCATGATGGTGAAATGGTAAAAGGTATACAAATTGTAGATGGAAACGCTGAAGATGAGGCCGATATAACTATTGGTTCTGGTAGTAGTTCAATCACAACAATAGTTGGTGATTTAGTTGTTAGTGGTACAACAACAACGGTAAACAGTACTACAGTAGATGTAGCTGATATTAATATAAATCTTGGTAATGGCATTGGCGCTGATTCAGCTGTTGATGGTGGTGGTATAACACTTGAATCAACAGATTCTAATAAAACATTTAACTGGGTTAATTCAACCGACTCATGGACTTCAAATCAAGGTATTGACGTAACGTCTGGTAATGTATATAGAATTGCTGGAACTCAAGTTCTTGGTGGTACTACTTTAGGTTCTACTATTGTTTCATCTTCACTTACTTCAGTTGGAACAATTGGCACTGGTGTTTGGAATGGAACTGCTGTTACTGTGGCTTATGGTGGTACAGGTGCAACATCGTTAACTGATGGTGGAGTTTTACTGGGATCTGGAACTGGTGCTGTTACAGCAATGTCTGTTTTATCAGACGGTGAAATGATCGTTGGTGATGGAAGTGGAGATCCAGTTGCTGAAAGTGGAGCAACTTTAAGAACATCAATTGGAGTTGGTACTGGAGACAGCCCACAACTTACAGCGGTAAATATTGGTCATGCTAGTGATACAACGCTTGCTAGATCTGCTGCTGGTAAAGCCACGATCGAAGGTAATCTTATAGGTGTTGTAGAAACCTTTAACTTAGACAATGGCGATGGCCATGTTGCCGCGGATCAAGGATCTTCAGATTCAACAGTGTTTACAATAACACATGGTTTAGGGGCTAGTAGATTTTACAAAGTTGAAGTATTGAAAGACAGTGGTGATTATGATACTGTATATACTGACGTAACAAGACCTTCTGACACAACTATTGTGATAACATTTGGGGCCGCTGTTGCTAACGGCGCCTATAGAGCAATGGTCACAAGAATGGCATAGTAATAGTTTAATTAAATAGAATAATATGAATTTTCTAAATGACATAACCGTAGGTTCAGACGATACTGGTCACGACGTTAAGTTTTATGGAGCAACAGCTGGTAAATTTTTACATTGGGATGAAAGTGAAGATTATCTATTGTTTAGAGATTCTACACACGCTAGGTTTGGTAGTGGTGGTGATCTAAGGATATATCATGACAGTAACAATAGCTATATACAACAAGGAGGAGTTGGTGATTTGCATATATATCAATCTAATACTGATAAGGATATAGTATTTAGTAGTGATGATGGGAGTGGTGGTGAAACTGCTTACATAACATTAGATGGTAGTGTGGGGTATACTACAGTTCAGAAAAGAATTAGATTTGATGATAACGTATTTCTTGGTGTTGGTTCTGGTAATGATTTTACTATTGACCATGATGGTTCTCATACTTCTTTACAAAACTCTACTGGAAACTTAAATATAAAAAATTACGCTGACGATAGTGATATAGTTTTCCAGTGTGATGATGGTAGTGGTGGAGTTGAAACATATTTCTATTTAGATGGTTCAAATAATATAATGCGTGCTGAGAAGCAAATTAGATTTGTTGACGATGCTCACGCAAGGTTTGGAGACTCGGGAGACTTGCGAATATACCATAATGCTACGAATAGTTATATAGAAAACTATACTGGTAATTTATATTTTCAACAAACTGTTGATGATGGTGATATGATTTTTACCTGCGATGATGGTTCTGGTGGATTAACAGCTTACCTAACATTAGACGGTGGGCTAGGATATACTACGGTGCAAAAAGCAATGAGATTTGCCGATGGTGTTGCGTTAAATCTTGGGGCTGGTAATGATTTATCTTTATCTCACAACGGTACAGATTCTAATATAGTTAATTGGACTGGTGATTTATATATAGATAACGGTGCTAATGATAAAGATATAATATTTAAAGGCACGGACAACAGTGGTGATATAACCGCTCTTACCTTAGACATGTCAGACGCTGGTACAGCTTCTTTTAATCATGACGCGTTGTTTGTGGATCAAGGAAGAATTAAAATGGGCTCTGGCAATGATATGCAAATATATCATTCTGGGTCAAACGCTTTTCTTACAAACACTGAAGGGAATATAAATATTATAAACCACACTGATGACGGCGATATTGCATTTCAAGCAGACGATGGTTCTGGTGGTGATACAACTTATTTCTATTTAGATGGTAGTGAAGTTGGTTCTTATTTTTTAAAACACGTTCATTTTGCAGACAGTGTTCAACTTAGAATTGGTGCTGGTAATGATGCTGCGTTTTATCACGACGCTTCTGATACTTATCTAACTAATGGCACTGGAGATTTTTATATACAAAACACTGCTAACGATAAAGATGTTATATTTAGATGCGATGACGGTTCCGGTGGAAACACTGCATATATAACATTAGATGGTAGTGCAACCAAAACTATATTTAACGAAAATGCGTCGTTTGTTGATGGTAAGTATTTATATTTTGGTACTGGTAGCGATGCTCATATTAGACATGATGGCTCTAACTATACAATAACTAACACTGCTGGAGATATAACTATTTTAAACGCAACAGACGACGGAGATATCGTTTTTCAAGCAGACGATGGGTCAGGTGGTAACGCTACTTATCTGACGTTAGACGGTGGTATATCTTCTTTAATAGCCTATAGAGACATTTTGTTAGCTACAGACGGTGCTAATGGTAAACTAAAATTTGGCGCTAGTCAAGATTTACAATTATATCACGATGGTACAGATTCATTAATAAAAAATACTACAGGTGATTTATATATTAAAAACACTACAGATGATGGTGATATTAAGTTTCAGGCAGATGATGGCTCTGGTAGCGACAAAACTTATTTCTTTTTAGATGGTTCAATAGCAGACGGTACTTTTGCTTATACTATATTTCCAGATAGTAGTATGATTGTAATGGGAACTAGTAGTGACATGATAATAGGTCATAACGCTACAAACTCTTCTATTATAAACTATACTGGTAATTTAGAAATAGGTAACAATGCCAATGACAAAGACGTAATACTTTCTACTGATGATGGTAGTGGGGGTAAAACAGCTTATATTACTCTAGATGGTAGCGCAGAAAAAATCCTTATGCACAAATCAACAGTTTTTTCTGGTGGTGGTATGGATTACGGTGTAGATGGTACAGGTGCAGATGTTATATTCTACGGAGATACATCAGGTGTAGATATGAAGTGGGATCAGAGTGAAGATCATTTATTACTTAAAGATAGTGCCTATTTAAAATTAGGTACTAGTGGTGATTTTAAAATGTGGCACGATGGAAGTAATACTTATTTAAGTAACGAAGGTGTAGGTCACGTGTATATACAAAATACCGCAGATGATAAAGATATAATATTTAAATCTGATAATGGTTCTGGTGGAACAACCGCTTACTTAACTTTAGATGGGAGTGTAGCTAAAACACAAGTTGACAGACCATTATTATTCGTAGACAATATATCAGCTGAATATGGTACTGGTACTGATATGATTATGTACCATAGTGGTAGTCATGGTTATATAGAAAACTATACAGGTGATTTAAAGTTTATTCAAAATGCTGATGATGAAGCTATAATATTTCAGTGTGATGATGGTTCTGGTGGTATAGAGACATATTTTCAATTAGAAGGTGTATCTGGTGGTGCAGCTCCGTTTACAGTGTTTCCAGATTCTTCTGTTGCTGCTTTTGGTAGTGGTCATGATTTAAGAATACAGCATGATGGAACAGACACTCTTTTTGATAATTATGGCGGTCATATTTATTTTAGACAGCAAACTGACGATAAAGACATAATATTCCAGTGTGACGACGGTTCTGGTGGGGTTACAGCTTATCTTACGTTAGATGGTAGTGGCGTAGACATAGATGTGGCTGTTCCAATGGTTTTTGGTACAGATGGTACTGGGGTTGATGTAACATTTTACGGTGATACAGCTGGTGAATATATGTTCTGGGATATGAGTTCAGATGCACTTAGATTTCAAGATGGTGCTAAAGCTAATTTTGGTACTGGTCAAGATTTAAGTATACAACATGATGGTAATAATAGTTATATAGATGCTAATGGTACTGGGGACTTACTTATACAACAATATACTACTGATAAAGATATAATTTTTAAATGTGATGACGGTTCTGGTGGTGAAACAGCTTACTTAACTTTAGATGGTAGTGATGAAATAATGCAAGCCGCTGTTAGTATGAAGTTTGCTGATAGTAAATCTGCTTATTTTGGAGGTAGCAGTGATTTACAAATAGTTCATGATGGTAGTAATAGTTATGTATCTCATATTGGTACAGGTAATTTAGTAATACAAAATACTACAGATGACGCTAATATTAGTTTTCATACTGATGATGGTTCTGGCGGAACCACTGAATATTTCAGAATAGATGGGCAGTATTCAAAAATGTTCTTCTACGAAAATGCTAGGTTTGTAGATAGTAAAAAATTATATTTTGGAACTAGTGATGATTTAGAAATATACCACGATGGAAGTAATAGTTACATATCAGATTCTGGTACTGGCGTTTTATATATTAGAAGTGGTGGTAGCACGTCCGTAACAGTTAATGGTGTAAACACCACTTTTGCAGGTGATATAACTGTTGGTGATGATGTTTTTATAGCAGATAGTGGGATTATAAATCTTGGCTCTGGCAATGATATGACGCTATTTCACGACGGAGCAGACGCTGTTATTAGAAATAATACAGGACATATATATTTTGACAACCTTGCAAGCGATAGAGATATTTATTTTAGAGGTAGTGATGGTGGCTCTACTATAACCGCTCTTACGTTAGACATGTCAGATGCTGGTAAGGCGATTTTTAATACTGGCGCTCAATTAAGTGGAACTTTAACCGTAGGTGTAGATGACACTGGTTATGACGTAAAATTCTTTGGTGCAACATCAGGTAAATATTTATTATGGGATGAAAGTGCTGATAGATTATTGTTTGCAGATAATACATATTTAGCTCTTGGAGCTAGTTCTGACTTGCTGGTTTACCACGATGGATCAGATTCAGCTATTGTTAACGCTGTTGGTAGTTTGTATATAGATAATAATGCTGATGATGAAGATATAGTATTTAGGTGTGATGACGGAAGTGGAGGCACGGCAACTTACATGGATATAAATGGTGGTGGTACTGATATAAACTTTTTTAAAAATACACATCACTTAGATAATGTAAATGTTAAAATTGGTAGTGCTACAGGCGGTGATTTACAGCTATATCACAATGGCTCTCACTCATTAATATCAAATCAAACTGGTAATTTATTTATAAGAAACCAAACAGACGATGGTGATATTATAATCCAAGCAGATGATGGGTCTGGAGGCGACGCGACATATATGACTTTTAATGGTGGTGACACAACAATTGATGTTGCTAAAAACATGGAGTTTGCAGATGACGTTAAAGCATTCTTTGGAACTGATAATGATGGTTCTGTATATGTGAATGGTGGTAATTTATACATTGACCAAGATACCGCAAACAAAGATATAATACTTAGATCAGATGACGGTAGTGGTGGTACGACAACTTATTTAACTATTGATGGTAGTGCAGAAAAAATTCTTATGCACAAATCAACAGTTTTTTCTGGTGGTGGTATGGATTATGGTGTAGATGGTACGGGCGCAGATGTTATATTTTACGGAGATACAGCAGGTAGGGACATGAAGTGGGATCAAAGTGAAGATCATTTATTATTTAAAGATAATACTAAACTAAAACTAGGGACCGGTAGTGATTTACAGTTTTATCATGACGGTTCTGACAGTTATATAAGAGCGTATAACAATGATTTAATAATCATGCAAGACGCTGCTGACAAAGATATTGTATTTAAAGCAGATGATGGTAGTGGTAGCCAAAAAACATATTTCTATTTAGACGGTTCATTCGCAGATGGTACTTTTGCCTACACTACGTTTCCAGATAGTAGTATGATTATAATGGGTAGTAGTAGTGACATGATAATAGGTCATAATGGCACAAACTCTTCTGTTATAAACTATACTGGCAATTTAGAAATAGGTAACAATGCTAATGACAAAGACGTAATACTTTCCACTGATGATGGTAGTGGGGGTAAAACAGCTTATATTACTCTAGATGGTAGTGCTACTACTGTTAATGTTTCTAAACAATTAATGGTTGATAGTGGTAGTGAAAACTTTATTGCAGAGTTTAAGAGTTCTGGGGATAGTATTGGTGAAATTAGAATAGCTGACAACACTAAGTACACAAGATTATTAACTGTTGCCGATACATTTAAAATAATGCCTAGTGATGGCGACGAGGTATTTAACGTTAGTGATACCGCTGTTAGTGTTCTTACTCCCCTAACTGTTGGTGTCGATGATACTGGTCACGATGTTAAGTTTTATGGCGCAACTAGTGGTAAATTTTTACATTGGGATGAGAGTGAAGATTATCTATTGTTTAGAGATTCTACACATGCTAGATTTGGTACTAGTGGTGATCTAAGAATATACCATGACAGTAACAATAGCTATATACAAAACGAAACTGGTACTTTGTTTTTATATCAAGGGGTTGATGATGGTGATATAGTGCTTTCTTGCGACGATGGCTCTGGTGGTAACACTGCTTATATGACTATTGATGGTAGTGCGACAAGAATTCAAGTACATAAAAAAATGTTACTTGATGATAGTGTTGAGTTTCGTTTAGGTACTGGTGGCGATTCATATTTAACACACAATGGTAGTAATTTCTTTTTAGTAAATGACACGGGTGATTTAACTATTAAAAATTCTGCAAATGATAAAGATATAATTTTTCAGAGTGACGATGGAAGTGGTGGAACTCAAACTTATATGTGGATGGATGGTAGTGCTGCAAACGGAACTAACACTTACACAAGAATGGATGACAATTCCATGATGGGTTGGGGTACTGGTTTTGATATGTATATGTATCACAATGGTACGAATAGTTATTTAACCAATGCCACTGGTGATTTGTATATAGGTAATGGAGCTGACGACAAAGATATTATTTTCCAATGTGATGATGGGTCTGGAGGTTTAGAAACATATTTTTATTTAGATGGTTCAAATAATATAATGCGTGCTGAGAAGCAAATTAGATTTGTTGACGATGCTCATGCGAGGTTTGGAGACGCGGGAGACTTGCGAATATACCATAATGCTACGAATAGTTATATAGAAAACTATACTGGTAATTTATACTTTCAACAAACTGTTGATGATGGTGATATGATTTTTACCTGCGATGATGGTTCTGGTGGATTAACAGCTTATTTAACTTTAGATGGTGGTGCTGAAACAACTATATTTAGTAAACCTCTTAGAGTTTCTGATAGTGTAGCTATAGAAGTTGGTAGTGGCGCAGACTTACAGTTGTCACACAACGGAACAAACTCTTCT
>Ga0208299_1001692_pt1 | contig 15962 bp, 27 predicted proteins | sample 15_taG_FD_184089 | JGI IMG/M metagenome (GOLD analysis project Ga0208299, IMG submission 184089) | Marine viral communities from the Subarctic Pacific Ocean - 15_ETSP_OMZ_AT15312 metaG (SPAdes) (version 2) | ecosystem: Environmental > Aquatic > Marine > Oceanic | place: Pacific Ocean | collected...
CAACCCTTTGCACTTCTTACGCCACGCGCCACCGTCTGAGTCGGTATTTTTGGTGTCGTATAAAAATACTGCACTAACATCGGTGCTGCTGGTGACGGAAGCAACCCTGTCCGCAAGTTCCAGATTGCCCTCCACATCCAACACTAAATCGTTGGCAGAGTTTTCGCGTATCTTGATGGAACTTGAACCAGTAGACGCTGCCCACTCCATCACATCGGAGGACGCACCATCAGATTTGATGACAGGTTCGTTTTCCGTGGTCGTGCCAGTGACCGTTATGCTTCTTGGCGCACTAATTCTTACCTGACTCATAGTCTTGTCTTAACCAAATTCGCAGTGACCAACCTTGCCGACTGTATCGGTGTAAGCCGCCGAAACTGTCACAATCCCGGTGTAGCCGTCTATACTAACGGTTCCACCATTCCCATCATAGTTGGCCCCTCCTCCCGGAAGGATGTAATGGTAAGAGGTTGAACTCGCTGATGACCCCAGCTTCACATATAGTTTAACTGTCCCGAAATTGGTTACAGTCAAACTCGAGCGGTAATCATTCGCCGCCATTAGCTGGACGGCATCAGTATCGCCCAATGAGCTTGGGTTGTCTGTTGTCCCCGCTGTGACGAGGGCCTTGCCACCGCCTGATGCTATTTGAACTTTCATAAATTAATAAGTTGATACAATTGTTTTTCTAATTTGCCCTTGCTCCCGGAGAACACTGTCGATCTCTAGGCTTAAAATTTCCTCCGCCTTCACATCCTCGACATCATCCTTGGTGCCGTTGCTCTTTAGGTAGTCTGAATATATTCCCTGGATGAGGTAGCCGGTAAACCGACTTGGCACCTCCACCTTTGTCCAGGGGGATGTGGGGGGTTCCTCTGTTGTGGAACTTCCACCGCTTGGGTTGGAATAAAAATTGTTGGAGTTGTATACCTGTGCACCGGCTTCATAGGTGCCGGCTGACCAAACATCGCCGGTCAAGTCTGTCCTGGTTGTCCTATACTCCACATAGACGCTGGACTGTCCTCCTCTAGTGATCAGTTGCCTGGCGGATCCGGTATCGTATAGCCTGAACGAAACAGGGACCGCCTCTGTTGTGGTGAGGGGATCCTTTAGGTAGACCTCTATGACCTCCCCCACACCGTCCCCCAACACAAACACATCGTCTGTGCCGGTAATGTTTGCCACCCTGACCAGGTCAGGCCAGGGAACGGCTATCCAGGCTATTGCCAGGCGCCGGTTGGCCAGGTCACGCACCTGTTTAAAAAAGTGTCCAGGTAGGTTGTCTCGGTCCAGGCCGGCCAGTTGGGCCACCCCGTTCAAGGCTGTTCCAAAGTCGAGACTAAGCATACACCTTGCGATACTTTGGAGTGGCGCTCGAGTAGCCTACCTGGAGTTTTGTGGCACCCCCCTTTGTCCTAGCCTGTGGATTATCCCTTAAATAACCATCCACAAAGCTCTTATCAGACCAGCAACTGTATCCCAGCCTCTGGCCCCAATAATGATAGGACTCGGGGGTGACCTGGGCTTTCAATTGGCCCAGGCCATCCACCCCCCGGTGATCCTTGCTGTTCAAAACCCCGAGTTGTTTTTGCTCAACTCGAGCCTGAACCTTTTTCTGCTCCCAACCAGTCTTAAACTCCCTGATTACACCATCAAGGGTAGCTTCATCCAGGTCGGACAGGTCAACTAGCATTATCCGCCGTAGACCTTGCCGAAACCCTTCGGGTTGCGAACCACCAAACTGGCGACTGCTTCCACAATGCGACCCTCACCAGATCCCGAATCGGGAATGGTCTTGACGCGAGGCAGCATACCATAGCGGATCTCGGTCATCTCCATCGGGATGACATAACCGGTGTAAACATCCGGGGTGAACGAATCGACAAACAGAGTTAAGGTGCCGAAATCACCCTCGAACACCTGGATGGTATTCTTGAGGGTGGTGTTGCCCAACTCCTGGTTGAATGTGCGAACCCCGGTTGCAGCCACAGAGTCACCAGATGCGTCCGCAGTGGTTTCTGTTGCTGTCCCGGTAAGTCCGGTCACGAACCTCTTGACCTTCGTGCCACAAACGAGGTTGTAGCCGCGAACACTACCGGTCTCGCCATAAACCGACTCCAACACATCCTGGAGGTTGCCCTCTGTCAATGTTGAGTTGTTAGAACCGTCCGTAATGTCCTTAATCGACCCAGCCGGTGTGGTGTAAGTAGTGGGGTAAACAGATGAACCAACGGTCGAGTCGGATCCAAGCGTTTGAACCCAAGAACCCATCCCTCGAGTTTTGTAAGGGACTGATGCGGAGCCAACCGCTGGAGCGTTGTTGGAGAGGAGCGTCTTCTCCATATCGCGTTTTAGTTCAACGGTTTTTCGAGCCACCGCACTTGCCAATAAATCACGCTCCCCCGCTGGGGTGGTGACCTCTGCGGCTAACGGTGAAACCTTGGTCGCTCGGCGGAAGTACTGGCCGTAATTGGACAATTCATCACTTTGCCGGCGATGGTTCATAACTAACGGATCATAGTTGGCGCCGTGAGAGAGCGAATCATATGTGCCCGTGGTGCCACCATCATAACCAAGAACCAGGTTCTCGGTTGCGTTAGTGGATGCCGTGGTGGCAATATCTTTGCCGTCTACGAATCCTTCGGTGGTCGCCCCCTCATATTGGTCGACTTGCCACCTATGGAACATATTGCCCAGGTCTTTCCCCTTGGGCGCCATACTGGTGAAAGGGCAATCTTTGCTGTCTATTAATGCGATATAATCTGCGAGGTCCTCTCGCTTGCTAGGTCCAGTCGCGGCTGTGCTGCCATCGCCCTGGAAGCTATGTTCAAAAAGCTGTGCCATTCTAAATAATCTCCTTTAATGCTTCGGTTAGTGAGTTCCGATCTCCTCTCTTTAGAAATACCTCCCTGGCAGTCGGCGCTTTGGACTTTTTAGGTGCCGCAGCGGGAGAAGAAGGTTGTGCTGGTGCCCTCCTGGCTTGTTTTGACTTTCCCTTGGAGTCCATTAACTCCTGGAATGCCATCAACCCAAGTTGGTACATCGTCACATCCATCTTCCAGGTTGGGGAATGTTTTATGTCTGGCCTGTTTCGGATTATCTCTTGTGCCTGTTGGTACATTGGCGATGTACGGTCCTTCCAATATGGAAATGCGTCATCCACCATCACCGAGTTTTGTGACTCCACCTGGATCGACTCCCGCCTGGTTTTCATCTCTCGAATCGCCTTGCGAGTGTTGACCTTGATTCGAGCCACATCCTCAGTGGAATAATCCTTGTCGCCTTCAATGACCCCGAGTGGATTCATCTCCGCCCAGTCATTGATCTCCTCCGCTTCCTGGATCTTGCGGTCAACCGCCTGGACCGTTGTAAGATCCTGGTACTTGCCGTTAGACCTGGGAGACGGTGGAGGGGTAGCTTTTGCATCCTCTAGTTGGCCCCTAAGCTCTGCCACCTCGCCCTCAAGTCCGGTTACCCGGTCTTCGGCCTGGCGGCGGATTGCAGTCAACTTGGAGATGCGCTTTAACAGCCCATCCGACTTATCCCCGTCCTCCGATACCTGTTCAGTATCGCTATGAGAAAGATCGTTCTCTGATTCCCCGGCACCATCTCCATCACTCGATGGCTGGTTCTCCGGTTCTTCCTCCCGTTCAGCTTCTTCGGGTTGCGTAGGCTCGGGTTCTTTCGCCTCTTGCTCGGCTTCACCGTCTCCAGCAAAAATCCGGGCAAGTCCCGCTTGGTCTATAAGACCCCCTAAGTTATTCAGACCGTCACCTTCTTTTTGCGAGTCGGTCAGCGCCTCGCTTTGCTCTTCAGCCATAATGTCCAGGCAGTTAGTGGTTGCCAGAAACCGGTCAGTGTCCTTGTAGGGAGGGGCACAGAAAAACCCGTTGCCCCAATAACGAAGCAACGGGTCCCGACAACAACAGAGAGTTGTTAGGTTATATTCTCAAACGGTCTCTACTATAGCGTTTTGATTGCGTCTTCTTTTGCGTCCTCCAGGAGTTTTTTGGTGGACAGTACAGCGTCCAGGCGCCCAGCCGAGTGGGATCGCTCGTCCGGTGTTAGGCCGGCGCCACAAACGTAACCTATCTCCGCTTCCGCCGCCTGGTCCAGTATGGACATTATAGCCTTCCATTGATCATCGGCGTTTTGGCTCAATAGATATTGCCGTATTTGCCCGGGTGTCATTGTACCTGTTTAACTCCTATACGCCCGATTTGAGCGTTTTGTTGTTGCTGCAAGGACATCTCCAGGTTCTGCTGGTAGTTCTGGAACAGTGCGGCCACTTGCTCATCCTCCCCGGCGGCTTGTTGGGCTTTCGGGTTGCGTTGGACAATCTCCTGAAAATACTGCAAGCGAGTTTGGGCAGAGGGATCATTCTCCCGGTAGGTAGCCTCGTTACCCAGCATCATACCCCCGACCTCACCCTTGACCTCGTCAAAGATCTTTTGAGATGCACTGCCCTGGTCGATTAGGATCTCGTCAGCCAGGTCAGGCGCTATCGACCTCACCATCTTGGACATCAGCGCATTTCTCTCGATGCTGCCACCGGCGTCCATTGGCAATAACTGTTGAGCGATGATCTCCAGTTTTTTCATCACATAGTCATCGTTCAGGTCCCTGGCATCAAACTTCAGTATGAAGTCAGGCATCATATCCAGATCCATCTGCGGTAGCTGGAAACCCAGGATTCTGGTAAGATCATCTCCCTCTAGGTACTGAAGTGTTAGCACCAGCATCTGTTGGTAGATCTCTGTCCAGGATGACAACCAACTGTTGATTGTCGCCTGTTGTTTCATAGTGGTGTTGCCTGGCGGGATGTTGGGGTGAGCCAGTCCATAGTACTCCGCCACATCCTGGAGGATTAGCTCGATCACCGACATCGAGGTGGCCGGCACCCCTGCGGTCAACTGTAGAGGCATATAGTCGCCAGGCTTGTGAACCGGCACCATCACAGCCGGCCCCAGGTGGTTTGCCATACCCAGGCGCCGGTTGTACTGCACAGGAGGTATTGTCTCCAACGCTGTGCGGTCGATGATGCTGTCCCTCTGCGCTTTCAACTCAGCCTGGTGACAGGCGCTTATCTCCGCCACTCCCCGGCTCTCGCTTATAGCTCGCCTGGCTGGGCGCTCACGGCGAAACTCCACAAATGGGTACATACAGTGCGCGTAATCCAACAACTCGTGCTTTGCATACAGATCATCCTCTCCATCGCCTGTCGCATAGGCGTTGAATATAGTGCAGTACACGCCAGGGATGTCATCCTCGTTCAACTGCTTTGTATAGGCGTATATGACCTCCACCAGGTTCTCGGTTGAGTCCGCCTCGTTGGTGATAAGGTTGTTCACCGAGATGTCCCTGGTGAGGGATTCACTCGTTTTGCCGGCGGTGTTTATAGCCGCCTCAACAAACTCCTCAGACCACCCATCGTCACCAACCTTGGCTCTCAACTCCAACTCGGTCATATAGACCCTCCTGAAGATCACCCTGGCCTTTTGCAGATCCAGCGTCTCCGGTGGAAAGCTCACATCCTCGTAAGGCTTGAGGGCCACAACCGTTGGCTGGTTCTTGTGCGTATAGGGCGTGGGAAACTGGGTCTCCCCGGTGTTTCTCAACTCCCTTATCATTTTCCTGGCTCGAGTCTTCTTCACTCCCAGGATCTCCTTAAACAACTCCGCCGCCTGGTCCTCCGCCTCCGGGTTCTGGATCAACTCAGGCAACTCCGCCGCCAGCGAGTTGGGGTCCGCCTCCTGGGCCATCATCAGCAACTGCTCCAGCTTGATGTCTTGCAGCTTGAGGGCACTAGACTGCTCCCATCCCACAAACATCACGCTAAACCCGTAGGTCAGCGCATACTCGCCAAACAATTCAGCCTCCCGCTGTAGTTCGTTGTATAGCCTAGATCCAACAAGCCACCTGAACAGTTGATTGAGTGCCGTGCTCGCCTCCAGGTCGCCGGTCTCCACCGGGTTGATCTTCACCTGACTGCGATTAAACGCCACCATCAGGATGTCCAGGAGGTTGCGTATGGTTGTGTCAATCAACCTTTGCCTGGTATCGGCTGCACCCTCCCAGGGAAACGCACTGCCACCCTCCGACAAATACTCCGAGTGCTTTTTAAAGTCATCACTCTGCGAACTCCATTTCGCCAATCGGTGCTTGTCGCTATAGCTCAACCTTTCACTGGTGAACCCCTCGTGAATGGACCTCCTATACTCCGACTGGAGTTCTTTTACATCAGGGGTCTCACTTGCTTTTACTAATTTGTCACTTTGTTCCATAAACTGATCCTCTCTCTAGCTCTGTTATTATATCGTTTTTAAACACCTTGGCTTTGCCCCCCAGGGTTATGTAACTCCTGATCGCTCCAGCCTCCATCAACTTTTTCAGGTAGCCGGGTGACCACCCACTATACCTCACAGCCTCCTTTTGGCTGATCAGCGCACCATCCTTCCTTTTTAGCTCATCAATCATAAATATCCGCCACCACCAGTGGCCCTATATGTGTTCTCATCGACATATATAGGGTCATAGGTCATCAAGTACCGGAGGCAATCAATAAAGTCCTTATATCTATTCTTTTCCCCTCCAGCGGCACTAAACTCCTTCAGGCAGTCTATCAGGTTTTCGCAGTCACTGCTCACATACAACCGTGGTTCGTTTAACACGCTCAACTTTTCATCCGGGTTGTAGTTAAGCCACTCGTTGATAACGCTGGCGCCCTGCTCGATGGGCAAGCCTGGCCCCTTGGTGAAGCTCATAGGCTCATCCCCATCATCCAGAAGGTCTATAAGGGTCTCGCCTCCCTCCGCAGTCATTGCCTGACTGCCACCAGCCCTGGGATCAATCAGCCTCTCATAAATCTCCTCATCACCCTCAAGCTCCCGGATCAACTCCTTGTACTCGTTCAGCCCTCGGCCCTCTGGCTTTTGAGCCGGCCCCATATCACCCTCTGGCTTGTCACCTGGTATAGCCCACTCACCATAATGCTCCTGGTCAGGCCACTCCCTATACACGTACGCCTTGCCATCCTCGTCTATTCGCAACCACAGCATACTCCAGTTCCGGGAGCCGGCTGGATCCACGCACATATAGTTGGTGCCCCTGGTTGGGATCTTGCCAGGGTCAATGATGTGGACCTTGCTAAATTTAGGGAAGAAGGTGCCGGCACTCTTATCCGTATAGCCATACGCCCGGATCTTGACCTGGGACGAACTCTCCCCCGCCAGCGTCCGCTCCATCTGGTCATAGGGGTTGTACGGGTTCATCGAGGTGAAGAAAAACACCACCCCCTTATTATCGTCCATACAGTTCATCGTGTAGGGCATCGTGCCCTTGGGACAACCGGGAACATTCACCCTGCCAGGTAATAGCGGACTCTCCTTGGTCTGCCTCGGCTCGGCGCCGTTCACAAAGGATCCATACACCGGAGTGAACCCGGTTATAGGGGTTGCACTGATGATCATCTTGCCCTTCCTGGTCACCAACCTATACGCCGCAGTCTCATACCAGGAAAACGGCACCAACTCGTCAAACCACACAAGATCCCCCTCAAACCCCTCCAGGACATCCCCAGGTTGCTGGTAGGCCATACACCAGCACTGGCTCTCGTTGGGAAGAACAAAGGTCGCATCAGAGAAGCCATTCTTTTGGGAGTACTTAACATTCTGCACCTTGCCCCTCTTCATCGACTTATACTCCTTTGGCAGCATCTCATACAGCGCCGGCTGTTGATCCCTCACACTGCTTTGGTGAGTCATTGAAAAACACGCAACCCTGGCGCCTGGTTTCTCCACCATCATCTTAATTGCGTACCAGGATGAAAAGGCAGTCTTGCCGCTCCGATTGCCTCCGCTAATCAGGATCTGGTCCTTCTCATCAAGCAGCTTTTTGGCATCATCCCAGTGAGGCAATACCTGGCGATAATTGAAGGGATCATCCTTCTCCAGCTTGATCAACTCCTCACGCTCCAGGAGCATCTTGGCAACCTGGTCCTCACCGTGCTTGTCAGCCCACTCAACGATCTCAACCTCGCTGGGCTTGTAGAGGGTAGGGTGGTCAGTTAGCTCTATAGTCGCACCCATTGTCATAATCGTCGCCCTTATACAAAATAGCCCCATTCATATCGATGAAGGCATTCATCTCAAAAGCCTCTCCTCCATCAATATTAGCCCGGGTCTGGGTCCTCTCAAGCCTCACAGGCTGCACCACATTGCCAGCGTTGTCGGTCACAGCCATCTCCAACAAAATATCCTCCTGCGCCAAGTAGTAGAGGAGCACAAACGGTACACCAAATAACCGGCTCCCCCTCTTGCCATTCTCCAGCTTGTTTCGCCTGATCATTACCTCCTTGTCCCAGGTATTCTCAAACGTGCACCAGTCCGCATCCCGACACTTCATCTCCACCACAGCCCGGATCTCCCCAGCCTCGGTCAGAACACCATCCAAATAACCTTGGACCTTTCTCCCGTTGTCAGGCGACAGGATAAAATACAAATCATTGTTGGCCGGCGAATTTTGCCAGACAGTAATAGCCCTCTTCTCCGCTATCGGTAAATACTCCGCCCTCAACAAGTCTTCCACTCCTCTCCCTCTCCCTCTTCGCCTTCGCCCTCTTCCTCACCAAAAAACTCTCCGCCCAGGTGAAAAACCAACTCTCGCCCTAACACCTTCACCAACACCCCCCAAATCAACTCTTGGGGCAGATCGTACTCCTCGTACGCTCTCGATATTGCCACCATCAAAGCATCCTCAAACTGAGAGATCTGTACCTCTAGGCTAACGCCCTGGTCACCCTCTCCCGATATCTCGCCGTTGGCTCCCATCTGTCTCTCCACTCAACCTCTATCTGGTTACCCACACTAAAATTGCGGTTGTCCCGCACCCACACCTTCTCCCTGGACCCCCCCATATCCACAACCAAGAGCCTCTTGTTAATCGGCCTCTGCAATATCCTCACCATCCTCGGCGCCTGGTTGGCCTCCTCCTCAAAACCTTTCAATATTGCCAACCCCTCCTGGCTAACCTGATACGCCTCATTCCTCCCAACCTTGGACAACCTCAAGTGCCCCTCTATACCAGGGACTGCCAAAACCTCCTCACGAGTCAGCCCCGTCTCAGCCTCAACCCGCTTCATCCAATACCACATCATAATTTCCTCAAAATAGCCCTCAACAAGCCAATCCCCCATAAGCCCACAAGGGCATTAGAACTTTCTAGAAAACCTAGGTTTTCTGTAGAGCTACAAAGTGCTTTGGGGGGAGTGGGGGAGTGGGGGTACATCATAATTTCCTCAAAATAGCCGAGGGATCCAAACTCAACCCCGCCATATCCACATACTCCTGGGCGCCTCTTTCCCCAAAAAAAACCTCAATCCGCTCCAACTCCTCCTCTCTTACTACCAGGCAACCATCCAACTTAGCCATCCTCCTCCTGCCCCTCTTTAACTTGAGATAATCCTCACCAGCCTTCGCCAACACCGCAATAGCCAGCCTCCTAACCCCCTCATCAGCCAATAACATCGATGCTTCACTCATCACTAAAAGGGAAGGGGATACCCCTCCGAGGACAAACCAAGAAATTCCTCGAAGGGGCGCCACTCAGGCAGTCCAGGGCAATCACTCCCGGAATTAGATAAAACCGCCAGGGATGGGTCAATATAGGCGAAAGAAGGGGTCTTTTTGGCAAAAAAAGGTATAGGCCCCAACCCATCACAATTCATTTCGCTGCCAAAAAGCAACCCCCCCCGCCCCCCATTTGGGGTGGTGCCTAAATCTTTACAAGGTAGTGGGTTAGGCGTGTTCATTGGTTGCTTATTCGCACAATAACAGTTATATTTACTTCAGCCACTATTCGCCTTTATCTCCCTCTACCTCAATGACTTGAGTGCTGTCCCCTTCGCCTGGTTTTGCCTCCTTTAGGGACCGGATCTGGTCCGCCAGGCTGGTGTGCGTAAGTCCTTTATGGTGAACGATATGCGTGACGTTGTCCCCATCCAGTCCAGCCTTCTTATCGACCAAGATCCCAAGGGTGACGGCTTTCTGGCCACTAGGTATTTGGTCTGGATCATCAGCAAGACTGTTCCCGATTGCTTCAATAGCTTGCCCCAGCTTGGTAGACACTCGCTGTTTCCACTGGCCTAGCTCATCGGCGTGAGAGTGCTTGATGCGCTGTACGGTGCCGTGAGAGGTCTTGGTACGAGCGGCGACTGCGTGGATGCCTTCGCCCTTCTTCAGCCCGTCCAGCACAGCCTTGTGGCGACTGGGGTCATACTCCTGGAGCGGAGCGAACTGGCCGCTATTGGTAGGCGTCCTTCTCTTCACCTTCTCCGTTATCTTGCCTTTTGCTGCCAAAGAGGGGATTATGACGCTAAGTAAGGCACCTATGGCAACAGATAACTATTAGCAGGGTTATTAGCAGGGTTATTAGCAGTCGCGCTTGTTTCCATATGTATCTATGTGTCTATGTATCTATGTATACCCTAGCACCCATACTCCTCCTTGATCTCCTTGAGTGATTTATCCAGGCTAGTGAGGGTGGCATCGTACTGGCTGGGATCATTCAGGGATGGGTACAGCTTGCACTGTCTAGCCAGGGTGGAGGGGAAGAGTGGTTGGTGGCCAATCATCAGCTTGCAGTAGAGGCAGAGTTCGCAGTCGAGTAGATCCTCACCGGTTAGGTGGTCGGCGCCGCAGCACTCGCAGCATTGGTGTTGGATATCAGAGGGGTAGATGCTCACCCTTGGATTGGCCACCTGGAGGCTCACCTGGTGGTTCTCCATCTGGTTGCTTCTGATGATTAAGCTCAGTCCGCTCATCTCAACTGTTTAAGCACGGATTGGAGTTCCAGGTAGAGGTTGGTTATCTCCCTGGCTTGTTTGTCCTTGTGGGCAGCGTCGGCTACTGGGCGGAGACCTATCACGGCGCACTTAATCTCGGACCTGGTAAGTTTATCCCTACGCATCCACCTGGCCAGTAGATCCTCCGCATATGTCTGCCAGTCTCTCCTATATCCCGCATCCCAGTGGTCCCTAAGCTGCCTCTTTGGCCCGAGGTTTAGTTCTAAGCGACTTTTCACCTCTTCCCGGTGTCACCACGCCCCTCGAACCCCAAAAGAGGCTTAGAACGAATATTTACCTCTCTGACCATTCGCCTCTGTGGAGCATCATCCCAATGAGTCCGTAGTTAGCTAGGTCTTGGTATGAGTCCTCGATTGACTCGTTCTGTGCTTCGTTGCCGGTCTCCAGTAGGTGCTTCAGTCGGCAAATTTTGTCCTGGCATCGCACAACGATGCCGATCTCTCCCGAGAAGAGGATGTTGTTTTCGCCGTAGTCTTGCTGCTTGCGGTCCAGCAGCTTCACCCCTTCGAGTGCTAGTTTCAGTGCTCGCTTGCCCTGGCCTGTTTGTAGGTTTAGGCCCCTCTCGATGTCTTGTAGTTCTAGGTCCATAGGTTAAATCTTTGGGTTCTTGGCGTGTTCCACCAGGCGGATAATGACGCTTGTCTTGGAGCATCCCCAACTCTTGGCCATCCTGGACAGTTTATCCCTGGTGAAGCCTGGTAGCCGGTAGGTTGCTGGGGTCCTGGCCTCCTGGAGGGTGTCCAGGGCTATCTTCTCATTCTCTGGTTGCATAATCCTTGGTCACCGCCTCGATGCACTGGTTGCCGTTACGGATCAGCCTGGAGGCAATGCGCTGGTCCCACTCAGCTATCGTCTCCAGCTTCTGGTTGGCGGTGATGACTGTCCACTTGTCGAGCCTGGCGTTGAGTAGCTCATACAGCTTGTCGATGGAGAAGGAGGTGCTGGTGTGGCCGGCGCCTATGTCATCGAGCACCAGAAAAGGTGCCCTGCAAGCGTCCTCGAACACCCCATAATGTCGATCTCTCAACTCGTTGATGAATCTGCCCCAGTCCCAGTAGTACCCGTCCATTGGTATCATCGCGCCGCAGGGGTGTTTCTTCCACCCAGCCTTAGACTTCCAGCAACGCCAGGCGCCTTTGGCAAGGTGAGTCTTGCCGGTGCCAGAGGATCCCAGGAGGGTCAGCCAGTATGAGGGTCCCTTGAAGTCATAGGTGAGGTCCCTGATAAAAGTGGCTGTTCCTCTCAGCATCTTGGCCAACTCGGCGTCCTGGCAGCTATTGAAGTGCAGCCAGGTCTGCCACTGCTTGAGCCTCTCGGGAGTTAGCTTCTTTCGAGCGAACCTCTTGTATGTCGCTGGCTCCTCCACTGTTATGCGTTCCTTGATTGCAGCTAGGGCCTTTTTTACTGTTGGACCAGGTGTTTGGGTCATCGTTGTATCTTCGTTGGTTGTACCAGGTGCTAGGGTGAGGGGTGTAGGAAGGATCCTCTCCTCGCCTGGCTAGTTCGTATGCGGCTGTGCGCCGCAATAAGTCTTCAAATGAAATTTCTTTGAGGCAGACCATTATTGCCTCCACCGCCTTTGGCTTGGCCACCTTGCGCGGATAAACTTCGTAGATGGCTTCAGCTTGTTTTTTGACCGATAGATTCTCTTTCTTAGTAGTACTCTTTCTTACTACCCCTTCTTTCTTACTATACAGACGGGTTTCCCGGTCGCCGGGTTTCCCGGTCGCCGGGTTTCCCGGTAACCGTAAAACCCGTTCACCGGCGGGACCCCTGTTTTTATTGGCTGGATTGAGGTCTGGGGTCTCAAATAGGGTCCATTCACCACCTCTTCCGGGCACGATTTGGTAGACTGCCAAGCCAAATTTCTCCAACTCGCGGAGACCTGACTGAACCGCCTCTCTGCCATCAGGTCCGCGCCGTAGGTCCGCCAGGCGAATGGACCAGTCGGTTGGCTTGGACATCAGGTAGGCATAAATACCCTTAGCCTTGTAGCTAAGATCCACCGAGTCCAGTGGCTCCCTGGCCATCACGGCGAAATTCTCAGTACGTTTGACCTTCAGGATCATAGGTTGGCGGCTTTGCCCACCTTGGCCTTGATCAGGGCAACCAGGGCTTTGATGTCTTTCCTTAGCTCGGGGTCCACATCGAGAAAGCCGGCGATGCGCTCGGCGCCGTAGATGATGGTGCCGTGATTCTTTCCCAACAACTTGCCAACAAGTGTGGATGTCAGCCCAAACTCACGGTGGAGTGTGTAGTAGATACACTGTCTGCAAAAGGCCACCTCCTCATACTTACGGACAGACCATAGCTCTGCCTGAGTGATGCCATAGAGTTCCTCCACCGATTCAGCACAAGCGGCCCCCACTGCCTTCCAGTGAAGAGATCGCCTTAGCCTAATAGCCTGGGTCTTGGTTGGTCTCTTTGTTGATTGCATATTTGAGTATAAGCAATGCGTCTGCATTGTCCTGGGTCACCTTCTCATCAGGCCACAGGCGCTTGGCCTCCTCCTTTAAGTGCCTCTTCCACTCGGGCTTGGTGCGCTTGCCCCTGGTGCCCAAATCAAGCGCCTTCATCCACACTCTGGGCACCACCTTGACCACCTTGCAGCCGGTGCTTTGGAGGGCGCCAAGGATGAGTCCGTAGTTCATCCCAAACTTGAACATTCGGCTACCAGGGTGGCCGTGCCCTATGAAGCCACTGACCTGTTCAACATAGGCTACATCTGGCTTGATTAGGTCGGTGAACAATTGCACCAACTCCGACTCCGCTTGAGGGAAGGGGGCACAGTAAACCTGGGTCTCGCCTTTGAACCGGTAACGCACTGCGGCTGCACCTTTGGCGCCTGGATCAACCCCTACGATCTTCATAAATTATCCAATCTTGCACTTAGTTCAGTCCACGCTTTTGCTGCTGTAGCCGGGACAACGCCGTTTCCGAGGAGTCGAAGTCTGTCCACTCGGTAGGCAGTTGCGTCCACCCGACTGGCACTCCCATCAGTTGCTCCGTCCAATTCGGGGACAATCGTCCGGGGTTCTTCCCAGTCGAATTGCGGTTGTCCTGGTCTTGCTGGGAATAAACTTTTAACGGAATCAGACCGTTCGTTCCCCGACTTGTGCCGTTCTCTCTCTTTCGATCCAACGAAGTCCCCGGAGTGTCCTTCCAATCCCGCGCACTTGCCGTTGGCCACATCTGCGCCCCCATTACCGCACTTGCCAGTGTCGCTTGATGCGTTTTTCCGTTGTCGCGCTTGACGATCTCCCCTCTCTTGTTCGTTCGCTGGCTCAAATGAAACTTCTTTTGTTTCGCCACTTCCTCCACCGTTGACCGTCCTTGACCGTCGATATGTGCTTGGGATGTTCCCGGTGTTGGCCAACCTCCCGAGGATGAACACTCGCTTTCTCTGGTGTGACGCGCCGCATTCCGCCGCACTAAATATTCCCCACGTTGTTCTATAACCATCTGCTTCCAGATCGCTGATGACTGTGGAGAGTCCCAACGAGATGTGTCCTTCGACGTTTTCAAAGAAGACTCGACTTGGTCGAATAGCTCGAACTGCTCCGCGCAGAAACGGCCAGAGGTGTCTTGGGTCATCGGTTCCGAGTCGCTTACCGGCGGCACTGAACGGTTGGCACGGGTACCCGCCAGAGATGATGTCCACGAGGCCGCGAAATGGTTCTGCTGGGAACGTCTTAACGTCCGTCCAGACAGGTGCTTGATCCAGTTCTCCCGCTTCCATCTTTGCGACCAGGTTCGCGATTGCGAAGGCTTCGATCTCCACATAAGCGATTGTTCTGCAACTTGGGAGAACTCGTCGGAGTCCGAGATCAATGCCTCCGTACCCGGCGCAAAAGCTGAGATGATTGGTTTGGGGACTATCCACATAATTCACCATCCAATTTTCTCCCAAACCTGTTTGACCAGGCGGACATCGTTTCGGAGGTAGTCAAACGCCTTCTCCTGGTCGGTCTTGTACAGATTGTAGAAGTCCTTGCCGTTGCCGTTCTTGGCACCCACACCCAGAAACTTGGCCATCTTGTCCAGGCTCATAAATGAGGTCTTGAAGTCGCCACAAGCCCAGATCTCCATCAGGTCCACCACCAGCCGGTCATACCTCAACCCATTGGCCAACAGCCCAGCCGGCAAACAAACACCGTGCTTCATAGATCTGCGGATTAGGAACGGGAAATCAAAGGAGCGGATGTTGTGGCCAATCCAGTGGGCACCAACCGAACTACACTTGCGGTAGTAGGTCCACCAAGACTCAAGCAGTGCAGCCTCTCCCTCAGAATCATCGACGATCTGTACACCGGACTGACCCTCCAGGGTGTAGCCAATTGCCAGCACCCTGCCAGTCCTGGCATCAAGTGCCGCCTTTTCAATCCAGGCCAGGCGCTTGGACTCAATGACCTTGGCTATCTTCTCCTCGTCCTTGTAGTTGGAGGGTGCCTCAAATTCAGGCATCATCTCTTTCAACTCGGGGAGGGGAAGAGGGCCAGTCTCTATGTCAAAGCAGACCTTGCAAGGGGACCCCACAACAGGGTCCCCAGGCAAGTCTCCACGAGAATGGGTCTCGAGGTCAGCGATCATTTTTGCGAACGAAGTCCGGACTTGGTTCTATGGTCAGAGGGTCAGCCATTTTGACCGGTTTCTCTCCCACGTTGTCATATTGGCCGCACTCACTGTGATCCACCTGGATCCAGAATTTGCGTCCAACCATATCCTCGGGGGTGAACCCACTCTCACTCAACCCATCAAACGACTTGGCAAACTTGTAGAGGTTGCTCGCCTCGTTGAATGATTTTGCCGGGATACGGACGAACTTAGAAATGTGGTACGGTCTCCCGTCCTCCATTTTCTCGGTTGTCTCGAAAACGAACACCTCTTTGGACTGGGGTTCCCCCGTGGTCTTGTTGGTGCCCTCGAACTGCCAGCGATCCACGATCACCGATTGAAATACGCCTTCAGGGTGTAACTCCCTAGCCGGCCCGTCATCTATTGAATATGTCTCCATATATTTTATTTCTCCTTGCCATTGGGGCCTCACTGGAGGCACCGTTGGCGCTGCGTATTACTGTCCTTGCCTCCGAGGTTACGCCTG
>Ga0208299_1001693_pt1 | contig 15958 bp, 19 predicted proteins | sample 15_taG_FD_184089 | JGI IMG/M metagenome (GOLD analysis project Ga0208299, IMG submission 184089) | Marine viral communities from the Subarctic Pacific Ocean - 15_ETSP_OMZ_AT15312 metaG (SPAdes) (version 2) | ecosystem: Environmental > Aquatic > Marine > Oceanic | place: Pacific Ocean | collected...
TTGATTTCAATAATTTCTTTGTCTCAATATCATATGCAACTGCCTCTTCCCCATAGTTTCGTTTCCCTGTAGGTGTGAGGGCAAGTTCTTTAATGTCACTATGTTCAATCAATCTCACCATAACAATAACATCGATTAACTTCTTACTAAGAATCTCTAATCCCTCTTTTTCTAAGAAATGTAAGTCAAATTTAATATTATAACCAATATAGTTTTTTACCGATTGGTTTAAAACAGAGATTAGTTCCTCTACCAAACCCCAATCAAGATTTTCTCCTTGATGGTGTCTTATAGGATAATATTGAAATAAGCCTTCGTGATTAGATTCTCCTAATCCTATGCCACAAATTTGATTATAACCAAACGAATCTAACCCATTAGTTTCTACATCAACTACTATTGTTGGGTCTACTTCAAGAACTTGTTTTAATTTATTTAGTTCCTCTTGAAATGTTTTGTTGGTTATTATTGACATCATGTACGTCTACTTTTATTTGAGCTTTGTTTAATATTTCTGTGGCTAAAGATTGATTGTATTGAATGTTTGCAACGATTCTTTTAACTTTACTATTAGCTATCATCTTAGCACAAGGAATACATGGTGTAACTGTTAAATATGCAGTTAGAATGTCATTTGACCTTAATTGAAGGAATGCGTTTTGTTCAGCATGTACAGCTAAACATTTCTCCAAGTCTTCCCCTGAATTAGATGTTGCACCTTCGCAAGGTACATCTAAACAATGTGGAAATTGTGTTGGTACGCCATTATAACCTGTCGCCACAACATGGTTACTAGAATCTACTAACACACATCCAACTCTTCGTCTTCTACATGTAGACCTTTTGCCTACAAGCATAGCCATCTCTAGAAAATAATCGTCTACTTCTAGTCTAGAATAATTCGTCATCATCCGATGCACTATTCTCGTTTTCAACAGTAGGTGCATTGAAATTACCATGTCTCTCTAAAAAGTAATCTTTAATTGCTGGTAAGTCTTTAATTTCTTTTTGTTTATCTTCAGGAATTACATCGGTTTTAGGTGTTGGAACAATTTGGTACGAAGTATCGTATTTACCAGTTCCTGTTCTTTTGAATCGGATTACACCTTTATCCAAGGAACCCCAATCACTATAACAATCTACTAATTGATTCCATGTAGCATCTCTCATACCGAAACCTAATGAAATGATTCTAAAATCATTTACATCTTCTCTAAACATTTTTTTACCTGCTGGACCTTCTATTTCTATCCAATCATCTACTTTCTTTGAAGTATGTATTATATGGTGTACATAAGTCCAAAGAGCAAATTTATGAGATAGATAAGCCTCTTCTGGTACACCTGATGTGTCTACACCCTCAGCCTTAAGTACATTTGTCCAATTATTACCGACTTGAAATGTATATAGATAAATGTCATCAAGATGACCAGTAGTATCATTATCCTCTCCTGTAGCAACAGACGTAGCAAAAATTTGGTCACCATCTTTTAACCAAACCTCTTTACCTCGGTCTTCAGGATTAGATACTGGACCTCTACTTGCTTCTCTTCCTTTTGAAATTCTAGATATTCCACTCATAATGAATTTTCTCCTTTTTTAAAAAATTGTTTTATTATTTGTAATTACTTTATGTAGTACTTTAATGTCTTGTATTTCTTGAACATCTTTGTATTTTTTAGGTAACTTTAAGTATGATAACATGAAACGTTCCGACATGTCAATGGTAGCTTTCTCAATTCCTTTCCTACCAGCGTCATCATTATCTAATGCTAAGACTACTTCATCTGGATGTAAAGAACTTATTAAATCCATTTGTGTTGGGGATATTGATGCCCCTAAAACAGCGACTGCAGAATATCCATTCTGTCGTAACCACATACAATCTAATGCACCTTCAACTACAAATAAAGTTTCAGCACTATAAATTTGATTTATTCCAAACAAACTATGAGACTTTGCAAACCCATATGAAAATAGATATTTAGGTATTGCAGCCCTTCTTCGATTAATCCAACCTAGAATTTCATCTTGGGTATTTTCAACCGGCATTAAAAAATCATCATAATTATTTGACTTACATCCCCATTGAACGATAGAATCCCTTGAAAACCCTCGTTTGTATATCCAATGATTAGTTGGTATATCTTTTAAATTCTCTGGTTCTTTAACAGGTTTATCTTCTAAATCTTCTACTTTTATTTCATCTTCAAAAAGACTTAAATCTAATTCCCAAGTCTTTTCTTCTAATTCAGTATCAAGTTCTTTCCATGGTTTGCCTGTATATTTGTAGATAAAGTATTTTAAACTACCTTGCCCACAACCTGCAAAACATATCCAAACACCCTTATCAAGATTTATTGAGCAACTTTGTCTCCCATCCTCGTGAAAAGGGCAATGGATAATAAACTGATTAGTATTTGGAACATCTATCCCATAATCAGTCAAGACTGAAAACCAATCTACCATTATTGGTATCGGTCTTTCTTGTCTTTTCTTAGAAATACAACAATCTCATTCTTATTACCATTGGTGTCATATACATATCCATCAGATATGTTACCAACTGTAATACTAATGGGTTTGCGTTTTCCATATTTTCCTTTTAGGGTTTTCACTACAACATTAGAGTTATTACCCTTTAAAAATTCAAATATATTCATCATAAACCTCCTTTAAAAGTCTTCCCATTCATAATCTGGTAATTCAACTATATTACCATTGTTTACTTGCCAATCCATAACTGTTAAATCCTTTGTTAATTCTCCATCACGATATTTTTGGAATTGAACTAGTCTTTTATCATCTTCATTTTCTAATGCACACATAGCTAATGCTACATCTGCGGCACGAATTAAAGCATCTCCAAAGGCAACTTGGTCTGCTCTTGGTGGAGTAAACATATTGGCTGCCTCTCGTGTTGCTTGTGTTGATACCATAATAGGTGTGTTTGTAGAAGTGGCAAGATTCTTCAATCCATAAAACAACATGTGTGATTGTTCCCATGCTGCCCTTCGTGAATCTCCTGTATTTACAAGATATACACCATCGATGACTACAAATTTTGGATTATGTTTTCTAACTAATCCCGCTATGGCTTCCATAGAAATACCATTTGCCCCTGAAATGTGGTCACATATCAACAAATCCCTTGAGTTTGATTTCTCTAAGAACTCTCGATACTTTTCCTCATCTAGTGGGTCACCATGTCGTAAAGCCCTATGAGAAAAATTATATCCTAACATTTTACCTAGTACTACATCTAATCTCATATTGATTGCTCGTGAAGGCATTTCAGTTGAAACTAATAGAGTTTTATATCCATTAGCAACCGCTGTAGCGGCTGAATGAACACATAACCATGTTTTACCAATTGTTGGTCTAGCAAACGCTGCTATTAGTTCTCCGGGACTCCAACCTACCCCTGTGTCGTTAATGCTTTTAAAACTTGTGGGAATACCCATAAGTCCATCACCCATCTCTCTTTTCTTAGTTCGTTCTCTCCACTCATCTAATCTAGATATTGCACCATCATCATAAGATTTAACATCCTCATCATACACAACCTCAATGTCTGTTAATCCTACCATTATATTTGCTAAAGCCTCTTTTGGATTTTCTTTTATTTTTTCCTTTTGAGCTTGAACAGTTTTTACAATAACTCGATGAAGTACTTGGTCTTTAAATGTCTCAACTGCATAATCAAAATTTACTGAATTGGCTGTTTTATCTACAGTTGGAAAGTTTTCACAGAGCATATCTGTGGAAGGAAACTCACCATATTTATCAAAATGGTCTAATATAAAATCATAAGCATCACCATGTCTAGCAAAATCTTTTTTAGAATGTTTAAATGAACGTAGGTTAGTTTTATTATCTAACCCCAACACTACCGCTGATTCTATGTATTCAAAACTAGGCATTTAATTCTCCTTTATTAACGTCATTACTACTATAAAGTATTCTATTTTCATCTGTATGTACGTAATAGGATATACTATCTGAGGTATTATTGTCAATGTATTGTTTAGCTTGTTCAAAGTCTTTGTACGTAGCTACCTCAAAGGGTTTGTTGTCTTTACTCGACACCCCAATAATTTTATATAATTCTTTAAATTTCTTATTTTTTTGGGGTCTAAGTAACCCTTTTTCTCGTCTCATTTTTTTTCTCTTGTACCCATTCCTTTAATATTTGTAAAATTTCTTTTCGTCTTTTTCTTTTGGATGCTGTAGGCAACCATGTAGAATCTAAAAACATATACTCCCTAAATAATTTTTTAGTTGATGGATTACCATAATATTTTATAAACCAATAAATTTCTGGATTATGCGGGATAAGATAATATTTTATTCCTGCTGTAAAATAAGGTACATTTACTGTCCTATCATTATTCCTAATACAATTAGATATAGCACATGCAACACTGCCACTACCAAACTCCTCAACAACTTCTTTCATTTTCTTCATCTCATTGCCTATAAACCCAACACCCTTATATTCTACACCATATTTCTCTTTATATAAATTATTAAATAAGGAATACAAATCTTTGGCATTTAAATTATTTATATCTAAAAAATTCATCGGATAACTTTTCAAGCTTTTCTCTTAGGGATTGTCTAACTTTGTAGGCACTCTCCCCTAAATCTTCTGTGATTTCTTCCATCGTTAAACCTTCTAATTTTAATTTAAGAAAAAATTTTTCTTTATCATCTAATCCTTGAGCATCAATAAATAACTTTGACTCTATCTCTGCAATTAAATTTTCGGGTCTATCATCAATAAGTGCATGAGCAATTGATTGTGGAAGTTGTCCAGACTCTGGAAATACATTATCTAAACTTCTTTGGTCTGGTTGTCTTTGGGCTTTACTGATTAAAGTACGGATTGTGTTTACTAAAGATGTGTGGAGATATGTATGGAACACAATTCCTCTGTTTTCATCGAAGGCTTTCGCTGCCTTTATTAAAGATATTCGTAGTTCTTGGGCAACATCTTCTCTATCTAATCCTAATATAAATGAATTAGACACCATTTTTTGTATTTTAGGATTCCATTGAGTGACTAAATCATCATTTATTTCCATTATTTTTTGCTCTCTTACGTAATGTAGCCTCATTTCTTAATCTTTCTCCTAACGAAACTTTTTCGTTTGGGTTTGGTAATAAATACATTGGTCGACCTATTAATAATTCTAAATAAGGGAGTGTTTTCCTTATGTACCAATAATCTTCCCACTTATTAAAACACTCTGCAAAACATTTGTCAGGAGTTAATGACAAAGATGCGACAGACTTAATTGAATCTGTCGAACTTTCTAATTTATCAATTATGTTATTTAATTCTTTTACAATTAAAACACTTAATTTATCGTCTACTTCAGGATGATGACAAACCCAATGAATCGCAATTAATACTGCCATTGAGTCAGAATCTTCTTCTCTTGATGTGTGTATTAATTCTTGCCCCTTCGAGGGGAGGAAACTAATATATGCCTCTAAAGTTTTGTTAACTTCTAGAGTCACGTTTACATCTGTTTTCACTATTCTATTGCAATATCAATAGTCTTTGGCTTTGCTTCTTCTGCTTTAGGTAATATAATTGAAAGTACTCCATTTTTATAAGTAGATGAAATTTTACCTTCTTCTACACCAAATTTTCTTATGTTTGGAATACTTTTACTATATGACATGTCTCTAATTCCATCGATTATAAAAACATCTTTTTCAGTATTTGTCTTTACTTTGCTTGTTGCTTTAATTTCTAGATTTCCATTGTCAATAGAAACAGATAAGTCATCCTTAGCAACTCCCGGAACTACTACCTTTACTTCGTATTCATTGTCTCTCTCAACAATGTCCATGGGGTTTTTATCTGTCGTAACAAAATTTACCCAATTAGAATTAAATAATTCATCAAAATCTTTAAAAAATGGTTGTAACATTATCTTCCCTCCGTAATACCCATTTATAATAGTATGTCAAAAAAATCAATTTTTGTCAACCTCTCTTCTACCTTTATAATAACAAGTAGTTGAACAATATATTTTATTATACCCTTCTCTATACTTTTGTATAATTTGTCCTCGCTTTCTATAAAAGGGAACATGACAAGTGGCACAATTAACTTTTACATTATAATAATTAAATCTACACTTACCTTTATGTATTTTTGTCTTACTTATTTCTTTACAGTATAAACAATGAGTATCTTTACTTCTCTTCGCCCTAATTGTTGGGACCCCATTTTGGTTTAATACTTTAAATATGTATTGACGAGAAACACTAAAGTTTTTTCCAATCTGTTCTAAAGTATCATGTGGGTTATCATATCTATGTTGTATGATTTTAGAAGTCTTCAATTGACGCTTGCTGTCTTTCATACTCTTTTACTTGCCCAGAAAGTTGAGATTTCCATTTAGCTGCGAAAAAAGCTGTGTCAACATCCCCAGATTCCCCCGGACCATTTTTTATATAAGTAGATGCGGCTACGATTCTAGTCCATTGTGCATCTGTAAATGATACTGTTATGTCTGGCATTATTTATCCTCCTTTAGTTCTTTCATTTCATCTTTTAATTTTTTCATCTCTGATAATAATAATACTGATAATTTTTGATAACTTATACTTTCTGCCCATCCATCTTTACCATAATTTACTATTTCCGGATATATTTTTTCAGTTTCTTCTGCAATTAGTCCAATATCTTTTTTACCCGGATGTGCTGATTTATCGTTCCAAGTAAATGTTACGGGTCTAAGGTCATAAATTTTAGAAGTATCAGATTCAATGTTCACAACATTCTCTTTAAATTTTATTGATGAGGTTTCTTTCATAAAGTAATCATTAGCGTGAACATGCACATTAGTACCACTTCCTGAACCCCAAACAAAATTATAAAAGCCCCCAGATTCTATTTTTAACCTTTCAACACCGGTGCCATCATGAGCACCAGTGTAGACAGATATAGAACCACCAGTAGTGCCATTAATATAATTTCTGGTATTAGTTCCCCAAGTGTATCCCATTCTTGTATAATAAAACCCACTATCATTTATATAACCCTGAGCCGCCCCATCTGTCGCAAATGCTAATTCGTCTGCCCCACTTCTATACATTCCTGTATCAGCGTCTGATGAAAATGAGTACGTAGGTGTAGCGTTATCCCCATCACCCCAACGAAAGTCAGCACCAATGTTTCCTAAAGCACTTCCGCTAGAATCTTTTAGATATAAGTTACTTCCACTAATATATAAAGACCCTTGAACACTACCGTTAGTAAAATATATTTCTGATGGGTCATCACCTTCACCCAAATCGTGTATTTCTATACTTCCATTAGTAACAAACTCAGCGTCAGCAGAGTAACCAATTTCTTTACCGAAGTTTGCTACTTGATAAAGTGTGTGACTAGCAGCTCCCGCAGCATATACACCTAATGTATTTTGGCTATTATATGTAGTTGCTTGTAAATGTCCAAATTTATCACCACTTGTATCGTCAAACCTTATTACACTCCCCATACTACCGGGGGCGTTTAATACTTGTATTCCATTACTTGTTATTTCTACTCTAGCTCCACTAGATGCAGTTCTAATCGTGTTAGAAACAGTTAAATTGGTTTCTAGTTTAGCAGCTGTTATAGACCCAGCAGATATTTCATCAGCAGTTATTGTACCTGCCTTTATATTTGCAGCCACAATTGAATTAGCCGCAATAGCACCAGCAGAAATAGTTAATACATTTCCATTAAAAGGTAAAATCGTAGGACTACCAGCCCCAGTATCTGATGACCTAGCTACAGTAGCCAATAAAACTTTGTCATCATCAAATACATCTGAATAAGTTGACGTTATTTGTAAAGTTGCATTTGCAGAATCTCCAACAAGTTTATAGACATATTCAACAGCAGCTGACATGTCTCTACTACCTGAACTAACTGCTTCTGTATCGTCATCGGCAAAACTTAGGGCTCCACTAGCCCAAGCAAATGAATCATAATCACTTCCTGAGAAAACAACACTTGTACTCCAAGGTTGTGTACCTTTCTTTTGTAATTGTGCTGAAACTGAATATTTAACAATTGTACCATCAGCACTTAACTTTTGAGGTTTAAATGACATCTCACGACAAATTACCATGAAGAATGCTTCTGGGCTATTATATTTAACAGTTGCTACCAATAAGTTTTTTTCGTCTGGTACGAAACTATCTTTTTCAACGGTTGTAAAAGTCGTGCTACCTTGTGTGACATATACATAATACTCTCTTCCATCAGCGTTTAATGCCCCTGTGTTACCTGCAGTTATATTGTAAATATTACCATTAACAGTAATTCTTCCTGCACCCCAATTAACTTGATTTGCAGTAGTAGAAGTAAATTCACATGTAGTGACTGAGTCAGCCGGATTAGCAGCGAAAGGTAAGTTAGGTGGTCTATTATGACCAGTCGTCACAAAATCACCAATTCTTTTAACAACATTTGCCTTTCCATATGCAGCTTCTTTAGCATCTTCTGAACCTAATGCTTGAAATCTTGTTAAATTAATTCCAGCAGACATATCTGCATCAATGTTAGTAACAAGCATATACCCATCAAAGTTAACTAAATCATTTCTAACTTTTATTATATCTCCAGCTCTTACAGGAACAATATATCGTAAAGTATCACTTGTTGTAATTGAACCATTCATATAAACATTTACAGTCGTACTAGATGTAGCTGAAGCATAACCATATGTTGATGTAGGTGTTCCACTAGAATCTAGTTTAACTACTACCATTCCAACTTTAAATCCATATGCTTCTGGGTTAACACTACCAACTAAAGTTACTACATAAGGATTGGCGGCATTAGCATTAGTGCCTGACAGACCACTAGGACTGTTATCAAAATAAAATTTTGGGGTTTCGTAAGTTTTAATATCAGCTTCTACTGTTTGGGTTGTGTTCCTCATCAATGCCGCAGCGATTGATTCTCTCACAGCATTCTTCTTTTCACTATCATTAGCTATACTTACAGTCTTTTTTATACCTAAAGTAATTCTAGGTCTACCTTTTAATTTAAAGGATGAACCTGTAGTACTTTGTCCTGTCCACACTTTAGAAGAATCACCTGTAGTCCAAACACTATTATTAAGGTCTTCTGTTAAAGATTTATCTATATCTGATATTAAAGCGTATGTAGTTCCACCACTACCTACATCTGCGGTGCCACTTGTATATTGTATTCTTGCTACATCACGCATATAAAGTGAACCCCCATCTGCAAAACCACCCGTTGCTGTTGTACCTTCTTGACTTCTATTTAATTCCATAGTAGTTCCATTAGTTATAGAAGCAACTGTCATAATTTCAGAACCAGATGAACTAACTCTTTGTCCTACATAAAAATCATCTGTAGCATTTGCTCCATCTAAAACAAATGTTCCTTCTGTCGTACCTGATACCGCACCATCTAAGGTTGCTACTAATACTTTTAAATATTCTGCTGAATCTGTACCTGCAACACCCCCACCTAACTCATAACCACTCCATTTAAATGCACTAACATTATTAGTATTTTGTGTAGTAATTAATTCAAACTTACTACTCATTCCAGTGGTTTGGTTGTCTTCTCCTTGTGTTGCAACAAAGTCTACATCTGCTTCAGAAAATACTCCACTTTTAGGTCTTTTGAAATCATACTCAGTCATTGCAATCCTTTGACCTGTTTGAGTAAAGCTTCCACTAGCAGTATCATCTGGACTTGGAAGTGTTATACTTAATCCATAAGTTGCTGGATTTGTAGCAGGTCTTGTTGCCCTTTTAAAATAGTTAAAATAAGGTGCTGGTTTCTGGTCTGCACTAAAATCAGTTACATTTGCATCTAAGTAATAGTCATAACCATAGTCTTGGTCACCTGATGCTGCATGGGGGTCTTTGGTAGACAAGTCAGATATGTGATATAAAGCTGGTTTTTTACCTCTATCACTTAAATTATATACTTGATTCTCAGTAAACTCTTTTACGGATTCTGTGAATCTATCGTCTGCTACATCGGAAGATGTGCTTGATGGATGAGTAATATCTTGGGCAAATTGGTTTAAAATAGATTTAATTATACCACTTCTACCACTAACATTTTTAGTCCATTCTTTTTTATCATCATCTTTAACATCATTATTTCTAACAGAATCAGTTAAAACAGCAGATGATGGATTAATATTATAACTATATGAATTATCTGTTCTAGTATAAGTTAATAATTGAAGGTGGTCAACAGCATCAATATCAATTACCATACCTGTACCTTGTTGGTATGTCTCAGCGGTTTTTTCAGCAAACCCATAAAAGATAACTTCATTAGTATCACCATCTCTCATTTTAATAGGTGTAAAATCTCCAATAACTCCTGTATAAGGACCCTTAGATGAACCACTATTTGCAAATGGGTTGTCTGATTGATTTGAAATACGAATTTGGGCTTTTTTAGGTTGACCTAAACTGTCATTTATACTTGTTGAAAGTGTTGCTGAAACAGATGTGCTTGGAGATACAAAATCTGCCCATGCACTTCCATTCCAATAAGATGTCATGGGTACTGCCATTAGAAACTTATACCTTCCCTCAATGCACCAACAAATTGTACGTTAAATGTCCACCTATCTTCTTGAGCAGGCATCACAGCAAATTGTGCTTGTTGAACTGCTACTTTATATATTCCTCCCCCCGTAGCGGGATATGAAGAACCTAATGCTGGTGAAGTTGTTTCATAAACAGATGCATCACCTATTTCAACTTGTAAATCTACACTTGAACCTGTAACCCAAGTTATTAATTTATTTTCTAAATAGTTTTTATATGGAACATAATATGTTTGACCTTGAATGGTTTTTGTTTCCATATGCCAAAAATTACTTGTAGTGTTTGAAGTATCTTGTCCAATATTATCTACAACCCCTGACATAGTTATGCTAGGTCTTGAAGAACCTAAATCCATCAATATAGGTGTTCCTCTAGGTACAGGAACTTGAATTGGAGTCTTAGAAATTCCAACAGAAAATTGTTCCACCTTTAACGCCAAGCGTATTGTGGCTCCTGCATTTGTTCCATCCCTTAATAGTACTGCTAATTCTGCCATTTATTCACCTATCTCATAGCATTAAAGTTGCCAAATCCATATTCTTGTTCCAAAAACATTCGGTCAGTTTTTTGAAGATGAAGTTCTCTACCCTGCTGGGTTTCTCCCCCAGTAATAGAACCATCAGGCATTTTAAGTTCGATTTTAACGGTAGTATCCTTAGCTTCCAAGGCTTCTTTTGCCATCTTCTCATTAAGTGATGTTATTTGTGAACTAAAATCAACACCCCAGATGGCATTTAAACCCCTCATAAGTATAAGCAATATATTATCAAATATGCTACCTAACGTCTTTTTAAGTTTATTTATTATATTACCTATGAAATCTTGAGCCCAATCCCAACCTATTTTTATACCATTCCCAATAAATTTAATTACATTCCAAATTTTATCAATTACAAACTTAATAATTTTCCAATATCCTTTAAATATAAGTTTCCACATATTAAGATAAAGTTTTATTATTTTCCATATGAAATTCCCAGCAGATTTTAATAGACCAAACCAAAAATCTTTAGATTTTATATTTTCCCAAGCTGATTTGAAAAACCTTCCTATTGCAGGAAAGAGCTTCCCAAAGAATTTTTTTGTAGCTTGCCAACCTATACCTATCCACTCAACAATTTTTGCAACCCATTTTTGAAATATCGGAATACCTTTTGCTACCCAAGTCAATGCTTTAAACATTATTGGCATAAGTGGTGCTAGAAGTACGTCAATAAATGCACCTAAGATTTGAAATAATGCCCCAACAAATCCTGTAAATAATTGTGATTGTTTAAGAATACCGGCAACACCCATACTAATACCTGCTTTACCAGCCATTCCTTTAACTAACTTCCCTGTGCCTTGAGTTAGTTTAACAGGACCACTAATAATAGCTTGTTGCATGGCTTTTTCTTTCGAGGTACTCATTGTTTTTTGAGCAAACCCAGATGCCTTACCTACACCCCCAGCAACTCCTGTTGCAGCTGCATTTGCTACACCAAGACCACCGGAACCAGCACCTCCTAGGGCTGATAGACCCTTCATTCCTGTCCCAAGTATTGCTCCTAATAAAGGAAGTGCCATATTAAAATCTCCTCATAGAACCAAAATTAGATTTAGCCATCTCTTTAGCTTGGTCATCTTGTTCTTTTTGTTGTACTGCCATTTCAATTCCTATAACTATATTTATTTCTTCTTCGGTAAATGTCATTATTGACTCCCACGCAATCCCTACTTTCAACAACTTAAGAATCGTTGACCAATAGGAGAAGATAAGAATTTCTTTAGGAGAAATATCTTTACTTCCACGCATGAAAGCCATTACCCTTTTTTTATTGCTTCTGGTCCTTCTGAATCTGCAGCAAATGCTTGGGGTACTAAAGATTCTAAAGCGGCTCCCAATCTCTCATCAATTGTAATTAAAAATGATTCTGTAGTTTTCCCCCAAGGTGCATCTACCATCATTTCTTTCAAACATTCCCTTATATATAAGTCTCCATTAAAGGTGTTTGTACCATCTTGATTCCAAATTATACATTTGTTCGCAAGTTGATTTCTCTTCGCCCACGACATCTGTTTGATAGAAACCTCAAAAGAGTCTCCTGTATCTGGTATGGTTACTGTTTTCTTAATTACTTCTTGTGCAATCTGATATTTTCCTAAATCAAACTGCTCTGTACTTTGCTTAGACATTAATGCCTCCTATTCAATTTTTATGGATAAAATGGTTCATCATCCCTTATTGTTATTTTCATACTTCTAAATATTGCATCTATATCTACTTGAAACGGATTATCCGTAGTAATAGAATGTGGTGCAGTATTTATATACATACCTTGACTATTAATCCCATCTGAGGTTGCTGTTGGGCTTCCAGCTGTTGTAGAGGTTGGAATATCTATAATAATATAATCATCTGCACCCCTTTCAAATTTAATTGACGCTGTAAATCCAGCATTACCCGCAGCACCAGAACCACCATAATCACCTTCTAGTAATAACTGTTTAAATAATTCTGTGGCGTTGTCTTGGGAAACACCAGCTGTACCTGAACCACCAATAGTTGCAGCAGCTGTGTTGTTTACATCAGGCAGGGCAACAGAACAAGACATAGAATATTCTCTTGCACCTTCTCTTATCTCGTAAGGTCCTCTTGCTCTTGCCCCCTGTTTTCCGATATAATATCTAGGTTCTTCACTATTTGCAATAGAGATTGAAAAACTTCTAATTTTTGCAAAGGTTGTTCCAAAGTACTTTATTGTTCCTTCGGAGAAATAGTATGGTTTAGTTGTTGGATAACCAGTACCAGTATTTGCAGAGTTGTGGGTTTGTTTTGCCATTCCTACATCATCCACATCAATAGCTTGCATTAATCCAAATCTAGGCATATTTGCTGTTACTGAAGCACCATTATATAAATTTGAACTTACAGTAGTTTGGTTTGCTTGGTTATGTATCATGTTCAAGAAATTTACTCCATCCCATGACATTGTTACTATTGAACCTTCTTCTGCAGAAATGGATGCACTACCAATCATTCCTCCAACATACCTTCTGTCAAATTCAAATCCACTTTGTTCAGCACTATCTTTCATATGTACATGCCATGAAACAGTATCTAAATCTGTTGTTTCAATAATCTCATGTGTATAATAAGTAGCTGAATTTTGTTCTCTTACATAGGCTGATACTACATGGTCAAAACTTAATGGGTAATTTAATTTAGCAACGTTTGTAGAAGGAAAAGATTCAATCTTTCTAACTTCTGTAGTTTTAGTAGTATTACTAGTATTTGCGGCATCATAAATGGCAATAATATCTCCCGCACTAAATCCATGACTACCTGCTAAGTTTAGGTAAACATCACCTTTTAGGTTTGCATTACCATTTAATTTATCTGAACTTGATAAGGCAGCACTTCCTGTCACAGCGGATGGAACAGTTGTTACCTTACCTATTGGGAATCTTAATGCCCAACCATTTAATAACATAATATCTGATACTGAACCTGTTAAAGTCTGTTGACCAGCGTAGGCTGCCGTAAAGTTTCTATTAGCTGTTGTGTTTAAGAAATATCTTCCTTCAATACTCATCTCTGGGTCTGGAGTATCGATTGATTCGTACACTCCCGGAATCCAAGAAATAAACTTACTTCTGTCATTAGGAGCAGCAGTACCTCCTACAGCAGTAACTTCTTTTACTTCTTGACTTGCGGCATGGTAAAAACCAGTAGGTCTATCTAAAGTAAGTGTGTTGCTATCAATTGCTTCAATACGTCTTACTTCATGTTCGGTTACGGTATCAGCAGGTGTGCTAACATTAAATGTACCGATTCTAATAAAATCTCCAACCACAGCTCCTGATGCACTAGCAACAGTTATGCTTCTAGCCCCTGCCTTAGTTGCAGCACTAAGGGTAGTAGAAACAGAACCTGCTGTACCAGCCATAAATTCAGGGTCTGCACCTTGAACTGTTTCGACACCAAAGGTTAATTGTGCTTGGTCACTTCTATAAACTGCCATTTATTTACTCCTATTTTGAGTAGTATATATATATTATACTAACTATAATTAAGTTTCTAATAAAACCCCATTATTTTCTAATTGAATATCTATTGTACCTGTCCAAATATTAGCTTGTTCTCCTACTTCTTCACTAAAATTTGTAAACATTATACGTTGAAAATTAGTTAAGGAATGTCGTCTTGAATGACACAACCTTCTAACTTCTAACATTAAATCGTAAAGTCTTTGTCTTCCATTTAAAGTATAAACTTCTAATTCAATTGAATAAGTCCTGTTACCATACTTGTGGTTACCTATGGGGGTTTCATCCATAGCGGGACTTCCTGTTCTACCTATAAGATGGTCTCCAACGTTTAAATCAAATCTGAAAGGTTGACTTGCACCATTAACAGTTACTAGTGATGGTTTTGTAACATTACTAGCATTCCATTGACTATTTAAATCTGTCATTACTGCATCTATTGGTATGGGTTCAGTTGGCATTAAAACACCTCAAACGCCTTCATTCCGTCTAATGCATCTGCAATCTCTTCTTGCCATGACGAAATTCTAGAACCAATATCCATTCTATCCATTCCACTTACTACTAAGCCACCGAAATCAGCGTTTCTAGCTACATCTATTGCAGCCAGTTTCTTCGCTATGTCTTGGATAATTCCACCTTGTCTAACATCTGTTTGAATATCTCTTCCATATAAATAAGTTACTTTCACAGGCATAGTAAATTCTCCTCCACCCCATCTCCAAACAGGTGCGTTGTAAGAAGTAAATCTTGCTGGTAACAAGAAATACCTTGAAAATTGTACCATCCCTGTATCAGGAACTAAGAAAAAATCTTTTGTTCTACCTTGTCTTTTAGAATCCCAATTAGCACCATTCCAAATTTCTAAATCTAGAATTTTGTAAACATCAGCTTTATCTAAATGAAAACCATTCAAGTTAAACTGATGATACTCATTTGCAACATAGTTCGGTCTCCACGATTTTCTAGATTGCATATCTATATGAGATTGAGCTTCCATTATATATTGTTCAACAGTTGCTTTTGCAGGAACTGTAGAAGTTGTAAAGTCAGTACCACTAAGAACATTTTTAAGTTGTAATAACTCATAAACATCTTTAGTTGTACAGTAAGCAGCGTAGGGTCTCATTTGTATACGTTTTATTGTAGGGGCAGTGGTAACACTAGCAGTACTTACTCGAACCCAATATTTGGTTTCACTATTTATTGCGTCTGTTGCCCAATCACTAAGTAAGTTAGAGGGAAATATTTCAGCTCCGTCTTTATCAAAGGCATATTGACCTCCCTCATCATCGTCTGGGTC